>Ga0068857_100000151_pt1 | contig 43122 bp, 57 predicted proteins | sample KBSCornC72_FD_66591 | JGI IMG/M metagenome (GOLD analysis project Ga0068857, IMG submission 66591) | Corn rhizosphere microbial communities from Kellogg Biological Station, Michigan, USA - KBS Corn C7-2 | ecosystem: Host-associated > Plants > Roots > Rhizosphere > Soil ...
CCCGGCCGGTCGCCAGCAGATGGTGTCCGAGCTGTACCAGCAGGGCATGATTTCCCAGGAGACGGCCAAGACGCTCATCGGCTGGCCCGACCTGGACAACGAGCTCAATCTGGAGACGAGCGCCCAAGAGTACGTGGACGCGCTCATTGATACGTACCTGGACGCGGACCCCGACACTTGGGACGCCATGTCGTACCAGGCGCCCGAAGGCTACCTGCCGAACAAGCCGGCCGCGCTCCTTCGCTTCTCGAGCGCCCTGTTCAAGGCGCGCACCGACCAGTTGACGCTGCCCAAGGAAGAGAAGGCCAAGGCGCAGTTCAACATGGACCTCCTGATCCGTTGGATCAAAGAGATGGACGGGCTACTCAATCCGCCCGCGCCCCCAGCCGTTCCGGGCGCTGCAATGGGACCGCCCGGACTTCCCCCAGGCGGACCGTTGCCGCCCGGGGCACTACCCCCGCCGCACCCGGGCATGTTGCCGCCTGGGATGGCGCCGCCACCGGCCGCCCCGATGGCAGCCGCATGAGAGAATGAATGCCCGACGAAGCCGCAGCCGTACAGCTACCGCCCGCAGACCAGCCCCCGCCCGTGCCGCCCGCGCAGAAGCCATTCGCTGAGCGCTGGGCGGCCGTGGAAAGCACGGTCACTGACGACGCGGACGAGTCGCCCGAGCAGCCAGCGGGCGAGCCTGCGAAGCCGGCCAAGGCAGTCGACCCGAAGGAGGCCAAACGGGCACAGCTGAAGGCCCTGGCGGATGAGCTCGGCCTCAAGCTGGACGATGCTGGCGTCACCATCGAGGAGCGCGCCGAATGGCGACGGGCCAAGGCACGCGAGAAGCAGCGTCTCGAAGCTGAGCGCGCCGAGTGGGAAAAGACCAAGTCGCTCACGCCTGAGGAAAGGGCGGCCGCCGAGCGTGGTCAGGCGCTGATTGCGCTGCTCGAGGCTGGCGATCCGCATGGGTTCGCTGAGAAGGCTGGCTTCAAGGACTGGAACGACCTTCAGCACAACTTCCTCAAGCGCACAGCGGACCCGAACTACGCCGAGCTGCGCAAGCTGCAGCAGGAGCTTGAGGCGCAGAAGGCCGAGAAGAAGAAGGCCGAGGAAGAGGCCAAGCAACGCGCCGAGAGCCAGACGAAGCAGGAGGCCATGAACAAGTACATGGACAACCTGTCGACTCAGTGCAAAGCGAGCAAGAACCCGGTGGTAGCCGCGTTCGGCGACGATCCGCTGTTTTTGCAGGCGGTATTCCAGATTCAGAAAGAGAACTGGGACCCGGAGCTGCAGCAGACGGTCCCGGTCGAAGTGGCCATCAAGAAGGCCATGCGCGGCGCGAAGCAGGACCTGGAGAGCGAGCTGCGCATCATCTACGAACGCGGCAAGAAGGCGTTCGAGGTTGGCGGCGCGGCTCCGGCGAGTGCGCAGAAGAACAACGGCAAGAAGCCGGCGCCCAAGACGGCCGTTACCGGACCGAGCTCGGGCGGTGAGGGCGCACCGAAGCGACCGGGCGAGATGTCCCAGCAAGAGTGGGCCTCGTACCGCGCCAAGCGACTGGCGGAAGCCGAGGACTGATGCGCATCGTGGTCATCGGCGGTCCGCGCACCGGTAAGACCACGTACGCCACGAAGCTCGCGCGCCAACTCGGGGCGCACCTGGCCAGCACCGGCAAGCGCACTGAGGACGAATCCGGCCTGGTTTCGACGGACAACTACATGCGGCGCGCCAACTGGGGAACGCTGCCGGATGTGGTGCTGAAGGACCTGAAAAACAGGGAAAACTGGGTGCTTGAGGGCACGCAGGCCGCGCGCGTTCTGCGCCGAGCACTCAAGGAAGACCCGACGTTCAAGGTCGACAAGGTCCTCGTGTTCAACCGCCCGTGGGTAGCTCGCAACACGGGGCAAGAGGCCATGGCCAAGGGGGTGAAAACCATCTTGAAAGACATGGCGCCGCTTCTGGAAAAGGCCGGCATTGAGGTCGAGCACATGACCCCGCCTCAGATGACCGAGGAGGACTGGCGGGAGCACCGGTCCGAGAAGCTCGCTGAGGCCGCCTGCCAAGATATTGGCACCGCTGCTATTGCATTGGCAGAGCCTTCGGAGCAGAATACGGACTGAAACGGCGTCCGTGCGCCTAATCACGAGTGCTGCCCGGGCAGCTTCCTACCCGCGAGACCGATAGCCAAACGGCTGTTCGCCGCGAAACAGGAAGCGTTCGATGTTCAAAGCAGTACTCAACGATTTCGGACAGGCGGAAACGCTCTATGCCGACCCCGGCGTAGCGTTCGCTGGTTCAACCCTTTCCACCTTCGATGCGCTCATGAAGGAGCGCTACATGGATTCGAGCATCGTCGAGAAGCTCGTTTATCCGGAAAATCCGCTGCTCGCGAAGCTCCAGAACTCGGGTGACACCGAGATGGTCGGCGACGTGATGCCGGTTCCCATCTTCACCGCTCTCCCTCAGGGCCTGTCCGGTGGCTTCACCACGGCGCAGACCAATGCGGGCCTCACCAGCGGCAACACCACTTCGTACAAGTGGCAAATCCAGGCCGGCGAGTACTACGGCGTCACGTACATCGGCGACAAGCTCATCATGGCGTCGCGCACCAACAAGGGCGCGTTCCTGGCCAACAAGGAGATCGAGCTCGATGGCTTGTTCGAGCAGGCCGGCGAAAACATGTCCGTGTACCTGTGGGGCAACGGTGGCCAGGCCATCGGGCGCCGCGCGACGCTGAGCGGCAACGACGTCACGCTCGTTTCGGACATTGACGCGCAGAACTTCGAAGTCGGCATGAACCTGAAGGCCTCTTTGGCCGATGGTTCTACCTCGACCGATACTCAGCGCGGTGGCACGGCGGCGACGGTCACGGGCGTGAACCGCTCGACCGGCGTTGTGACGGCCACCACGTGGGGCAACATCACGAGCTTCGCGGACAACGACTACCTGTTCCGTGAGGGCGACTTCTTCGGCGACCAAAGCGTCACGGTCATCAAGGGCGTTCAGGCGTTCTTGACGGCCAGCGACGCGCCGCCCGCTCTGTGGGGCATCACTGCCGCCCAGCGCGCGACGGACCCGCAGCGCTACGCCGGCTGCCGCGTGGCGTCCGGAACGGTCGCCGGCAAGACGTACGAAGAGCGCATCAAGATTCTGCTTTCGCAGATGACGGGTCGCTTCAAGGCCAAGGCGCCCACGGCCGGCTGGATGAACCCCGAGGACTTCCAGGTGCTCGAGACGCTCATGTCCGCCCGCGGCGTGCGCCCTCTCGAGGACGACAGCACGAAGTTCGGTTTCATGAAGATCGACATCGCCACCGGTGCCGGCCGCATTCCGATCTACTGCGACCGCCACTGCCCCAAGGGCACGTTCTTCGCGCTGCGCATGGAGGATTGGGGCATCAGCTGCATGGGCGAACTGCTCCACTTCCAGAACGGCGACGGGATGGAAATCCTGCGCGTCTACAACAGCACGAACTACGAGGCGCGTCTCATCTCGTACCCGCTGCTCTACAACCGCGCCCCCAAGAACAGCGGCCGCGTGCCCCTGACCTGAGGTCACATGCCCAGCTTTGGAGAAAAATACCAAGGTCCGTTCAATGCGTTCTTCCCGAAGGGGCAAAACGCGGCGTTCGGCGTGCATTCACTCCGGGCTATCGGGTCGGGCGTCATCGGTACTCGTACCCCGGCGTTCATGGCCTTTCAGTCCGGGGCATCCACCGGCCTCGTGCCGGCGACGGGCATCGCAAGCGGAGGCGTCCCGGACGTCTCCGCCACGCTGCTCGCCACCGGCGTCTACGATATCCGGTTCCCGCCGACCAAGAGCGTGGACATCAACGCGCAGGTCTACAGCTCGAGCGGCTTCGCCTTCCATGCCGCGGTGAACAACATCAGCGGCCCGAGCGGCTCTGCCCAGCTCGAGCTCCGGCGCGTGTTCAACAACGGCACGGGCCTCATCACCACGGCTTCCGGCCAGGGCTTCCTGCCCACCGGCAGCACGATCGCGCTCTCGTTCTTCGCGGCCCCGAACAGCGATGGCCTGGTGAATTTCTGATGCCGAACGACTTCGAAGCTTTCGCCAAAACCGCTCTGGGGACCTCCGACCCGGAGCGGATCGCCGCCTTCAAAGAGGCCGTCATGGCCTGCATGGAGACGGAGGAAGAGGGCGGCTACGAGGAAGAGGAAGGCGAGGGTCACGAGGACATGGCCAAGGGCAAAGGCCCGTCGCTTTCGAAGCTGTTTGGATGAAAGGGAGCACCGTGGATGCGAACCGTCACGCTCGCGCAGTTGCGGCAGGACATTCAGAACCAAGCCGACATTGCCGGGCTTACGCAGCGCCACGGCCCGACCCTACTCACTCGCCTAGCTAACCAGAGCATCCAGCGGTTCCGCGAGAAGCTCTCGAACGAGGGCGCGCGGCACTTCCTCACGGTGGCGACCGGGACCATGCAGGCCGGCGCCACCTCGGGCTTCCCGTTCTACTCGCTGAACGCCGGCGCGCTTGCGTCCGGCATCGTGCGTGTCTTCGGCGTGGATGTGAAGACCCAGGGCGGCTCATGGAAGCGCCTGGAACACACGACCTTCGAAGACCGGACCGTCTACGGTGGCGGTCACCCGGCTTCGATCGGAGAGCCGCGCGTTTGGGCCGAGTACCAGACGACCACGCTGGCCATTCTCCCGCCGCCCGACCGCGCCTATGACTTCGTGGTCTGGTACCTGCCGGTCCTGAACGACCTGGCCGCCGACAACGACCGATTCGACGGCGTGAGCGGCTGGGAAGATTTCGTTACGTGGGACGTGGTCTGCCGCATCATCGTGCGCGACCAGAACCCCGAGGCGTACCAGATGGCCGTCACGTACAAGGCCGAAATCTGGGCTGACATCCTGCGCAACTCCACGCGCGTGACCGGTGCGGGCGGCGCCGTGGTGGGCCGCGACTCGATGGGTGCCAAGGGCCACTACCGCCGGCGCGGTCTGCCCGGACAAGGCGACGACGGGCGCACCTTTGACGACACGTTTGACGACTCCTTTGGGTGACCATGGCCGTAAAGACTAGGGAACAGCTCCAGGCCGAGGCCGCTCAGATCGCAAACGAGACGGGCAAGCGCCTCAACACGGCCTTGCGTGTCGGCAACGCCATGCGCGACATCATCGACTCGGCGCCGTCCGTGCTCGATGTGACCGGCTTCGGAGCGCTTACGACCGCTTCCGGAGTGGACAACGACGTCGCCATTGCTGCTGCCATCGCCGCAGCCTCAGCGGTCGGAGCGGACCTCTATTGGCCAGCTGGTACGTTCACCAGTGCCGCCAGCATTGCGAGCCTGCACAGCGTGAGGCACCGCGGTCCCGGCGCAATCCAGCGCGGCGCCGATGTGTTCTACGTCGAGCCCAAGTCCAGCAGCTCGAATACGCTCTATGTCGCCGCCACGGGTAGCGCCGCGAACGACGGGCTCTCTTCGGCGCAACCGATGCGCGGGTTCCAGAACGCGATCGATGCGCTGAAGAACTACGGCCCGACGCTGGAGGGGACTTGGACGGTCCAGTTTGCCGCCGGCACCTACAACACCACCGTCACCGATTACGGCACCACGAATCGCGGTATCCGCAGCCGGAATCCGATCATCCTGAAGGGCGCGACTGTCGGCGGTTACCCCAATGTCCCGACCACCATAGTCGCCTACACGGGCGGAACGGCACAGGGTTGGGCTTTCGTGGACTTCATGAACGTGGACATCCGCGACGTGAAGTTTCAGGACTTCACGACCGGTCAGGCCGTACTCGTGGAATACGGGTCCCGCGTCAAGCTGACCAACGTCCACGGGTTCAACAACCTGTACGCGCTCTATGCTGCGCTCGGCGTCAACGCCGAGGTGGTGAGTGGCGTTTTCGACGCCAACAGCTTGGGCTCTGGAAGCCACGGGCTCATCGCGCTGGATGAGTGCTTTCTCCAGGTCGGGGTCACCGGAGCTGTGCCAACTGGCGTGGTCTGCAAGAACGCCGGGCAAGGTGTCGGCATCTACGAGGCCAGCTCGGCGCATGTGAACGCGACGCTCCAGGACAATGCTTATGGCGCGCGCCTGGACTCGAGTGCGCGGTGCAACTTCGACACGGCTGACTTCAAGCGCAACACCACAGCGGCGATTCGGCTCGGCGGCAACAGCAACGGGCAGAGCGATACGTGCACGTTCAATACTGGCGGCGCTGACGCGAACACGCGCAATATCGTGGCCGGTGGCGGAGGCGTGGATTCGACGGTCGATGAGAATACGACCACGCCGCGCGTGTACCTCGGAACTCAGAACCAGGTGACGCACACCGGTACCACGACGGAGACCGTGGTCGGCTCGTTCGCAGCCTTTCCGGCCAAGCGTTTTCCGCACACCTTCAACGTCTCCAAGATGCTCGAGGCTCTCTGCTTCGGCACCTACTCTGGCGCGTCCGGGATTCGGACCTTTCGCGCTCGCCTGCATACCACGGCAAGCGGCGGCGCCACCGGCACGGTGCTAGCTGCGGCGGTCGTGTCGGGCTGTCCCACCGGCTCGTTCCGCTATGACTTGCGCTCAAGCTTCGGAACCACTTCGCAGCGCGCGAACCTGGCGATCTACAACGAGGTCAACGGGCAGCACGCGATGGGCCACAACGAGAACAGCGTCGCGACCAACGACGGCTCGGATTGGTACGTGCTCATCACGGTACAGCTAGGCAGCAGCGGGGACACCGTCGTTTTTAACCATCGGGAGATGCGCATTTCCGGATGAACAAGCGCCCCTTCTTCCCCACCTCCGCCGCCGACCCTGAGGCACAGCGTCTGCTCAATGCAGCACGCGAGCTGATGGCTTTGGCGCTGGAGCGTGACATCGAGTCGGCGCCGCCGGTGTCGATGCCGAGTGGCAGCATCGTGGCGCTGAGCTTTGGTGTGCTGAACCGCGTTCGCCCGCCCTACGACGGCATTGCTGTGCTGCCGCCCATTCGCCCTGAAAACGTGAATGTTCCGCTCTACGTGGCCAAGACGGCGGCTACCGGCACGATGCGAACCCGCTCGGTTGAGTCATCCCTGAACGCATCGGCGACGGGCGCATCGCAGGCAGCGGCTGGCCTGCGCATTTTCATCAACGACGGCTCTGCCTGGTGGGGCACCTGATGGCGCAGACCAAGACCATGGAGGTTCCGGTCATCCCTGGCATGCGTCAGGACTTGTCGAGCCGCGTCGCTCCGCCCGGGACGCTTTCGTACGCCAAGAACGTGCGCTTCCCGATTCAGGGCGAAGTGGAGGCGCGGCCCGGCACCACGGCGCTCGATTCGAGCTCGGAAGCGCTGATGCCGTACTCGACCATCATGACCGGCAACGGGCCGGACTATCTGGCGCGGGTGCCCGGTGGATTCCTGTTCGGCTGGGGGGGCTTCGGCTTCCGGTACGACTTCGGCAAGTCTCACGCGCACGTTGCTGGCAGCTACGCGAACGCGCTCCCCTACAAGCGCCTGACTTCGATCGCGCGTGAAGAGCTGCTCCAAGCGGACAGCAACCTGTCCACGCCTTGGCCGCTCTCCCAGGCCTGCACCGGCGGATACATCGGCGTTTTGTACAGCATTGCCGAGGGTGGCGGCGTGGACCCGGAAGACAACGGCCTGTTCTTTCAGGTGTTCACCGAGGGCGGCACCGTCGTCGGCTCGCTTACCCGGGTGGCCGTAGGCAATGCGCTCGGCGGCTTCGTGGTGGTGGACAGCTCGGCGGCGAATCGCTTCGTTGTCGTCTACCAAGACGGAACGGACCTCCAGGCGACGGTCATCACACTGGCCGCGAGCGGCATCAGCGTCGGCTCGTACACGTCCGTCGGTACGCTGGGGAACACCTCCACCAGGTGGGCTGCCTGCAACTGGCCCGGTATCGGCTGGGCGCTCGCGTACCAAAGCTCAGCTCTCGGAACAGTGACGGTCAAGAAGATGGCCGGCACCGCGACTACGACTAGCACCACGTTTGCCGTGACTGGGACAACGTGCCCGGCCAGCTGCTACGCGAACTCGACTTACCTGTACGTCGGGTGGCGCGATGGCACCGTGACCTCTGACTCAAGCGCGCGCGTTTATGACACGTCGCTCACGCTGACCAGCGGCGGAACCATCTCGATGATGACGGACGGCACGGCAGGCGTACTCACGCCGCCCCTGTTCGGTTCGCATGTTGCCGGTGATGGCACCGCGTTTTGCGTCGTCGCGTTTTCGCAGGGCCCCGAGGATTTCGGCACGTTTATGCGGGCTTTTACGCTGACTTCTGCCGGCGCGAAGATCAGCGGCGACTCGTCGCGCGACGCCTACGGCCTTCTGCCCGTCACGATGCCGTTCAACAACGGGATGGTGTGGTGTCGCCGCAGCGTCGGCACGAGCATCCCGTCCGTTCGAAACGTGCTGGTGGACTACCAGATGGATCGGGCCGGGGTGAGCTACTTCTCCTCGAACTACCTGGTTGACCCGAAGACCGCGCTCGTCACTGAGGAGTTCGTCAACGACCCCACCACGGGCAGCGCGTGGCGCGGCGGCTGGTACCGCCAGCACCTTGGCACGCCAGTGCAGACGAGCAGCCTCTACTGGGTAGCCGGGCTTCCCCGCATCGTTCGTCTCGAGCCGACCGCCACGACCTCCGGTGGCTTGGCCATTGCCGAGTGGTGCATGTTCAAGACCGAGCAGGCGCGCGTGCCGTGCGGACTCGGATCGGACGTCATCATCCCGGGCGACCCGGTGCTGAGTCAGCATCCCTGGGGGACCAAGTTCAGCGGCAGCGACACCCAGCAGCAGATGGGCTCGGATCTCGGGTTCTACTCCGCCCCGCAAATCAGCTCGATTTCGCCCAGCACGGCCACCGGCATGCTGTTCGGTGGAACCACGTATCAGTACCGCGCCGTGGTCGAGCGCATCGATTCAGCTGCCCAGCGTCACCGCTCGGCCCCCAGCGCGGTTGCCTCGGTCACGACTGCAGCGGCAAACAACCAGACTGCGGTGACCGTGCGCTACCCGAGCAACCTGCTCCGGAGCTACTCGCAGGGCAACATCACGCCCAGCCGCAACGTGATTCACCTGTACCGCACGGCATCGGTTGCCAGCGGCGTGATGGGCGAAGCGTTCCAGCGGACAACGCCGCCCCAAGGCGTGCCGTTCACGACCAACGCCAGCGTCGTCATCAATGACTTCCTGAGCGATGCGTCCCTTGCGCGGCGCGAATTGCTCTACACGGACGGCGGCGTATTCGCCAACGACCATCCGCCCAGCTGCCGATTCGTCAGGGCGACAGAGGACCGCGTCTGGCTCGGCGGCCTGTGGGACACGAACCAGCTCCAGAGCAGCAAGATTCTGGTGCCTGGCGAGCCGCCGCAATTCAGTGACGACCCGGCCTATCGCGTCGTTCTGCCCGATGCTTGTACGGGCGTTGCTGTTCAGGACGGCATCGTATTCGCCTTCTGCCGCTCGGCCATCTACGCCATCCAGGGCAGCGGCCCGAGCGACCAGGGGCAGGGCGCGTGGGACAGCCCGCGCTGCATCACGAGCTCCACTGGCGCAATCAACGAATTCGGCATCGTCGAGACGTCCATCGGCATCTTCTTCGAGTCGTCGCGTGGCATTGAGCTGATGCCACGGGGCGGCGGCGAGCCGCAATTCATCGGCGAGGGCGTCATGGATTTGCCGGGGCAGCTCGGCTCGGGCGGCGTTGTGTCGGCGTGCGTGGTGACGACCACCAACACCAAGACGGTCCGGTTCTGCTTGGGCAGCGTCTACGTGCTGGTGTTCGACCTCGACACGCGCGCCTGGAGCTTCGACGAATACCCGGCTGCAGTGACGGCCATTTGCGACACGGACAACGGCGCCGTGTTGGCTCTCCAGGACCGCAGCACGGGGCCAGGTGGCGACTCGCTGATGTTCTACCTGGAGCAGGCGAACGACACGGTAGACGACGCGGGCAGCCTGAATGCGGACATCGCATCCGATATCGTCTGGGTCGACCTTCGCCCGTTCGGCGTCGCCGGGTACGGCAAGTTCTCCGGCGTCGTGGGGCTTTTCGATCGCGCGCCGAACTATCTGAGCGGCACGTGCAAGCTGCTGCTGACCGTCGATACTCAGACGGATGCGGGAGCGTCGTTCAACATGAGCACGTTCGCGTCGCCGGCCTACAAGCGCCACGTGCCGCAGTACGACGTGGGCACCGCTGCACAGCTGCGGCTCACCACGACGGTGGCCGGCTGGAAGTTTGCTGGAGCGACTCTGGAACTTGAGACCATCGGCGGCGCGCGCCGCGTTGGGGAAACGGAGCAGGGCTAATGAGTCAAGGAAAGATCACCGAGGGCGGCTGGGACCCGCTCAATGTCGGCAGCGGAAACGGCGACCCTGACAACCTGTACGGGAGCGACTACACCACCCGCCCGATTTACCAAACCAATGCCGGGACGAGTTGGGAGAAGAGCTACGACCCGAACCACGCTGCCACCGACAACCCGAACTATGGGAACGAGCTGTACGACTTTCAGCAGGGTGGCATCGACCAGCGCAACTACATGTACGGGCGCACCCCGAACGGCGCGAACGATGCCGTCAACAAGGCGTGGGTCACCGGTGACCAAGCGACCATGGTTGGTGGCTGGGCGGGCCAAGCCGGCAACGATGTGGCGAACCAGGGCAACAACCTGCTGAACCAGCGCACGAACGACGCTGCGTATTTCGACAATCGCCAGACCGGTCTAGCCAACGCGAACCTGATCGGGAATCTCGAGCAGAGCCAGGGACCAAGCGCAGCGCAAGCACAGCTACAGAACGGTACCAATCAAGCGCTATCGAGCCAGATCGCATTGGCGCGCTCGGGTCGCGGCTTCGGCGGCAACGGCGCCGCGATGAATCAGGCGCAGGGCAACCTGGCTGGCATTCAGGCGGCGGGCGCGAACAACGCGGCCGGGTTGCGTGCTCAGGAGGACGCCGCGTGGCGACAGCGACAGGCGAGCAACATGCTCAACGCAAACGGCCAAATCCTCCAGAGTCAGGGCCAGAACGACGCCATGGTCAACAACATGGTCGGCTACGGGCAGCAGGCATGGGGGCAAGGCGCCGGCATCCAACAGCAGGGGTACGGCAATCAACTCAAGAGCTACGACACCGCCGTTGGCGCCCAAAACGTCGGCAACCAGATTCGCGGCACGGAGGCAGACCAGGGTAAGACGTTCGAGGACAACCAGCTGCGCGCCTGGGCCGCTCAGCATGGCTACAACCTGTCGCAACAACAGCGCGACGATCAGAACAAGGCAGCTGCGGCACAAGCCGGCATGACCTTGTTGGCGATGCTCTGATGGCCTACGGACTCATCACTGGCTATGAACCGCACCCGGAGATTCCGGGCGCGTACAATTTCATCACGCCCAGTGGTCCACTCACGTTCGGTGGGCCAGAAGCGGAGAACCTGAAGAAGCGCATTGATGCGTCCGACTCGGTCAACACGACGGCGGGGCCGGGCGGTGGGTTCGACCCGAAGCAGGCCGCGGCGGACTTGACCGGCGTGCCTCCAGGCGCCCAGCCGGGCCCGTTGCCGGCTTCGGCTCCCCAAGCCGCGCCCCCCCAGCAGCGCCCCCTCACGGTCAATGGCATCAACACCGGCTACGAGCAGGGCCCCGACGGGCGCCTCTATGAGCACGTGGCTGGAACGAAGGGCACCAGCAAGGCGGACCTGGAAAAGAAGGCTGGCCAGGGCACGGTTTTGCCGACTGCGCAGAGCCAAAGCGTGGCCGGCGGATTCGAGCGCGACCCGGAGTACGAGGCAAACAAGGCGCTGGCGCAGGATGTCGAGCGCGGTGGCATCGAGGACCAGCGTGCGGCGGACCTGAAAGCTGAGACCGCCGGGCGTGACGTCGCGCAGCAACAGTTCGTTGCTCAGACGGCACAGCTCGATGAGCAACAGAAGCTTGCCAATCACATCCAGGGCCAGGTCGACCAGCAGCAGGCAATTCGCGACCAGGCGCTGAAGGACTACACGTCCACCAAGATTGACCCAGAGCGCATCTACAGCGGCGGTCTCGGCGCGCTGAAGAAGTTCAAGAACGCCATCGCTGCGGCGGGCGGCGCGTGGGCAGCGACTATTGGTCACACGCAGAACTACGCCCAGCAAATCATCGATAACGCGGTGAACCAGGACATTCACGCGCAAGAGGTCGACCTTCACACGAAGAAGGACAAGGCCGACAACGCGCTGGCGGACCTCACGCGGCGCGGCATGTCGCTCGACCAGGCTAAGGGTACACTGGCGAGCATTCAGCGCGAGTGGGCCAAGAACCAGATCGCTCTAGCTCGCGGCTCCAGCAATGACGAGGCCATCAATGCCAAGTACGACCAGCTGCTGGGGCGCTTCGACCAGCAGAACTTCGACGAGGCCGAGAAGTACCGACGCGATGCGCTCGGAACCGCGACGAAGGCGACTCAGGCGCAGATTGTGTATCCCCAGGCGGGCACAGCTGGCGGCGTGCGCGCGGTCGCTCCGAGCAAGGCGCTTGGTATCGCCGGCACGACTGCTGGCACGGAGGGCACTGTTGCGAGCACGGCCGGCACCATCAAGAAGCTCAGCGAGGACGGCGCGGGTCAGGGCCAGTACAAGGGACTCAGTGAGGCGCAGACCAAGAGCGTGGCTGAGCTTGACTCTGCGCTCGCTGGTCTCTCACGCATGCGCGAGCATGACCAGAAGTATGGCAATCCGATGATTTTCACCACCGGCACGCTTGGCAGCGAAAGCAGCCAGCGTCTCGGTGCAACCGCTAACGCTATCGGCCCGGTAGTGGCTCGCGCGACAGAAGGCGACGCGGCCACAAAGGACTCTATGGATCGCGCCATTGGCGGCTTGACCGCGATGGACCCCAAGCAACGTCAGGCAGCGTACGAGCAATACGCAGAGCAGCTTGAGGCCAAGAAGCGCGCAATTTTGGAGGGCGCAAAGAAGTGACTCAAACGGCCCTCTCCGAACAGATGGCAAAGCTGAACCCCAGCTCCGGGGCGCAGCAGTTGCTCACGCGCGTCAACTCCGAGCAGGCACAGGCGCGCGCTGCGCAAGGGGACGTCGTAGGCCAGATGACCCTGGCCCAAGAAACGGCCATGCGCGATGCCGAGACGGCGCGCATTCGCGCCGAGCAAGGGCAGCTGGAGTCTGAGCACGGCAAGCTGGCCACGGTCGGTGCCCAGTTCGGCCGCGGTGTCCTGGATGCCATCCTGGCCCCGGGCGCACTGGTCGGCTTGGCGGCAGAGGGCGCCGGTGCGGCATTCGACTCCAAGGGCCTAGAGGACTTCGGGCGCGGGCTGGGCCAGGCGTCCAGCGGTGACGCGGCGATCGAGGCCGCCTCGTACCTGTTCGGCGGCGGCGGCAAAGCAGGTCTGACCACGGCCGAGCGCGTTGCTCGAGACGTTGACGAGCAGCAGAAGGCCTGGCCGACCCTTTCCGCCATCAGCCACACGGCGGGTATGGTGGCCCCGGCCGCTCTCGGCGGCATCGCTGGCGCGGCCAAGGCGGGCGTCGCCGGGATGGTGGCGATGGGCGGCATGGAGGGAGCCGCCACGGGTGCTCAGGCGGCCTACGAGAACAACGCGGCGCTCCGGGACGTGGTGTCCTCTGCGCTCGTCGGCGGAGCGCTGGGTGCCGGCGCAGCGGGCATCGGCGAGGGGCTCCAGGGTCTCATCAAGTCCAAGGCGCTCAAGGCCGCCGCGCGCGAGCTCCAGGACGATGCGAACCTGCAGGCGGCCGGCATCAGCCGGAAAGCGATCGGCGGGCTGGTCGATGAGTCCGGTGCGCTCGACTCCAAAGCAGCCGACCTGGCAGGCGAGCTTTCGAGCTACCGTTTCCAGTCCGGCCCGCTTGAGGGCAAGCCGCTGATGCGTGCGCTCCGGACGCCCGAGGGCATTCAGGACGGCATCCGGCAGGCGGCAACGGAGACGGCCGAGGCGCTCCAGGCGGCCAAAGAGACGCTCGTCCAGAAGCTCCAGGCCAACCCCGAGGTTCTGGCGTCGCTCGAGCAGCAGGTGGCACAGGGCGGCATTCCGTCCGCTGACCAGGCCGCTGCGCGCGCCCTGACCGCGCTTGGAGAGGACCCGGCAGCCTTTCAGCAGCTGTCCAAGCAAGCGCAGAACTTCGCCGACATGGTCGACCTCATCCAGAAGTCGGCAAGCGCGCCATCGCAGGACGTGGCCGGCTCGGCTCTCGGCGCCATCTCTGGCCTTTCTCAGGTCGCAAAAGGGCTGGGCGCCCCGCAAGCGCTCGCTGCCGGCCTGCTCACGAAGGTGGCGCACAACGTCGTCAAGCAACGGGCCGCCAGCACCATCGCCACGATCGCCAACAACCTGGTCACGGATACCGTCTCCAGCGCACTCGAGCACGTCATCCCGACCGTTGAAATCGCGGCATCAACTGCATCCGGCGGCCAGGCAAAGGGCGACAGCAAGCCTCCGAAGCGCGCCGCTCCTCTTGCTCCAGAAGATGAGCAGCGCCGCTACCGTGAGCAGCTCGACAAGGTCAACAAGGCCGTAAACGAGCCGGACCCACAGGCGCACATGGACCTGCTGGACAAGGTCGGCGACTTCTCGGCGCCTTTCCTCATCGCCGCAAGCTCGGACATGTCGGCCAAAATGGCGCAGCTCCAGCTCGACATGCCCAAGCCTGAGCCGAACATCCGCGGCAAGGCGTACGAGACGCTCAGCAGTCAGCAGGTGAAGCTGGCCAACTCGATGTACGAGGCGACAACGGACCCCATGTCCGTCTTCTCGGACTTCGCGGGCGGGACCATCGATTACGACAAGGTCCAGTATGCCTGGCGCCAGTACCCCGCGCTCAAGGAAGCCGCGCAGGCCGGCCTCATGGACGTGTTTCAGACGCGGCTCGATGAGAAGCAGCGCGGCGCCGTTCCGGACAGCATCCTGACTCAGCTCGACAACCTGTTTGGGTTCGAAGGGAAGCTGCAGCCGTCGCTCGACCGTGGGTTCGCGTCGCGCATGGAGCAGCTCATGAAGCCCGAGCCGCCGCAGCCCAAGCCGCAATCGTCCGGTCCGCTCAAGCTGCCCGGAAGTCAGCCCACCTACACCGAGCGACTCTCGGGACAACGAGGATAGCCACATGGCAAAGCTAGCATTTCAGGCCTACAACGTACTTCCGCCCTACCGCAACTCGAGCGGGCTCGCCTCGCAAGCTGCGGTCATCGTCACGCAAAACGCGCAGGCGTTCAACCTGTCCGATTACTTCGGCAACCTGGGGAACGGTAGTTTCATCACGCTCGAAGCGGACGGCGGCAAACTGTACGTGGCCATCGCCTCGAACACAGGCGGAACGGCAATCGACGAGCAGGCGCAGGGCGTTGGCAACGCCATCTGTTTCCCCATCCCGGACGGTCAGCAGCTGCCGATGCGCATCTTGGGCGGCCGGGAGCTCGGGACCGGGTACGCGACCAACGTCCAGTACGCATCAGGCATCATCGTGCACGCCAAGCTTCCGCTCAGCGGCGTCGCGACCGCGTTTATGCGCATGTACCGCAGCAGCGTGGACGAAACGCAGGGCATTGGCCAGCTGCGCCCCAAGGGGTTCTGATGCGACGCGGCGGGACACATGAGAGGCGTCTGCTGGGCGGGAGCAGGCTGTTGCCAGCCGGTCCGGCGTTGGCCTCGTCTGGTGGGGCCGTCTCCCCGACGACGCTCATCAGCCAATTCACCGCCGCTGATACATGGAAGATTTTGAGCGTCGGCGATCTGGGTGTCGGCGAGACCACTGTCTCAGGCAGAGCTGCCACGTGGGCCAGCCAACAGGGCGGCATCAACTGGGCCACGGCGGTATCAACGAACGAGCCGACTACGGCGGTGGACACGCGCATCAGTCGCCGGATTCTGACTGGCGACGCGGCGGCGTATTACATGACCAACGCCTACAATCCGCCGGCGCCGCTGACAACGCCGTTCTATCGCATCGCCGTTGCGCGAATGAACAGCTGGGCCGCGGCGCGCACATTCCATACCCAGGGCTCGTCCACGTCGCGAACGGGTCTTGTTGGCGCATCAGTCCCGTCGCGTTGGAACGTCTTCAACGGCACAACGCTTGGGCCGCACCTCGAGATGGGCGCTGAGAAGTGGTACATTATCGAGGAGTGGTACGACGGCACGACAACGTCGTACTGCCGCTTCGACGTCAGCGGCGACCTGGGCGGCATCGACGTCGGCAACTTCAACTCCTCTGCTTTTGGCCTCTTTGGGACGAGCACGGGAACAGCTCTCGCGTCATCGTCCGTCGCCTTCTATGCCTTGAAGGAAGGCGTACCGAGCAACAGAGCAACCCTGCGGGGGTACCTCAAGGCGTTCATCCCGCAGATTTACAACGGTCGAAAGTTGCTGCGGTACAACTTCATCGGCGACTCGCAGACGCGCCACGACGTCTCGTACAACTACGCCGGGTTTCGCAAGCGGCTGTTTGATGACTTCGACCAGTATACGGGCGCGGACTACCCGACCCGTGCTCTCGGTTCTGCCGGCAACGGCACGTGGCGCGACAACTCCCACAGTGGGGTCAGCGGCAACACGATCGAAAACTGCACGACCGCCGTGAATGCCGAACTTGGTTCGGCCGGCACGATGACGGGGGCCGGATGGGTAAACTTGGCCATTCTGTGCATCGGAGCGGCCAACCTGATTGCCGGCGAGACGGCGGCGGTGGCGCTTCCGAAGCTGCAGACGTGCGCGCAAGCTGTGCTGGACAAGGAGAAGATTGCGTCCGGCGGTAACGTCGACTGCGCGCTCGTGATTTGTTCCCCCGCGCCATTCCTGAGCGACCCGCCACAATTCGCCGACTTCGCCGATGGCATCCCGGCCATCGTAACGGCGCTGCAGGCGGCTAATCCGGGCCGCACCATCCAGTACGTCGACTACTTCACGGCGCTTGGACGAGCCTACAATGCCGCTTACTACGTTGACGACCGGCACTTGAACGCGACGGGGTCTTACACGCTGGCCGGCGGCGCGCTCTCAACGGGCATTTCTAGCCTGATGAACACGCTCACCACATATTGAGGACCGATGAAACATGCGCTGGTTATTCTGCTGCTGGCTTCTTGGGGTTGTGCAACGACAGGCCCGGAGCGCGAAGCCGCGACAGTCCGGACCGCAATCGACGCCGGCCGACTCGGCTGCGGGCTGGCCGCCGTGAAGCGGGTCAAGTTGACCGATGAGCAGCGCAAGTGGTGCGCGGGAGAGGCGCCGTGAACATCGGAGGCGATACGCCTTGCCACTGCGGTTGTGGCGGCTGGAACCAATGCGTTGGCCCCCAGTTCTGGAACCGGCAGGCGCAACTGCAACAGCAGTACTACCTGGGTAACCAGTACTTGGGAAACCAGCACTTCGGTCAGTTTGACTTCCCGCCGCCGCGAGAGACGGTTCGGCCGAAGGGCTTCAGTTCTTGGCGCATCAAGCCGCGGAGGTCACGGTGACCACTCGCGATCGGATTCTCGAAATCGCCCAGGCCGAGATAGGCCCGCAGTCGAAAGGCTCGCTCAAGGTCGAAGCGTACTGGCGCTCCGTGCTCCCGCCCGAGTGGACCGACGCGCAGGTGCACCTCTACGCCAAGACAAAGGAGTGGTGCGGCTGCTTCTCCCTGTGGTGCCTCAAGCAAGCCGGCCTGGCGCAGGACGTGTTTTGGCACGACGGGCTAGGATTCCTCGGCCCGGCCAAGCTGCACATCACCAAGACCCCTTCCCGGGGCGACATCGGCTATCGCGCCCAGCCGTTCCAGCACCACTTCCTCTACGCCTATGAGGACGGCAACGGCTGGATTCACGGCGTCGGCGGCAACACCCCTGGCGTGTCGGAGCAGCGCTTCCGAAAGGACCAGGTCGTGTTCTACAGCATCGAGCCGCTCCTGGCTCAGGTGCCCGATACCGAGCCCGCTCCGCCGCCTGAAGAGCCGCTGCCGGAAGCCGGGTTCCTTCGCGGCCAGAAGTACAGCGTGCCGGGGATTCAAGACGAGCCGGAGAAGCCATGAGCGACCCTATCGAAGCAATCGCGCAAGCCCTGGAGGCGTTCGACAACCGGCTAGCGGCAATGGAGCTGCGGTTCGTTGCGGTAGAGGGCCACCTGGCCGACGCCGCGCGCCACGCTGACGAGCAGTCCAAGAGCCTCAAGAGCATCCAAGAGGGGTTCGTGGCGATGGACGGCAAGCTGGATGACAACATCGCCATCATGCAGAACTACATCAACGAAACCCGGACGCTTCGGGACGTGACACGGAGCCTGCACAGTGAGGTACGTGAAAAGCTCAAGGTTGCCAACGGTGGCTAACGGCACCGTTGACGAGCAGGTAGCACGCGCCGATCGTATTGAGGAGAAGTCGCGCAAGGCACAGGAGCAAGCGGAACAGCACCGAAAGGGCACGGCGAACGCCATCGCCGCCGTGCGCCGCTCTCAGCTTCCGAGCTACACGGACGAGAACGAAATCAGCGAGGTCACGGTAGGCAAGGAGGGCATCAAGGCCAAGGCGCCACCATGGACGCTACTCGGTCTCGCCCTCCTCGCCCTGGCCGCTTTCCTGGCTTGGCTGAGGTTTCGGTGAGCCGTCGCATACTGGGCAGTCATGAAGGTCCTGGTGGTCGTGCAGTAGGTATTGCAGATCACGCTCCAGCACCATCCAACCGGCGTTTTGCCCAGGCTTCTCTGCGACCTCGACGACAGTGTCGGGCTTGCTGATGACGTAGACGATCTGACCGATGCGCAAACCGATGCCGTCTTCTTCCAGCGCAGTCTCGGTGCTCTCGCCCGAGCAGCCTCGCAGGATCGCTTTGCGTTCGCTCACTTCCCACCGCCATTCTCCCGCACCCAGGCGGCGGCTTTTTTCATCGCATCGACCTCATCTGAGCCGTAAAACGGAGGAGCCACATCGCTCCCTTGCGACTGCAACCGGCAATAGACCTCGCCGAAGCGACTACCCAGAACCCACTGGCGAATCATCGGAGCCTTCCTGCGCCACGTCGTTAGCGTCCGCACATCGGCCAGCTCGGCTTCCAGGGCGGCAATGCGGTCGTTCAAGTGCGCCACCTCGGAGTCGCGCAGGAACTGGCCCAGGCACTTTTCACAGAAGGCGCTCACTTGCCCGCCTTGCTTTCCAGCTCGTCAGCCAGGAGCTTGAACAACAGGCCGCCCAGGCGTGTCTCAATACGCTCACTGCGGCTGCTTTGATGGATCCAATGCAACGCTGACACTAGCTCGCCCACCATCACCGGCCTGTCTCTGCCTGGACTGGCTGCTGGCGCGTAGTCGGCCAACTCAAGGTCGTTCGGTTCATCGAACCCAGTGCGCCCGATGTCGTCGATGAACTCTACACAGCCGTCCGGGCGAAAGCCCGTCACCTTGGCAAACTGCCCATGCTTGTCAGTCTCGTAGCGTTTCCGGATGCGCGCCCCGATGGTGAACCCACCGAGCGGCGGCTCGACCTTGGCGGAGGTGGGGGATTGCTGGGCGCGCTCCATATCCATCAGTCTTTGCCAAAGCGCCAGGGCAGAGGTCATCACGAGCTGTTTGCCCAAGAGGCCCGCCTGGCGCTCAACTTGGCACTCGCGCAGTAGCAGCGAACGCACCACCTTCCCGTGCGCCTGGACTAGGTCGCGCAGCGTCTGGAGCTGCTCCCGCAACCCATCCCGCTCCGCCTTCAGCTCAGCCACCTCGGCGCGCAGGGAGTTGTTCGTGTCCAGCGCCGCGTCTCGCTCGCTGCGAGCTTCCTTGCGCTGCTCCTTCAGGTCGTCGACTCGTTCTTGTAGCTCTGCCGCTTCGCGCTCGGATTGCTCTTGCTGGAGCACTGCTTTCCGCAGCGCGTCTAGACACTCCAACCGCTTGTCGGTGCCCAGGGAAAGCGCGCCAATCGCCGCAAATGCCGCCTCCACCGTCACCCGCTCCTCGCCTCCGCCAGGGTCTCCAGCGCCGTCACCGGGGCTGTCGGGCGCCAGTGAGAGGGTTGGCGCTGCCACCCGATGCTTCGCAGCACCAGAATCAGCGTCTGCGTCCGGAGCGCCCGGTGATGGGCTGGAGTCTTTTGAGCCGGCAGGGGGTTGGGGCTCGGTGGGCTTGAATCCAGGGCAGTCGCATCCGTCCTCGGTAGCGGCTCCGCACCTGCCACCACGCGGGTGGTCCGTTTCGTAGTGTCCACAGCGCTCGCACCAGGGCTCCATCTCGCCTTCCGCTGCCGTTGCGGCTTCTGGTCCGTCGTGCGTGCAGTCGGGACAGCACTTCCGCTGACTGGGCCACAGGTGAGCACAGTTCAGCCCATCGCAGCCGCCGCAGAGATCGTGGCGCTTGCGGAGAGCATCAAGCTCCGCCTTGGGCACGAAGCAACCGACCGCGTCATCTGGGTCGGCAATGGCTCGCGCGCTCTGCTCTTCTAGATGCGCGTGATGCCCCTCAGCAGCGGCGATTACCCAGATGGCGGCAGGCAATTCTATCGGTGCCCCGGGCTCGGGTGTGGTCATGGTTTCTTCCCGCCGATCTCCGGGTCAGTGAACGTCAACAATCCACCGTCGATGCGCTTTGCGTATGCGGGCGCGTCCCAGGAACGCTCGTCGCTCTCATCGAGGTTGGTCCACTCGAGCCACTCTGCGTGCTTGTCGAGCGGGACCAAGTAGCGATGAGCGGAGCCGTCGCTGCCGATGAACCAGCGGTTGGGTGTGGTGGTCATTTGCGGGCCTTTCGGCAGTCGTTTTGTTTTACACACGCGCGGTCTTGTCCGCGAAACATCGGCCGTCCGCAGTGAGAGCAGCTTCGATAGATGGGGCGATAGACGCACTTAGGAACAGGCGGGCTGCACGGCTCAGGTTTACTCACGCCTTCCCTCCGCTGCTCTGGTTTGCCTGCTCGCGCTCAACCGCGCGCTCCAGCGTGCTAAGCACCAACGACTGCACGCGCTCCTCATTGGCGACACGACTCAGGAACGAGAGCGCCATGGCGCAGCCCAACACGGACTCGTCAAGCATGCCCTGGTCTACGAGGCGTAAGGTGTCGATGAGCGTCGTGCGGGCCAAACGCAGGGCCTCTTCGCGGTCCGAGTGGCGCCTCACGGCTTCTCCGGTGCTGGCGGCAGCTCTCGCCAAAGTTTCACCCTGTCTGCGGGGTAGACCTCCGGCATTCCGTCACTGTCGGTGTACGAATCGTCACGCCACTCGGTGCCATCCCAACGACCGACGAAGCGCGCGTCTGACCGCGGCCAGCCGTCTACGTGGAACTGCACCAGCGTAAACGGCTCCGGCAACCTATCCTCAACCCGAACCCACCCGCCCGCAGCTTGGGAGGGGACGGTGTTCTCGGGGACGTAGCGCGTCAGGGTTCGCCTCCTGCTTGGGTAGCAGTCGACGTTTGCCTGTGCGGCGTTTCGTGACTCGGAAGCGAACACCGGCAACGGATAACCGACGCCGCTCGGCTCCTCAGCGACCCAAACCTCGCGCATTGTTTGCCCAGTATCTCCGCTCGGCTCGGGCTGTACGTTGAGCGAGGGATGAAGCTCTACGATTGCTTCGGCCGCTTTGATTCGACACGCATCAGGAGACTCGGCCGTAAAGCACGACGCGAGCAGCGGGATAAACCAACGCCCGTCGCCATCCGGGCATGGCCCGCACGACTTGCCGATGCGCTCAGCCCACGCATCCAGCACCCTCACGGCCCACGTCGCCCTGTCCTGACTCCCAGAGCTACCCACAGAGGAGTCGGGGCGGGATTGGGCGCCACGGGATTCGGCAAGCGCCTTCTGCTGCCGGATGTACGCCATCATTCGCACGTCAGTGTCTTGCGGGCTGACGGGGATTGACGCTTGCCAGCGACGACCGGGCTTCTCCGGGTTGTTGAAGCACTTGTCAATTAGACACAACGCGAGTTGCTGTGCCTCTTCATGGGTGACGGTGCCGATTTCTTCGTCGAGGTTGCGGGTCATTTGGTGGGCTTTCTGTCTTGGCAATTCTCAGCGTGAAACGGAGCGGTTTCGCAGCATGACTCGCCGGGCTTCCCAAGCGCTCCCCGACAGACGCCGATAATTCTGCGCAGCTCGTCAACTGCTGCGCTTTGTCTCTGCGTAACGGGCGGGCCTCGCGTGTCGTCAATCGTGACGAGCGCCGACATGGCCAACTCCAGCGCCGACTCGAGCCGTTCGAGCTTCTGTTCCGCACGCTTCGCTCGGTCGTGCACGTACACCGCTAGCGCCGTGCTTGGCCCGGCACGCAGCACTACGTCCATTCGCTCCTTCGCTTCAGCTAGCTCGCGCTCTGCAGCCTCGAGCCTCGCCTTCGCCTCCGATGCTGAGCGGGCGAGGGCTACCAGCCTGTCGTAGTCCGTGCCAAGCAAGCACCGCTGACCGGTCAGCGTGTCTGCGGGCGACTGCTCTTCAAGACGCTCCAGGAAGCGATCTAGCTCGTCTGGCGAGGGGTGGGAGGGGTAGGTCATCAGCCCTCCTCGCCGGGTTCCCGCTCGGTCTCATCGCCCGCAATCGCATCTTCCGGTCCCGTCGCCAGCTGCTTTTCGAGCTTCGCAACTTGCCGGTCGCAGTGCATCCAGAGCTTGCCGATCTCCTGGCCCTGCGCAGGACTGATGTCGCCGCTTTCCTTGCCTGCCTGAGCCCGGGCCATCAGCTCTGACTGCACGGCCCTGGTCCCGAGGATGGCGCGCAAGGCCAGCGCCTTGTCGTAGCTATCACATCGAGCCAGCGCGTCCTTGACCTTGTTCAGCTTGCGGGCGATCTCCTCGCCAACCGCGCCGCCGTCTCCGGGCGGTGAACCGTAGTCGCGGTCCGGCGCGGCGTGCGGAGAGATATTCGGCGCGTAGTCGTCATCTCGCTCGTCGCTGTCTTCAACGTCCTGGGTGAAGATTTCGGAAGCGCAGGTAGCAAAGAGAATGGCGGCCACGTGGGCGCGCTTGCAGGCCATCTTGCGCACGGTGTTGTAGTTGTCGGCCAGGTCCGGGTTCGGGACACGGCCCTCTTTTTGGGACAGAATGCGCTCGTCCTTCGCCGGGAACGTCGCACCGCATCCGTCCTTTTTGCGCCAGCAGAACCACTCCGGCTTGTCCTTGCTCTTCAGCAAAGAGCCCTCTTTGCCGCAACTCGGGCACTTCCGGCCGCCGTTGCGCCAAGCGTATTTCTTCTCGCGCGTTGAGCACGAGCCGACAGCCGCCGTCACCTGGTTCCCGGTCGGGATATGGTTGAGAACGCACGTCACGACGCTCTCCAGGTGCTCGCCGTCCCAACGGTCCTCGCATTTGAAGACGGGGCCGAGTTGGAAGGTGAGTCCGAGAATCTCGGCGCCAGGCTTGAGCAGGCAGTCCTTCTGCGTGCCCGGAACCTTCCCGTAGTGCACATCGAGCTTCATGATCCGCTTTTGGACCTCGCGGACCTTTTCGACGCGCGCCACCACCACGTCGACACTGACGCCCTGGTCATCGGTGGCCCGGGCAATCGCACGCGGTTTGTTTTCAACAACAGCAATCGCTTCTGACATCTTCCTAGTCCTCTTCAGCCGCTTCGGCGGCACCGGTACGGCATCAAGCCAGTCGTCGATATCGTCTCGTTTGCGCTGCTGCACTTCGGCGACGGAGGCCGCAAGCTGGCGCTCAAGTAGCGTCGGCATCTTGCAATGCCTCCCACTCCGCCGCGGTCAGCCCGTGCTGCGCGGCCAGCCCCGCATCAGGCGCGCCGTCGATGTTGGCGACGTTTACGAGGCGGGGGCCGTCGTCAAACCCAGACGGGTCACCAAGCACCTTCCGGTACGGGGCCTGGCAACGGAGGTACCCGCGATAGAACGCCAGCGCCATTTCGAACGAGGCGAACGCGACCTTGTGGCAGCAGCTGTAGCCGAACTGGACCTCGTAGCAGAGGGGCGCGGGGGTCAGCTTGTAGGTGAGGCTGTCCATCAGACTTCGCCTTTCTTGATTTCGGCGGCGCGGGCTTTCCACCCAAAGCCTTTGACGTATTCGATGAGCCCAGCGCGCCGCAGCTCTTGCTGGAGCTTGTCGACATCACGGTCGCAGGACTTTCGCCCAACATGCTGGCAGATGCTGCCTCCTTTGCAGCCAGGATTAGCCTTGATGAAGGCAAGAATCTGTTCGCGCATCACGCTGCCCCCTTGTCCAGGTACCTCTGCGCCGCCTTGTCCTCCTCGGGCGTCCGCTCCGGAACGCTGCGAATCAGGTCGAGATGGGCGCGCCAAATCATCTGCTCGGCGAAACTTGCACTGCCGCGAATCAGCCGCGCGTCGCACATCTCGGGCAGCTCGCCCTGTTCGAGCTTGGCCTGCGCGGCCGAGACGAACCGGGCCAGGTCGGCGAGTTGTTTTTGGAGTTCGGTCATTTGCTGCTGCCTCCAGCCCGGAAGATGCTGCCGATGATGAAGATGGCGACGGAGCAGACGTACCAGGCCACGTGCACACCGAAGTGCGCGAGGACCCAGGACGCGCCAACGCCGAGCAGAGCGCTAAGGCAGAACGAAAGGGCTATGGAGAAAACCAACACACCAACAAGAGCCAAACCTTCCATCACGCCGCTCCTTTCTCGCCGCTACGCATCTGCTGCCAAGCGGCTTCAATCGCTTGCTCTTCCGCCCCAATCCACTCCTCGCCGCCCTCCGGCCCGACCGTATCGAGCCAGTGCGCGCGTTCGAGTGGCGTCACGGTCGGTTCGTCCAGCACGCCGCGGAACGTCACCTCAGCGCGGAGTTCGTGCGTGACCTCGTAGTACGCCCCGTTGCGGTCCTCGCGTTCGAGGGTGACGGGGAAGGTGATGCGGAGGGTGGTCATGTTCCGCTCGTGTCGGACATGAACAGGATTTCGCTGTCCGCCTCATGGTCCGTGTTGAATGGCCCAGCCTCAATGCGCCCCTTGTCGTCGATGACGTAGAACTTGTCAGCTTGAACGGGTCGCCCTCGGCACTCGGTTGCTGCCAACTCAGAGCCGAGGGCAATCCAGTCCATGAAATGCTCATGGCGCCTCACCGCGCACCGCCCTTCCGTCGCCGCTCGGGCAAAGCCTCCGCCGGGCACTTGCGCAGGCCGGCAGCTCGGGTGACGTGCGTGATGTCTTCGCCGGTCGTCTCGACCACGGGGATGCCGGGGAGGCTGGGCGTCTCTTCTTCTTCGAATTCAGCGTCGATGGTCGCGCAGAGGCGCAGTCGAACGCGGGTTGGGGTTAGTCGGGTCGCCATGTCCACCCAATCTACTGTCACAAGACAGTGCTGTCAAGGGACAATCGTCATGGTACACAAAAGCCACGGCCCGTCGCCCGTGGTTTTACCTACTATCCGGGCCGGTACGACGTGCGGCGCTGCGAGCTCGGCGCGGTCTCCGCGACGTTCGCCGGGCGCTGCAGGCCAGACGGTTCCTCGCCGAGTAGCAGCCAGGCTGGGCGCACACCGAGCGCGCGAGCCAGCATGATGACCGTGTTGGCGGTCACTCCGACCACTTTATCGCCAGACATGTACTTACTGAAATTGCCGCTATCGACCCCTGCTGATGCGGCGATCTCGTTCTGTGAGAGACCGGGTCTCTCCGCAATTCGTTCGTTCACCGCGTAGCGCAGTCGTCCAGGAAACCCCCGCCACTCTGGTGCAACTGCGCGAGAGGAATCGTTCTTTCGCGCTGCCATGCCGATGATGGTGCCTAACTGCTGACGATTGACAACATAGACAGCCGGAGTCTCTTGACAGTGCTGTCACAAGACAGTAATACTGGGGTGCGATGAATCGAGGAGCACAGCACCTGGCCGCTCGCGTAGAGGAGTGGGTGGCGGAAGATCCGAAGGGCCGGTCCCAGAATGCGGCGGCAGCCCTTGTCGAATGCGACACCGGCAATTTCAGCAAGATTCTGAAGGGCGACGGGCGCTCGCCGGGGCGAGCTTTGGCGATTCGAATCAAGGAGCACTTCGGGACGGAGCCTCAGTGGTTCGATGAGCCAGCAGAGGAGCCCGCCGCGTGACCTCACCTCACCGAGCATACCCGGCGACCTTCGTATCGCTTCGACTCGACACACCGGGCTCCGTTGGGACAAGGCTGCGACTCGCAGAACGTCGGCGGGCGGCAATGGACAGTCAGCTCACCGTTGCCGCTGACCACGCGCTTGTCACTGATTTCGAAGCCGTACGGGCAGACGGTGCGAGCGTAGCGGTAGCAATCAAGGGGCTCCTCGCACTCGATTGCGTATTGGCGCGGTCCGATTCGTTGCCAGCCGCCTGACGTGCAGGCCGAAACAAGTACTACGCACAGAAAGGTGATGACTCGCATGACAGCGCAGAACAGCCGACCCGATTCGGTGGGTCAAGTTCCCGGGGAAAGTGGCCACGCTGCGGAAGGCGTCAATGCTGAACGGGTGGCTCCTAGCTTCACGGTTCAGCTGCTCGTGAAGGACCCCGATGCGTTTCAGGAGCTCTGTTGGGAGCTGGGTGAGCGCAGGCGCGACTGGTTCGAGTTTGGTGAATACGCGACCGTGAACCTCGAGGTCGAGGTGCGGGAAGGTGCCCCGGTGATCACCGCTGCGGAGTTCGCGAAACGATGACTCCCTCTTTTTTTGTCTTCGGACCTGAACGCATGCACGGCGCCGATGCGACAGCCGCCTACATGCCTCGCGGGGCAAAGGGGAACTGATGGGTCCGATTGAACGGGAACTGCGCACACAAGCAGAGTCTTGCCGTTGCGGCACCGGCACAGGTGGGACGCCGTACGAATTCTTGGCCGGCATTGGCGGTTGGTCCCTGGGTTCATCCGCACAGGAGCTACTCGGCGCCTGTGTCTCTCACCCAGAAGACGGTGAGTGGACGAACGAGGAGTCGTGGTCCGAGGCCATCGAAGCGGCGGAGGCGCTCGGCCTGTGACCCTCCTCGAAGCCGCGGACGTCATGAGCCGCACGAAGCTGGGCCGAACCAAGGCCTACGCGCTCATGAAGCGGCACGGCTTCGTGTTCGAGGGCAAGCGCGTCATCTCCGAAGAGACTCTGGAAAGGCTGATTCGCGAATGTCAGACGGGTTCTTCAAGCGCGGCAAAGTCTGGTGGTTCCGCACCGACCCGATCACGGGGAAGCAGGCGTCGAGCGGCAAGCGGGACATCGAGTCGGCGCGTCTCGAGTACCGCGAGCGCAGCCGTCGCGCTTCCAACCCTGAATACCAATCCGAAGCCCAAGAGGATTCGGGCTTGAACCACTGGGCGGTCAAGTTCGTCGAGCACAAGCGCGCGACCAAGTCGGCCGCGACTGCCAGTTTCTACGCGAAGAAGCTCGGGCACATCGTGCGCATCTTCGGGGCCGCCACTCCCATCGACAACGCGCTCCGGCCCAGCAACTTCGATCGCTACTTCGTGCAGCGCAAGGAAGAGGGTGCTCGCTCGACTACCATCAGCAAAGAGATTCGGTCCGCTCAGACGCTGGCCCGCTTTGCCGCCCGCGCCGGCGCCTACCACGGCCGTCCCGAGCTGTTCCGCCCGTCCGAGCTGAGCGATGACTACGAGCCCGGCGAGCGCTTCCTGACGCCCGAGGAGCTGGTGCTCCTGCTGCCCGAGCTCGCCCCGAAGCGTGCCGCCGATGTCTGCCTACGCATCGCCATCGGCAGCCGCTACTCTGAGGCCTACCGAGTCCAGCCCGGCGACGTCGACACCGAGCGCTGGCTGGTCCACGTTCGCGGCTCCAAGACCAAGAAGGCACGGGCCACCATCCCCATTGCCGAGCCATTCAGGAACCTGCTGACGGCCGCGCTGCCCTATCTGCCGCTTGAGCCCTGGCACAACTCCAACATGGTCCGGGACCTGGCCAAGGCGTGCAAGCGGGCTGGTGTGACGCGCGTCACAGCCAACGACCTCCGCCGCACGCATGGCAGCTGGCTGTCCCAGGCTGGCGTCGGCGACGAGCACATCGGCAAGGTTCTCCGCCACGCTGACGGGAGGATGGCGCGCCGGGTGTACGCGAAACTGCCTGCCGAGCAGCTCGGACGACTGATCGACGCGACAATTGTGACAACGGAAGGAGCCGAGGATGAAGGAATCAGCACACGTGGCTTACGACGCATACGGGGACTTCGTGGAGTGGAAGAACTACGCGGGGCTACCAATGCCGAAATGGCACGAGCTACCGGAGAAAATCCAGGGAGCGTGGCGAGCCGCAATAGCGGCCGTGACTGGCTAACTGAGAATGAGCGCGCCGCGCGGGCGTGTCATTTTTGGGAGGATCCGCCCGCGGCGGGCGCAACAATAACGCAACAATTGCCCGCTCGCGGTGAATCGGCCGCGGCGGATTCCTCAACAATTCCCGATGAGTCAACGGAGGTGGATATGCGGATTGAAAATCCTCGTGTCGGCGGTTCAATTCCGTCCCGGGACACCGAAGAAACCACGCGGTTTCCGGTAGATACGACAGGCGAAGAAGTTCGCGGCGTATCGCCAAGTGACGCTAAAGACCGCAGCGTCCGCAACGAAAACGCAACAGCCCCGTCCGTAACCGTTCGCGGCGTCACCTACTACGCCGACCCGAACGCTCCGCGCGGCGGGCCCGACCTGCACCTAGACGCCGCCCAGTCGCTTTACTGGCTCGGGGGTGGGCGGTGAGGGCCAAGTGCGAGCTCTATTGCCCACTCTGTGGGAGACCCAAGGGCTTCTACCGGGCGTCGCCGTCCGCATGCGTCCAGCAGACTTGGGGGGATTGCCTTCCATGGATCGTTGAGGTCGCCCGCGCGCTGACCCGCGACTCGGAGGACGAGCGGATCGTCGACGAGCTCATGGCCAAGGTCCAAGCGGGTCGCGCTGAGCGAAAGCTTGGTCCGGCGAGGTCCGCATGACCCGCGACGACTTCGACGACGTCCAGGGCTGGCCGGCGGTGGCGACGCGGGTCTACCGCCTCCGAGCGCGCTCCCGCTCGTACCGCAACTGGCGGCACCGGAAGAACAAGCCGCTCTGGTACCGGGCGCTCAAGGCCAGGGGGAGTTTGCGATGAGTACGTGCTCAAGATGCGGGCTGCCTGTCGGTGACCCCTTCATCGACTCAGAGAAGGCTGGTCGCGTTTGCCTGGCCTTCGAATCGGAGAACCATCCCGAGCACGAGGTGCACGTTCTTGCCTGCCGCGATCGCGAGCTCGCCAACCTGCGTTCCCTGCTCCGGTCGGTGACGGGCAAGCTGGAGCGTGTGTCCGAGCTGATGGACACTCCGTTGGCAGAGGTCTCGTCTGAGTTGGTGCGAGCCAAGGCGCTCGTCGATTCGGTACTGGAGGCGTTGTCGTGAGCGAAACCAAGCTCTCCGCCGCCATTGCGTCTGCGCTCGCGAAGCTCGGCTACCCCGTCGTGCGCGTCCAGTCCGGCACGGCTCGTATGGGCCGGTACTACGTGCACATGGCTGCGCGTGGCACTCCGGACCGCATTGTGCTGCTCCGCCGTGGCCGCGTCCTGTGGCTCGAGGTGAAGACGCCTAGCGGCATTCTCAGTGCTGACCAAGTGGCGTGGCATGCGCGTGCTGCAGAACGTGGCCACGCCGTGCGCGTCGTCAAGAGCGTGTCCGATGCAATCGCTGCGGTGAGGGAGGTTGATGCGGCATGAATGCTGTTCTGGATAAACCGTACCTGGACGTTCCGATTGCGCCGCTCGCGAAGTGCGTCGCGGATGGCCACATGATTGTCGAACTAGTTGCCACGGCCTATCGCATCGAAGCCCAGACGGTTGTCTTCGGCGGCAGAGAGAAGCTGGTAATGGAAGCCCGCAAGGTTGCGTACTGGCTTCTGCGCACGGTGGCCAAGAGGAGCTGGGGGGAGGTTGCCAGCACACTATCGAAGGACCATTCCACAGCCATATCAGGCGTTCGTGGCTGCGAGAGCAAGCGCGCCAATGACCCGGCGTTTCGGGAGTTCACGGACCAGCTGGCCATCGTGGTTGCTCAGAGGATTCAGGGATGAGCTGGGCGAAGCTCGATGACCGTGCCAACGAGCACCAGAAGCAGCTCCTGGCTGGCCCCGAGGCGTGCTGGTTGTGGGCCTGCGGCTTGATGTACGCGAACCGGCAGGCAGCTCGAGACGGCTTCATCCCGTCGCTCGTGCTGCCGATGCTCTACCCGTTCAAGAGTCCCAAGCGTCTCGCCGAGCGCCTGGTCGAGGTCGGGCTGTGGGACGCGACAGACAACGGGTACGTGGTCCACAACTTCACCAAGTGGAACAAGACGCAGGAACAGGTACAGGCCGAACGAGACGCCACCCGTAACAGGGTTCGAGACTACCGAGCGCGCAACGCTACCGGTAACGCCGTTACACCACCGGATGTAACAGACCCCTGTAACGCTCCTGTACCGGATCCACTCCACTCCACTCCGCTACCAATCCAGGAGAGATCCGAGAGGGGCGAATCTGCGGCTGGCGCCGCCGGCCCAAAGAAACCACGGCGGGTATCCCGGGTGCCTGAGGCATGGGAACCTAAGCCCGAACACGTGAACCTGGCCATGCAGCTCGGGGCGGATTTAACCGCTGAGTTGGCGAAGTTCCGGGACCACGAGTTCAGAAACCCGAAGTCCGATTTCGATGCCTGTTTCCGGACCTGGCTCCGGCGAAGCATCGAACTGCGCCGGCAAGCGATTGGGCAACGGCTGACCGAAGGGCGCGCCGCGGATGCGCTGGAAAAGCAGGTGGCTCGAGCCAATGCGCTGCGAGTTTTGGAGCGAAAGGCACTGCCATGACCAAGTCCGAAGTGACCGAATTGGTTGCGATTCTGATGTCCTGTTACCCGAACGCGCGGTTCCCGGACGGCACCGTGGTGGCGTACGAAATGTTCCTCGGCGAGCTCGAGCACGAGCGGGCAAAACAGGCCGTCGCGAACCTGGTCCGCACGAGCAAATTCATGCCGACCATCGCCGAAATCATGGCGGCATACGGTGCTGGCAAAGAGCCCGTTCAGGCCCCGTACCACCGGCTTTTCCTGCCCAGGCCAGAACCGTCCAACGTGATGGCGCCAGGTGAGCTCAAGTCGGCAATCGACGAATTCCTGGCCGGAAAGGGCCCGTCGTGAGTCAGCGCGACAGTTTTCGCCGGATGTACGGCGACGAGCTCGCAGACCAGGTCGAGCAGCTCAAACGCAAGCCGCGCGGCGTCGAAGTGCTGCCGGTCAAACCGCGCAAGCCTGAGCCGAAACAGCAGGAAAAGCGCGACGACATCGAGAATTGGTGGGACAAGTGATTGCTAATAGGTCAACATTCGTGCCAATAAATCATCATCCATCGCGCGTGCGTGCGCAGGAAATCCCATGAAAATCAGCTGCACCATGATTGTCCGGGACGAGGCGAGCACGCTCCGAGCCTGCCTGGAAAGCATCAAACCGCACGTCGATGAGCTGGTGATTGTCGACACGGGCAGCACCGATTCGACGCCCGAAATCGCGCGAGAGTTCGCCGATCGCTTCGAAGTTTGGACCGGCTGCAACGATTCGGAAGGGCGCATCGCGGACTTCTCGGCCGCCCGAAACTATGCGCTCGAGCTCGCAACCGGTGACGCCGTGTGCTGGTTTGATGGCGACGACGTGGTCCGAGGCGCTGAGAACCTGCGCCGGCTGGCTCAGGAATCGTCCGGCGAGGCTTGGGCATGGCTGGCCCCGTACGAGTACGAACGCGACGCACAGGGCCGCGTGGTGACGCTGCAGTGGCGCGAGCGGCTGGTCTATCCGCGAACCGGCTGGGAGTGGCGTAGCCCGGTGCATGAGGGCCTCTTGGGCAAGGCCGGGACGTCGCCGGCGTACCAGCAGACCGATGCGTTGGTCGTCGAGCACCAGCTGCACCGCTCGAGCAAGCCGCGCGACCCGCAACGGAACCTGCGCATCTTGGAGGGCCACGTGCGCAAGGTCGGCGAGACGGACGCGCGCTCGCTGCACTACTTGGGCGCCGAGTTGATGTTCAACGGCCGGGTCGGTGAGGCCTGCTACTGGTTCCGCCGACACACACAGCTCAGCGGCTGGAGCGACGAGCGCTGCCTGAGTCTGCTGCATCTGGCCCGCATCACGCTGGCGATGGGCGACTGGCAGGCGAGCATCGATTGGGCGCTACAGGCCGTTGCAACGAAGAGCTGGCCGGAGCCGTACTGGCTGATGGGGCAGGCCTGCTGCATGATGGCCGAGGCGGGCATCGAGCCGGAGTACAACTACCGCCGCGGTGCACACATGCTGCAGCAGGGCTTTGCGTGCGACAAGCCGGAGCTGGGCGGCTCGCTGTTGATGAAAGACCCCACGGCGCGCATCGAGGCGCACCGATGGCTCGCTCCGGCGCTGGCCAAGCTAGGCCGAGTGGACCAAGCCATCGAGTCAGCGCAGACCGGTCTGGCAGGCAATGCCAAGGCCGAGGAGCTGCGGCATCTGCTGGGCCTACTGAAGCGCGAGAAGGTCCTGGCGCAAGTGGCCGAGCTCGACCAGCTGGGCGCGCTGCCGCAACACGCGGGCGTCGTCATCGCGGCAACCCTGAAGGGTGAGTTTAAGGTCGAGCGGGAGCGCTCCAAGGTCGAGCGTCATACGCGGGAATACTCGCCTGGCGACCGTGAATGGCGAGAGGTGAAGAACGCGCACCCGCTGTTCCTTGGGGACCGCTCCGTGCGCCTCCGCATCGCCTTCTACCTCGGCCATCAGCTCGAGCCGTGGACGCCCGAGACGCTTGAAGCGAACGGCATGGGCGGTTCAGAGACGATGGCGTGGGAGATGAGTAAGCGGCTGGCGAAGCTCGGTCATGCGGTGACGGTCTTTGGTCACTGCAGCATGCTCAGCAAGGTTCAGGTATTCGACGGGGTCGCTTGGACAGACTCCAGTCGCTTTCCTAGCGATGTGCCATACGACGTCCTCATCGTCTCGCGCCAACACTGGGCGGTCGAGCTGCCGCATATCGCCAAGACGCGCGTCCTTTGGGTGCATGACGTCCATGTCGGTCCCGAGTTCACACCGGCCATCGCGGCGAAGTACGACCTCGTGTGGTGCCTGTCGAATTGGCACCGTGAGTTCTTTCTGCAGACCTATCCGTGGCTGCCGCCCGGCAAAGTGGAGGTGACGCGCAATGGAATCGACCCCGCTCGTTTTGGTCGCACTGACGTACCTCGCAATCCTCACCGGGCTATTTATTCGAGCAGTCCTGACCGTGGTCTGGAAGAGGCGGTCAAGGCGTGGCCAGCCGTGCGCAAGGCGGTACCCGATGCCGAGCTGCACGTGTATTACGGGTTCGAGAATTGGGAACGCTCCCTCGAGCTTAACGGTGATAACGGGCATCCGAACTGCTCGCGGGCTGCGCTTACTCGGCTGAAGGGGCTCGTTGCGGAGACGCCCGGCATCGTCATGCACGGTCGCGTCAACCAGCGCGAGCTGGCCGATGCAATGCTAGGCGCCGGCGTCTGGTTCTATCCGACCTGGTTCAGCGAGACGAGCTGCATCACGGCCATGGAGGCGCAGGCAGCGGGGTTGTGGTGCGTGTGCCCGTATCGAGCTGCGCTGGCCGAGACGGTCCCAGACAGCGCTCGATGTTGGGACGTCGAAGGAGACCCCGTGAAGGCGGTACTGTGGGCAATTCGACTGGCGCGAAAGAGCACCGTGCATGAGCCATGCAACGTGTCCCTCGACGCTCTCGCCGCCGACTGGGACAAGCGCCTCCGTAAGCTCGTAGACGACGTGGTGCCAGCATTCTCGGAGGCGGCGCAGTGAAGCTCAACCTCTGCTGCGGCACGAACCTCTTTCCCGGCTGGCTCAACATCGACCAGAGCGACGTGGAGCAGGACTACCTGCGGCACTTGCGAGACGCGCCGGAAGGATTCGTCTGGCCGCCTGAGCAACAGCGACTGGCTGATGCGGTGAAGGCTGGTCAGCTCGACTTTCGCCGGCACGATGTGCGCCATGGCCTGCCGTTCCCGGATGGCTCGGTCGAGGCCATCTACGTTGGGCAGGCTATCGAGCACTTCAACAGGCGGACCGAGGCGCCGCGGTTTCTGAAGGAGTGCTGCCGCGTGCTGCGGCAGTACGGGGTCATCAAACTGACCACGCCGGACCTTGGAAAGCTGGCGCTTGCTTACTATGACTCGACGGAACGCGGTGGCGGCGGACTGGGCGAGTTTACGGGGGAGCAGCCTGCTTTCTATGCCAGCGCCGAGCCGGCGGACCAGCTCGCGTATCTGCTCTTTGGCGCCTCGGGTGAAAACAGCACGAACGAGAACTACGAGGGGCACCACCACTGCTACACGAGCCGTTCGCTCGGGACGCTGCTGGAGGAATGCGGCTTCCAGGTCCGGTTCACGGATAACGTCGAGTTCCGTGACTGCATCGACAAGGGCATGTCGCACAGCTTCGCCATCGAGGCGGTGAAAGCCTTAGGATGAAAATGAAGCGCTTTTGGTCAAAGGTAGACACGTCTGGGGAATGTTGGAATTGGACCGCATCCACCGACCATGACGGCTATGGCTACTTCGCCATTGGCCTAAAGACCGCGAAGTCGCACAGGGTTTCCTGGGAGATTTCCAATGGGCCAATCCCGGCAGGGATGCATGTTCTTCACAAGTGCGACAACCCAAGGTGCGTCCGCCCATCCCATCTCTTCCTGGGCACCAACTCCGATAACATGTCGGACAAGGTCACCAAGAGGCGACAGGCGCGCGGCGTGCGACATGGACACGCTGCGCTGAATGTCATCGACGTTTGGCTCATGCGGAAGGCCTGTGAATTATTGCCGGTATCGCAGCGGCAAGTAGCCAGAACCTGGGGCGTTGACCAGAAAACCGTGAACAATCTTGTGCGCGGAAAGTCTTATCAATGAGAATCGCCGTCACCTACGGCCCGATGTGCCTGCTCCGGTCTGCCGAGGAGACCTGGGACGATCCGCGCACGGGCAGTGAGATTGGCTGGAGGCGGATTGTCGAGGGATTGAGGGCGCGTGGGCATCAGGTTGTAAGCAACCCGTCGGAGCCACCCACCTACTACATCGCCTCTCAGCTGTTCGATGCCGTGATTTCCATCAACGAACCGGACTCGCTCAGGCCGTGGCGCTCGAAGCTCCGAATCTGCATGTTTTGGCTGAACGAGTTTTCGTTCTGCAAGGAAGGATTTGACGAGCATGTCGACTGGTATTTCTCGCCGTCTGAGGCGCACCGGCAAAAGGCAATCGGAGACTGGGGAGCGCCGCGTCCCGAAAAGTGGCGGACCAACCTCCTCGGGTGTGACGAACGCGGAGCTGTGGGCCGAGCTGTATCGCGCATATCTGGAAGAGCCGTTTATTGCTCATCCCCTGACAGGGGGCTCCACCGGGTCCTTGAGCAGTGGCCGTCAATCATTCGCTCTGCACCTCACGCGACGCTCAAAATCTTCTACCGGCTCGAACCCTGGCTCCGCGGATTCGACACCACGCCGTACTACCCGCCGATCGAACGCAACCGCACGCGCGCGCTCTACATCGAAGAAGCGCTGAAGCGGATGAGTGGCCCGGAATGGGGCATCACGGTGGTGGACAGCATCCCGCGTGACCAGTTGCAGCTCGAGCTCGCGCAGGCCGAGGTGTTTCTGCATCCGTGCGAAACGCTTTCGTGGAGCGAGGGCTTCAGTTGCAGTACAATGGAGGCGTGCGCTGCTGGAGCGGCGCCCATCATCACTGATTGCGACGCGCTTGGAGAAGTTTACGCGCCGCTCGACCCGGTCAAGACAGGCGACTGGGTCGGGTGGCGGGAACGCGTCATTAGGGCGCTAAAAGACGGCGAATTCCGGGAAGATTTGAGCAAGCGGGCACAGCGGCTCGCATCGGAGCATTCATGGGAAGCACACGTATCGAGATTGCACGAGTTCCTGATGACGCATTCGTCAACGATGCGGGCTGGATAGCCAACATCGGCTTCGGCGAGTTCCGATGCGTCGGGCTCATCTTCAGCAAGGCCGGCTCGTGGCGCTCCAAGCACTTCCACAAGACTGATGCGCACGTGCTCTACGTGCTGAGCGGCGAGATGCACTACTGGGAACGCGACCTCGATGGCGAGTACGCGGCCGAGCCGGTCATCCTCAAGGCGAGCGAGCAGTACTACACGGGCCCGCTGCTCGTGCACAAGACGTTCTTCCCGGTCGACACGGTGCTCATCAGCATGAGCAAGAACCCGCGCGACCATGTTTCACATGAAACGGATGTGGTGCGCATCGATGGTTGAAGGGAGCAATGGGCGAATGAGAACCGAGACCCAGCTTGTGCTTTTGGTGGCATTCCTGGCATCGCTCTGGGCCGTCTACGGTCTGCGCAGTGGTGCCGATAACGGCGAGTTTGGTAACACCAGCGTACGGTGCGTTAAGCTCAACGGTAACTGGCACGAGCCGCATGGCATCAGTCCAGGGTGGTGCGGTAAGTGAACAACCATATCGGCCTTGACTACACCGAGCGCACGACTTGCCGGCTCTGTGACAGCTCGAACCTGTCGCCTGTGCTGGACTTGGGCGAGACGCCGCTGGCGAACGAGCTCGGCTTGCGGGAGCAGCGTGGTACCTGTCGCAAATGCGGAGGCCCCGTTGGCCTGAGACAGACCTACTATGACGGCACGGATAGCCTCATTTGCGTGACATGTGGACTCAGGTACGGGGCGGAACATGAGCCACCGCTGCCGACTCAACCCCAGGAGCTGTTCCCGCTCGTGGTAAACCGGTGCGGCAACTGCGAGCACCATCAGCTCAGCATCGCAGTGAAGCCGGAGCGGCTGTGGGGCCCGAGCTACCCGTACCAAAGCGGCACGTCACCGGTGTTCCGGAGGCATCTGGAGGCGCTGGCCGATGAGGTCGCGGCGCTAAAGCCGGGCGGCCGCGTGCTGGAGATTGCGAGCAATGATGGGACTCTGGTCAAGATGCTTGGAGAGCGTGGCGTGGTGGCCATGGGTGTCGACCCGAGTGGCCCGGACGATGATGCGCGAATGCTCTGGTCGCTGACTTGGCCGCCGCCCAGCAGAGACTGGTATGGGTCGATAGGCTTCGACTGCATCATCGCCCTGAACGTGTTTGCCCACGTGGACGACCTGCACAGCTTCACCGCGGCCGTAAAGGAAGCGCTTGCTCCGGACGGCGTGTTCATCGTCGAGGTGGGCTACCTGGACAGCGTCGTAGCCAATGGGCACTTCGACACCATCTACCACGAGCACATGAGTTACCACTCGCTCAACCCGCTGGTGAGGTTCTTCGCGCGACATGGTCTGTACGCACACAACGTCAAAGGTAGCAAGTCGCAGGGTGGCTCTATACGGCTGTACCTGATGCACGAGCGCCTTCCGTTCGGCAGCGTCGGTAATGAGCACGAGCCGGACATTTCCAGGCTAGAGGCTCTCGCTACGGCGCGCGCGGCAGCTCTTCTGGTTGCTTTTGGCAAGCTCCAGAAGCGCGGCGAAAAGGTCGCCATCTACGGCTGCCCCGCCAAACTCACGACGCTGCTCTACGCGACCGGGCTGCAGTCGTTCCCGTTCGACTGTGTCGGCGACGACAACCCGCGCAAGGTTGGCCGTACGACGCCAGGCAACCACATCCCGATCGTGTCGGTGACGGAGATGCTGGAGCGGCGACCGGACACCATCGTTGTCGCGGCCTGGAACTTCTTCGACGACATCCGGGACAAGCTGAGGCGGCTCGGGTTCAGTGGCGTAATCATCAACCCGATGGGGAGAGTCGAATGAAGCGCGTGCTCGTAACCGGCGGCGCTGGATTTATCGGTCGGCACTTCGTTCGCTACCTGCTGGCCAACACGGACTGGCACATCAGCGTGCTGGACCGACTCGGCGAAGGCAGCGAGCTGACCCAGCTGTGGCGTGAGAACTCGTCCCGGCTCGACTTCATTTGGCACGACCTGCGCGCGCCCATGAAGGTGAACAACCCGCTCCGGTACCGCTACATCGTGCACATGGCGGCCGGCTCGCACGTGGACCGGAGCATCAAGGACCCAATGGGGTTCGTCGCGGACAACGTGACCGGCACGGCCAACCTGCTCGAGTTCGCACGGCACGTGGATGGCTTGGAAAAGCTGCTGCACTTCAGCACCGACGAGGTGTTCGGCGCGGCGAACGGAAAGGCGTTCGATGAGTACGACTCGTTCTACCCGACCAACCCTTACTCGGCTTCAAAAGCTGCGGCCGAAGCGCTCTGCCCGGCTTGGGCGAACACTTTCGGGCTGCCCATCGTCGTTACTCGCTGCACAAATGTGGCCGGTCCAGGCCAGGATGGCGAGAAGTTCATCCCGTCTACCATCGCCAAAGTGGGACGTGGAGAGGTGGTCCAGATCCATTCGCGCAACGGTGCCGCCTCCTCCAGAAAGTATATCGATGTTGAGGACGTGTGTTCCGCCGTTCATCAAGTTCTCATTCGGGGAGGAGTCATCGCCGGTCGAGGCACCGGCTACTACAACATCGCCGGAGAAACCGACTACTCCAACGTCGACGTAGCGGCGCGCATTGCCGAGCTGATGGGCAAGCGGCTCGAGTGGGAGCTGGTCGAGGACCCGCCGAACCGGCCGCGCCCGGACTTGCGGTACGACCTGAACAACTCGCGCCTGAAGAACCTTGGCTGGGAGCAGCGCATCAGCCTCGACACCACGCTGCGGAGGATTCTGCAATGCGACTAGGGCTCATCGGCACGGGCAAACAGGGCCAGCGGTACCTGCAGGAGAAGAATGGCGGACGTCATATCGTTGTTAGCGGGTCTCGTCGTATTCCTCTCGATTCTGTCGATGGTGTTATTGTCGCCACCCACCCTGCGGGACATAAGGAGCTTGCTCTCGAAGCAATCGCGGCGGGCAAGGCGGTCCTGATTGAGAAGCCGCTGGCGCTGAATCTGCGGGACTGCATGGACATCATCGATGCGGCCGAGAAAGCGGGAGTTCGTCTTGAGGTGGCGCACACGCATCTGTGGTCGGACCGTTGGTCGCGAAAGCCCTCCGATGGGAACATCATTGTTGATGTTCGCTGGAGCGAGCATGAGCGCGATTATTCGGTCTGGCTCGACTGGGGGCCGCACGTTCTTGCAATGGCGGCTTCGCTGCTGCCCGATGCCGGCCCTGCAGAGTTGAATGCCGCCGTGTGCTTGAGCAGGTGGAAAGAGCGACGCATCTTCGTGGCCGCTGTGATGCGTGACCGATCGCACTTTATCTACACAGGAGAATCCAACAGGTTCCCCATGGGCCGGATGACGGACGCGCTCTGTGGCGGCTACGACGTTACCCCTTACGACTTCAACCGGCGCGTCTACCGCGCCCTATTCGCGGAGGACTGATGCCACCTGCAAAAGAGACTGACGGAATCGAGATTACCGGGTTCATTCTGCCTTCAACGGTGCGGCTCACGGCCACGGCCGAGTCGGGTCTGATGGTTGGCGCGCACTTCTCGACCGGCATGACCATCAGCGGCCGAATCAAGAAGATGGCTGTACTCGATACTGGCGCCGTGCGCGTTACGGTCGACCAGGGCGACGATAGGCCGCGCAAGTACCTGCTCATCTTCCCGACAGGCATGGTCGCGGAGGTCGCATGAGGCCCTACGCTGACAACGTGATTGTGCAGCTCGAACCGCTCGAGACGATGACGGCGAGCGGTCTGCATCTGCCGCAGCAGTCGCGCCAGGGTGCGCGCGGCAGCCGCAAAGCCAAGGTGATTGCGTCAGGCCCGGGCCATTACCGCCAGGTGCGTGACGGCGCGAACGGCAGCCGGGACCAAGCGTTCATCGCAAACGAGACGCAGCCGGGCGACACGGTCCTGGTCGATGCGCTCGCGGGCCAAGCCTGGGAAGCCGACATGTCCATGCCGCGCCACAACAAGGGCGGTGACTTCGGGGACACCCGAATCGTTCGCGAGGCCGAAATTCTCGCAATCATCGAAGAATGAAACGGCGATTGGGGGCACTCGAGCGCGCGGTCGGCAGCTTCGAAGCGATGGCCGGGCTCGCCACGTTCGAGGAAAAGCGCCGTTCGCTGCTCGGCAAGGTCGATGAGGTGTACGACCTTGCCGAGACGGGACGAAACTACGAAGACAAGAACGGCATCGAGCATCGCCAGCCCGACTCGAGCGGCATGGTGAAGTGCGTCGAGCTCGCAGCGCGCCTGCTGGGCGTACTGGCCGAGGCAGAGCGCCGCGCGAAGGATGGCGACGGCGAAACGCGCGAAGCAGACATCGAGACGGTCATCCAACAGCTGCAGAAGCTCGGGTACAGCGTCAAAAAGGCGGCGTGAAGCTCTCGCTCCCGTCAAAGGTGCTCGACTCGCTCAGGGCACTATCGGGAGCGCCTCACCCGCTCATCGACGGCATGCACGCCGTGCAGCGCTCGTTCGTCACCGACAAGCGAACGCGCAAGGCCTGGAGAGCTGGCCGCCGCAGTGGCAAGAGTCACGGTCTCGGCGGCTGGTTCTTCGACGGCATGGAGGAGACGCCAGGCGAGCGCTCGGTCTACGTCGCGCTGAGTCGCAGCAAGGCCAAGCAAATCCTCTGGGATGGCGCGCTCGAGCGGATGCGGCGCGAGTACAACCTTCCGATCCGTCTGACCACGAGCGACGGGCAGCTGATGGTTCGACACCGCAACGGCTCGTCGCTGTGGCTGGTCGGATGCAAGGATAAGCAGCAGGCCGAGAAACTGCGCGGCGAGCGATTCAAGCGCGCGGCGGTCGATGAAGCGCAGGCGTTCCCGGACTGGCTTGAGTACCTGGTGGAGGACTGCCTTGACCCGGCGCTGATGGACTTGAGCGGCTCGCTCGCGCTGACAGGCACGCCATCTGCGCTCGCGGTTGGCTACTTCTACGAAGTCACGACCGGGCTGCGCCAAGGCTGGTCCACCTATCACTCGACGGTGCTCGACAACACGAGCATGCCGCACGCGCGGGCATGGCTGGACGAGAAGCGCAGGCAGCTCGGCTGGGGCGACAGTCACCCTACCTACCTCAGGGAGTGGATGGGCGAATGGGTCGATGACCCCGGCGCGCTGGTCTACCCGATCCTGCACGAGAACAGCTGGGCGCCGAACAAGGATGGCTCGCACCCGTACGGTCTGCCGCCTGGTGAGTACATCTACGGGCTCGGCATCGACCTCGGGTTCGGGGAGCGCTCGACCGCCTTCGTTCTGGTCGCGGTCCGGCGCGGCACGGGCGAAATCTACGTCCTGAAGGCCTACACGCGGTCCAGGCTCATCCCGACGGCCCTGGCGAACCACGTCCAGGCGGTCCGGGACAGGCTGCGCCAGGAGACCGGCGCGGGGCTGCGCGTGGTGGTGGACGAAGGCGCGCTAGGCAAGGGCTACGCCGAGCAGATGCGGAGCATGGGCGTGGGCTGCGAAGCGGCCGAAAAGACCGAGAAACGCGCGTATCAGGAGTACGTCGGCGGCATCATCAAAAGCCTCGGCATGAAGGTCGACTTCGGCCAGTGCCAGGAATTGCTGAGCGAAACCCGCAAGTTGCAGTTCGACCCGGAGACGGGCGAGGAGGACGAGCGGTACCAGCGGCACTGCGCTGACGCCCTGCTCTACATCGTCCGGGCCATGTTCCCTCGGTACGACCCACAGCAGACCGAGCCGGAATATGGCACACCCGAGTGGCACAAGGCACAGATGGCAGCCGAGCGCGCCCGGGTCATCAAAGAGCACATGAAGCGCAAGAAATAGTGTGCCACCTGTGCCATACTGGGCCACGTGGTGAAGCGCACGATTACGAGCACCCGTGCCACCGGGACGGCATGGCACAAGCTGCCGAAGTCCGAGATGGGCCAAGGCGTGGCGCGCATGATCGAAGCGTTCAAGCGCGAGCAGAGCGGCCGGCGAACAAGGTACCGCCGCAATCTCGAGCTGTACGAGCGGCGCAAGGCGAATGACGCCAGCGCTTTCCAGGACGGTGGCAGCGAGGACTTCGAACGTGACCGGCTCGGGCTGATTCGGTCCGCGGTCGCTACGGCCGTCTCGAGCGTGTACGCGCCGCAGAAGCCGAAGCCACAATTCCAGACGAGCGGCGCGAGCTGGGCCATCCGGCGCAGAGCCTACAAGCTCGATAGGATTTGCGAAGGCATCATCAACCAGCGGCAGGGGCGTTGGATCAACGTCTGGGCGCTGATGACCGATGCCGGCACCGAGACTGCCGTGCAGGGTGTCGCACCCATCAAGGTCGTCGCCGACATGGCGAACAAGCGGATTGCGCACAAGCTCATTCCGCACCCGGACATCTGGTTCGACCCGACCGAAGGGCGACACCCGCGCAACCTGTACCATCGCGAGCCCATCGCGGAGATTGACGCGCTCGCGCTGTGGCCGAACGCACGCGAAGCCATCATCGGCGCACAGCCGTACGAGTGGTACCAGCAGATTGCGTCGAAGCCGCGCGACTCGAAAACCATCGAGCTGCAGTACGCCTACTGCCTGCCCGAATCGACCGAGAAGCCCGGCAAGTGGTGCGCCGTCATCGCCGGCACGGTTGTGGACTCAGGCGACTGGGATGCTCCGGACTTTCCGTTCGTGATGATTGGCTGGGAGCCGCATCGCGAGGGGCCTTGGTACGCCGGCATTGTCGATGAGGGCGCGAGCCAAGCGGAGTTCTGTTCCGAGCTGTACTTGCGCCTCAAGTACCGCTGCATCATCGCGAGCGGCAAAAAAATCTACTACCCGCGCGACACGGTCAAAGCTGATGACCTGGCTCTGAACGATGCCACTGTGGCCGTTGCCTTCGACGGCAGCATTCCGCCGCAAGAGAGCCTGACGCCGCCGTTCACTCCGACCGAGCAAGAGTTCCTCCAGTACAGCATCCAGAACTTCTGGGACGCGATCGGCATCAGCCAGGTCAGCGCGGCCGCACGTCGCGAGCAAGGCGTCTCGAGCGGTATCGCGATGATGACGCTGAACGACACCAAAGCCGGCCGGCAACTGGTCAAGGCGCAGCGCTACGAACAGGCGTTCGTGGACTTGGCGCATCAGTACGTCTGGCGCCTGCGCGAGCTTGCTGCGGAGAACAAAGACTTCTCGGTGCAGTGGGCGGGCAAGAAGCTCATCCGCGAAATCAAGTGGAACGACGCGGACGTCGAGGACGACATGTTCTCCGTCACGGTCGGCGCAAGCTCGGCGCTCCCGCATGACCCGGCCGGTCGCCAGCAGATGGTGTCCGAGCTGTACCAGCAGGGCATGATTTCCCAGGAGACGGCCAAGACGCTCATCGGCTGGCCCGACCTGGACAAC
>Ga0068857_100000156_pt1 | contig 42339 bp, 37 predicted proteins | sample KBSCornC72_FD_66591 | JGI IMG/M metagenome (GOLD analysis project Ga0068857, IMG submission 66591) | Corn rhizosphere microbial communities from Kellogg Biological Station, Michigan, USA - KBS Corn C7-2 | ecosystem: Host-associated > Plants > Roots > Rhizosphere > Soil ...
GGTGTGTCCCGTGTGCGCCAGCGGGTCGGCCAGTTCCAGCGTATCGGCGAAGCAGATGCCCTCGAACGGCAGATATTCGTGTGTGCGCTCGTAGTAGGCGTGCTCGATGTTGAGCGAGGCGATATAGTACGGCAGCAGCATGATCTCGTTGGCGAAGAGATCCTCTTTATACTTCTGCTCCAGCGTCGCCCCGCCGATGCGCCGCAGGATGTTGACGATGAAGCTGCCCGTGCCGGTGGCGGGGTCGAGCACGCTGACGCCCGGCGCGGAGAGCGACGTGTTGAAGTCGCGCTGCAAGACCTCCTCCACGCTGGCGCACATGAAATCCACAATCGGCTGCGGGGTATAGACGATACCGTGGGTATCGGCCTGGCGCTTCGACCAGTTCTGAAAGAAGCGCTCATAGACCGTATTCATGAACCCCTGCTTCTCCGACCAGTCGCTCAGGCCGCGCGCCTCCCTCTCGATGGCGACGTAGAAATGGTCGAGCGCACGCAGAAACTCGCTGCGGTTGAAGACGCGGCTGGTGAGCGCGGCGATCACCTTCTCGATCTCCCTGGCGATCACGTTGTTGTCGAGAAAGTGGGGGTTATCGAAGACCGAGCGAAAGAGGCGCTCGGTCAGCAGATGCTGCACCAGCATCTCATCCACCGTCTCGGCGCGCATGTTGGGGTCGAGCGTCGTCTTGCAGAGCGCATAGAAGCTGGCCCAGGCGTCGTCGAACGCCCGGTTGCGCGCCTGATGCTCGGCGACGATGATGCGCTTCAGGCCGTCCGCCAGTTCGGGGATGCGCTCGCCAAACTCGGCCACCGCCTGCGTGAAGCTGACGAGGTGCGGCTCCTGGTAGTCGAAGAAGGCTTTGAGCAGGTCGGTGAGCTGGCGCTTCTCGCGCAGGTCGGCCTCCATATGGCGCCCGCCATTCTGGTAGAGGACAGCGCGGCGGGTATCCTCGAAGATGATATTGCTGGTGGGATAGCCCTTGGCGATCTTCTTGCGGATCTCGGTTTCCAGGTCGTCGTGGGTATCCTTCGCCTCCCAGTAGCCGCGCCGCAGGTTATAGTCGTCGTGCATCGTGCCATCCGGCTCGACGCCGTTGGACAGCCGCTCTTCATGGATCAGCTTCCAGCCATCGGGCTTGCAGTCATCCAGCAGATTCTGAAAGGCGGTGCGGACCGCGCCCTCATGCGAGACATGCCGCTCGGCGTAGTCCGCCAGGTCTTGCTCGTACCGCTCCAGCGTGCGTGTCATCGCCGCCCCGCTCTTCATGATCGCTGCTCCTTATCCCTCGTCGTCAATGTGTCTATGTGGGCGCCGCCCCCTCCCCCGGCCCCTCCCCCTGAAGGGAGAGGGGAACCAGAAGCAGAGCCAAGCCGTCGCCACCCGCCGCATTGGTCGCCTTGGCCCTCTCCCAGCGTACGCTGGGGGAGGGTGGCCGAGCGCAGCAAGGCCGGGAGGAGGCCGCGTCCATTATCGCAGTGCGAGCCATACAAGGCAAGAGGGCGCAAAGCGGAAATCTTGCCCGTCCGCGTTCGCATTGCGTACTAGCTCTCGTCAACGCAAATCAACAAATTTTCCCTTGATTATTTGAATATCGCCAGTTATTATTGATTTATATTGATTGCAGCGGCGCAATCAGGCACAGTCCGCCCGAAGGGAGCGTATCTCATGCCATCCTTGCCCGATATGCCTGACATCCCATCCATTCCCGATTCCGAAGAGCCTGAGTATTTCCTCGAAGACTTCCCGCGCGACGCCTTCCCTGCCTACAGCTGGACCGAGCGCCCCGCGACGCTGCCCGCCGAGGTCTGGACCACCGAGACCACCCACCGCGACGGCCAGCAGGGAGGCCTGCCCCTCACCACCGAGCAGTCCCTCGCCATCTACGACATCCAGTGCCGCTTCACTGGCGACTCTGGCGCCATCCGCCAGGCCGAGTTCTTCGTCTATCGTCCATCGGATAGAGCAGCCCTCGAAGGCGCGCTCGAACGCTACCACGGCGGTGCGCCCATCGAGCCGACCACCTGGATCCGCGCCACCGCCAGCGATGTCGAGCTGATTCGCAGCCTCGGCGTGCGCGAGACGGGCATGCTCGCCTCCGCCTCCGACTACCACACCTTCCACAAGTTCACCCCCGGCGGACGCAGCCAGGCGGCGCAGACGTATCTGAAGGCCGTCCAGACCGCGCTCGACGCCGGTATCCGCCCCCGGCTGCACCTTGAGGACGCCACCCGCGCGCCGCTGGACTTCATGCGCCCGTTCGTCGCGGCGGTGATGGCAATGTGCGCGCCCTATGGCGAGGCGCTGCGCCCGAAGTTCCGCGTCTGCGACACGATGGGCCTTGGCCTGCCTTATGACGATGTCGCCCTGCCCCGCAGCGTCCCCCGGCTGATCCGCGCCCTGCGCGACCTGGGGCTGGAGGCCGCCGACCTGGAGTTCCATCCCCATAACGACACCCATCTGGTGGTGGCGAACTGCCTCGCGGCGATTCGCGCGGGCTGCGCCGTCGTCAACGGCACGCTGCTGGGCAAGGGCGAGCGTACCGGCAACGCCCCGCTGGAGGGTGTGCTGCTGCATGTGCTGGGGATGGGCTACTATGCCGAGCAGAAGCCCGACTTCACCGCGCTCAACGAGCTGGCCGATCTCTACGCCGCGATGAACGAGCCAATCCCGCCGAAGTATCCACTCTATGGCCGCGACGCCCACCGCACCCGCGCCGGGGTCCACGCCGACGGCCTCAACAAGTTCTGGTGGATGTACGCGCCGTTCAACGTGCCGGAGCTATTGGGCCGCCCGCTGGAGGTCTCGCTGACCAAAGACAGCGGCGTGGCGGGCCTCGTCTTCGTGCTGCGCCAGCGCCTCGGCCTCGATCTCGCCAAGGATGATCCACGGCTGCGCGAGGTCTACGCCTGGCTGATGAACGAGTTCGACCACGGCCGCCAGACCAGCGTCGAGTGGGAGGAGCTGGCGCCCATCGTCGCCCGCGCCTTCGGCCAGCGCTCGGTGGCGTGATGGCGGACCTCACCCCCAGCCCCTCTCCTTCTAGGAGAGGGGAGGAAGAACGTTCGACAATGGTTTGCGCTGGTCGCCTGGTCCCTCCCCTTCCAGGGGAGGGTGGCCGAAGGCCGGGTGAGGTTCTCCTACCCCTCCCGTGCCAGCGGCTCAAGCTCCGCCAGCGTGCGCTCGATCAGCTCGACCGCCATACTCAGCGTCTCGGCGTCGAAGGCGAAGCGGATGCCCGCCGCGCGATACATCTCCGGTAGCGAGACCGTCCCGCCGACCGCCAGCGCCCGCCGGTAGGCCGCCACCGCGCCCGCCTGGTCCTTGATTGCGTTGGCCCAGAGCTGTACCGCACCCAGCTGCGCCATGCCATACTCGACGTAGTAGAAGGGCGACTGGAAGACATGAAGCTGGCCGTGCCAGAGCGTCCGTTTCATTTGCTCCAGCCCGCTCCAGTCCCAATCTGGCCGGAAGCGGTCCGAGAGCGTCACCCAGTAGTCGTCGCAGCGCTCGATGTCGGCCGCCTCGTCCTGGTGTTCGTACATCCAGTGTTGCAGGCCGTCGATCATTGCCATGTAGGGCCAGAACGAGATCACCCCCGCCAGATTCTCGGCGCGGGCGCGGGCCGCCTGCGCCTCGGTGTAGAAGCCGCCGTAGTTCTGCGTCAGATAGGGCGAGGCTAACAGCTCCATCCCCATCGAGGCGACCTCGGCAAACTCCGCGGGCAGCATCTCCTCCTGCCGCTGCTGTAGATATGGCAACACCGCCATCTCGAAGCTGTTGAACGCATGGCCGCCCTCGTGCAGCAGCGTCTGCACGTCGCCATGCGTGCCTGCCCCGTTCATAAAAATAAAGGGGCGGCGGATGACGTTATAGCAGAGCGAGTAGCCGCCGGGCGCCTTGTTCTTGCGGCTGTCCAGGTCGAGCAGCTTCTCCGCGCGCATCGTCTCGAAGTATTGCCCGAACTGCGGATCGACATGGCTGAAGACGGCGCTGGTCTTCGCCTCCAGCTCCTCAATGGTCTGGTATGGGCGCAGCGCGGGCTTCCCCGTTGGGTCTACGTCCATATCCCAGGGGCGCAGCGTCGGCACACCCAGTTGCTCGCGCCGCCGGGCGTTCAGCCGGACGACGGCGGGCACGATTACCTCGGCGATGGCGTCGTGGAAGCGTTTGGCGTCGTCGGGCGTGTAGTCGTAGCGGTAGAGCTGCTGCCAGCGGTAGTCGCGATAGTTGGGATAGCCCGCGTTGGTTGCCGCCCGCGCGCGCAAGCCCATCATCCGCCGCCAGAGGTCGCCCAGCCGCGGCGTATCCTGCATGATGCGCCCGCGTATGGTGCGATAGGCGCGCTCGCGGCGGTCGCGGTCGGGATCGAGCAGGGCGGGCCGCACGCGCGAGAGCGGTACATCTTCGCCCTCCCAGCTGACGGTGCGTGCGCCGGTGATGCCATCGTATTCGAGGTCGAGCTTGCGCAGGTCGGCCAGCACGGGGTTGTTCGCCTCACGGTAGAGCGCGGCGTCGGTGCGGAGCTTGCGCAGCGGCATGGCGAATCCCGCTGGCTCCAGCCCGCTCGCCAGCAGCTTCTCTTTCAGGCGCTGCTCGGCCTCCGCCGCCGGTGGCCGGATCTGGTCGAGAAAGGCGGTGTAGCGGTCTTGCAGCTCGGTATCTGCCGTATTGACGGTGGTGGCGATGCTGTACCAGGTGTTCAGCTCGTCCACCAGCGACGCGATACGCGTCCAGTCGAGCAGCCAGGTATCCACTGTCTCGGCGCTCAACGGGCGCGAGTCCAGGTCAGCGTAGTACGGCGCGATCTGCTCCCATGTCCAGGAGGCGAACTCCTGGCTGGTCGCGGGCAGCGCGGGCAATGTCTCGAACATGCTCACCTCTTGCTCTGGAATTGATATGGTTGCCGCGAGAGCGCCATTGCGTCTCGTCTCTGCTGTATTGTACCCGCCATGATTCCCCGCTTCCTGTCAGATTTCTCTACGAGCCATGCTATTTCAGCCTCGGCGGGATAGCGCACGAGGAGGCGACCTTAGGTTAGACACCTGATGGTGTTTCAGGTTGCTTGGAGCGACAATATCAGGCGCTTCCCTGATGGATTTGTTCGCCACAAGGTTTTTGATAGGGAGGAGGCAGTGGTTATTATGGCGATCAAGCAGACACTTGTGAGTACTCGTCACCATGAACCAGCATCATGCGAGGAGCACAGCCGATGTACGATGTCGCTATCGTCGGTGGCGGGATTGCCGGAATGGCAACCGCTGGGCGTCTGCAAGCTCGCGGCTTCTCTACCATCGTCCTCGAAGCGCACGGCCAGCCGGGCGGCTGCGCTGGATTCTATCGTCGCAAAGGATTTGCGTTTGATGTTGGCGCGACGACGCTGGTAGACTTCGAAGCAGGCGGCGTTGGCGGCGAGTTGTTACAGCATATTGGTATGTCGCCAATCGAAGGGGAGCCGCTGCCGGGATACGTCGCCTGGCTTCCTGACAGGACTGTGACGCTCCATCGCAATACCGCACTCTGGGCTTTGGAGAGGCTGCGGACACTGGGAGATTCGCCAGCACATCATGCGTTCTGGCGGCTGATGGATCGCCTGGCGCTCGTTTTTTGGGACGCCAGCCGCAACGGGATAGAACTTCCCATGCGCCGGATTGGGGACGTGGCTCAGGCGGCCAGCCTGCTGGGCTTTCGCAATCTGCCATTGGCGCGCTACATCACGTGGACACTCGGCGACGCCCTGCGCGCATTTGGCCTGCGCCATGATCTTCCACTGATCGGGCTACTCTCGATGCTGGTCGAAGATACTGTTCATGGCACGATTGACGATGCTCCGCTGATCAATGCAGCGCTCGGACTCACTATTCGCGGCGCCGGGCTTACCCGCGCGAACGGCGGCATGTGGGGATTCTGGCAGCGATTCCAGGCGCATTACCGCGCACTCGGCGGCGTGCTACGTGTGGGCTGCGCGGTACAGTGGATTGAAGGCCAAGAGGGCGCATTCACGCTGGCCACGCGGCGAGGCTCATTTTATGCTGGACAGGTGGTCTGCGCGCTACCAGCGCAACTAGCCAGCAGCATCGCTCCACAGGCGGTTACCCGGCGGCTCGAACCCTACCTGCGACGTGACACGAATGCGCTTGGTGGCGCGATTGTAGTCTTTCTTGGCGTGCCAGAAGACCAGGTCACCCCTCAATCATTTACCCATCACCAACTGCTTCAGGACTACAATCAGCCGCTCGGCAACGGCAATAACATGTTCATCTCGGTCTCCGCCCCCGGCGACCTCATAAGTGCGCCAGAAGGGCATCGCGCGGTCATGATCTCGACACACTGCGAGTTGGCGCCATGGGAAGGATTACCGGCGGAGCACTATGTGGCGAACAAACGCGAGGTCGGCGAGATGCTGGTGCGCTTTGCTCGGCGCGTCTATCCCTGCCTCGGCGAGAATGCTGCCGTCTATGAGGTAGCCACTCCGCCCACCTACGAACGATACCTTCATCGCCCGCGCGGCGCGGTTGGTGGCGTCCGCCTGACACTCGAAAACGCTAACCAGTTCGCGATTCCTCATGATGTGGGCGTTCCGGGCTTCTGGCTGGTGGGCGATACAACCTGGCCCGGACTCGGCACAGTGGCCTGTGTGCTGGGTAGCCGCATCGTCGCCGATGGCGTAGCCGAGCGCGCGCGTTCGCGGAGCCGATTCGCGTCCCTGTTCGCTATGCGACGCTTGACAGCCTGGAGTCAGCGTCAGACTCAGCCGGTATATTCGCGCTCTCCCATCGTTCATAAATAGGCATTAGTAGGCATTAGTAGGCATTCGTTCTCAGCAGCCGCCTGGAGGAGTCCATGTCCGCAATAGCGAATTCCGCTGCAGAGCCCCGCCTGCCCAGTCTCAACGAACTGGGAACCGATCTGCTCGCCGTAACACCTGGCCAACGGCGGCTTGCCCTCGCGCGCCCGTTCATCGGCATGGGCATCTATGTGATCGCTCTGCTGCTCGGATGGTGGTGGCTGACGCCGCTGATCGTCTTTCTGATATTTGTGTCGGTCGTCACGGTGGCCCATGATGTGGTTCATGGAACCCTGGGCCTCTCTCGGCGGCAGACAGATTGGGCGCTGTTCCTCACAGGAGCGGTATTGCTGGAGAGCGGACATGCCTACCGGACGACCCATCTGCAACACCACAAAGTCTTCCCCGGCGAAAACGATCCCGAAGGCTATCCCGCGCATATCACAATGCTTGGCGCAATCCTTTATGGGCCGATATTTCTCGTGCGTCTCTGGTGGTGGGCTTTCAAGCGTCAGGCGCGTCGGCCACGACAGCGGGTCTGGCTGATCGTCGAGGCGCTCATGCCAGCGCTCGCGGTTGCGCTGGGCATTCTGTTGTGGCCAGTTGCGCCGGGCATGCTCTTTTATGTGGCGCTGGCGATTGTAGGAAGCTGGGTCTATCCTCTCTTAACGGTGCATCTGCCACACAAGAACTTCGGCGATACGCCACTCACCCAGACACATACCTTACGTGGACACATCATCCCAGCGCTTTTCCTGGAGTTGACGTACCATCTGGAGCATCATCTCTATCCCCAGGTACCCAGTCACCACCTCAAGGAGCTTGCCCGACGGCTCGATCCATTCTTCGACCAGGCAGGCATCAAGCGACGGCGTGTGCCGTAGCAGTGGCGAATCCGTTTCACAAGCGTGGTAAACCAGCCCTCTCTCAACTCATGGAGGGAACTGGCCGCATGTCATGAGCGCCTGTTTTAGCCACCACTGAATCACCATGTTACCGCGCGCCCGCTGCCGGTGTGTATGAAGGTGAACAATGGGCAGCCGGTTCGTTCCCATAGAGTGAGCGCGATGGGCGGAATGGTACGTTGCGCGCTGGAAAGGCAAAGACGGCATGGTCCTGGTACGATGGGCGGCGCTACGGGCGGAGCCATCTCCCGCGCGACCTCTCTCGCGCCTATCCCTCGTCACGCTCTTCAGGCTGCTCTTCGCGACGGGCGCGCTCTCCGGCGATACTCCGTCGTCACCCGCATCAGCCACATCACCCGCATCGCAAGAATCGTCTGGGACTGCCAGCGCGGGCGTGGATGCCTTTGAGGCGTTCTTCTGGCGCTACGAGCGCGACATTCTTGGCTATCTCTGGCGACTCACAGGCGATGAGCAGGCGGCGTATGATCTCAGCCAGGAGACGTTCGTGCGCGCCTGGCAGCATTTCGAGACGCTGCAACAGTACGAGCAGCCGCGCGCCTGGCTCTTTCGCGTCGCCAGCAACCTCGGCATCAACCACCTGCGCGGACGCTCCCGGCGCGGAGAGCAGACCGCCGCCACCGAGGACATCCAGAACATCGTGGCCCTCGGTGGCGACCCGGCGCATCATCTTGCCGAAAGCGACGCCATCCATCGCATACTGGGCGGTCTGCCGCCGAAACAGCGCGCCGCCGTCGTCCTCTGCGACGTGTATGGCCTCACCAGCGCCGAAGCCGCCGCCGCGCTCGGCCTTTCGCATGGCAGCCTGAAGATGTCGCTCTGGCGCGGGCGCGAGCGCTTCCGCCAGGAATACCAGCGCGAAGGAGGCGCCGAATGAGCACGGATACCATGCTGCGGTGCGCGCTCGGCGTCGGCGACCGCACCCTTTCCGACTTCCGTAGCAATGGCCTCGGCGAGCGGGAGATGGAGCGTCTGCGGGCGCATATCGCGGAGTGTCCCGCATGCCAGGCGCGGCTCGGCGCATTCGAGGCGATGGCGCAGGCGCTGCGCGCGCAGCCTGAGCTAGATGACCACGCGCGGCTCTGGCGGAACGTGCGGGCGAGCATCACGGCTGAAACGATGCCAGCGTCAGCGCGAAATAGACGTCATGCGTGTGTGGGCGTGCATGCCCATTCTACGCGCTTCTGGGCCGCCTTCGGCTCAATCGCCGCAGTCATGGCGCTGGCCGTTGGATTTGTAGCTGTGTTTGCCAGCCACGGCGGCAGACCGCCGGTTGCCACAAAGACTGCGACGCCAATCATCATCCACTCTGGTAGCCTGGCCTGGCGGCAGGTGGCGGTCCCTGAAGGTTTCCCCAGCAACGATCAGGCAAATGAGTCGGCGACCAATACGATTGCCACGATTGCCCAAGGCGATGGCAACACCGCTTACGCCTGCCAGGCCAGCCAGCGAATGCTCCCGGCGCCGCATGTCTGGGCCACACATAATGCGGGCGAAAGCTGGTTGGTCATCACGCCAAACAACCTTCCCGCGAACACTGGCGGCTGCCGTTTGTGGATAGACGCCAACGACTCCAGCGTGCTGGTCGTGGCGTTCTTCCCGATACGTGGCCCTCAGCAACCCGCTCTGCCAGATCAATGGGTGAATTACGCAACCTTCGATGGTGGTGTGACGTGGACGAAGCCTGCTGGCTTGCAGGATGGCATGGTTACGGAGTTGCTGGCGAGCGCACACGGGAAAATCTATGCGCTCAGATCCAGCACATTACCGAACTCCATCGACCGGATCTACGTCAGCCGCGATCATATGCAGACATGGACATCAATTGACGGCGGATTGCCAGAGGTTCCAGCAAGCCAATCTTTTACCCAGGCGGCTGGGAAATCCTACTGGATGTGGGTAAATCCGCAGTCCGGTGAGGTGCTGGTTGAAATCGTTGCGGGTACGCTTTGGACAACTCGGGATGATGGCGCACAGTGGACGAAGCTTGCCTATTCTAACCCATTTACATTGGACAATGTCCCGCAGCTATCCGTCGCATGGACAGCCAGTCCCCATTTCACCATCTGTACCGTCTTCCTCTTGGGGCAAAATCGTGTAGATATGCGGCTTACCTGCACGGTTAATGATGGCAAAACATGGAAGGAGCGGCCCATCCTTCCTGGTCTCAATCTCGACTATGTTGGCCCTGATGGCAGCATCTATGCTGTTGCGTCTCCACCGATCTCTGGCAATGGGACAGGCGATGCGGAGATTTATCGTCTCCCACCCGACAGCGCGTCACTGGGCGACTGGCAGAGTCTTGGCGCAATCCCAGGCACACAGAGCGCGTATGGATATCAAAGCGCGCCCGCGGGGAACACAACGATATTCTGGGCTTTCTTAGGCCTCAGCACGACGACCATTGCAGGTCATACCACGACCACTATTCAAACGAACTACTACGTCGCCGCGTACCCGTAGGCCTGACCTCACCCCCAGCCCCTTCCTGCGGGAACAGGAAGCCAGAGGGCTCGAAACTCTGAGCTGTATGAATCTGTTGAAGGGAGAAGACACGATAGATTCACGGCTCAGAGGGGTATTGGAACATGGAAAGCATCAAACTCGATCATTGCGTGATTCACGTCTCCGAGTGGGAGCGCTCGAATCGCTTCTACCAGGACGTGCTGGGGGCCGAGCTGATACCAATCGGTGCTGGCTGGTCGTATCGCTTCGGCGAGACGCAGCTCAACTGTCACGGCCCGAACGTGGAGGGCACGCCGAATGCGCAGCTTCCAGTGATGCCGGGCGGCAGCGATCTCTGCTTCATCTGGCCCGAATCCATTCAGGCGGCCATTGCTCACCTGAGTCAGCATGGCGTCGAGGTCGAGGTCGGCCCGGTCGAGCGATTCGGCTCGCGCGGCCACGGGACGAGCGTTTACTTTCGCGACCCCGACGGCTCCCTGATGGAGTTCATCTCATACGAACGGTAGCCGGTCATACCCCAAAAACAGACCCCTTCCCATCGTCTGGGAAGGGGTCATGTGGTTGCCCGATGCGCTGGCCGCTATTGGCCTAGCTCCTGTGGGGTGGGCTGGCGGCGGCCACCGCGGCGCCGATGCAGCTCGGCCACGCGGATGCGTCCGAGGGCGCGCTCCATCTCGGCGGCGGCCATCGCTGCCGCTTCCGCGCTCAGATCGCGCCGTTCCAGCAGGGCGGCGGCGCGCCTGCGAGCCTCTTCGGCGCGGGCTTCGTCGATGTTGGCCGAACGTTCGGCGTCGTCGGCCAGCACGGTGACGACATTCGCGTTGACCTCCAGAAACCCGCCGCCGATGAAGATGCCCTCATCGACGTTGTTCCGGCGGACACGCAGCTCGCCGATATTGAGCGTCGTCAGCAGCGGTGCGTGGCGTGGCAGAATGCCAAGCTCGCCCTCGCTGCCTGGGGCTAGCACCATATCAGCCTCGCCATCGAAGATGGTATCGGTCGCCGTAATGATGCGGACGTGTAGCGTCGCTCGTTGCGCCATATGCGCCTCCTTCAGATACGACCGCTACTACGCCTGCGCCTCTTTATGCGCGGTTTCCACCACCTCGTCGATGCCGCCGGCCATGTAGAAGTACTGCTCCGGGATGTCGTCGTGCTTGCCTTCGAGCACCTCTTTGAAGCCGCGAATCGTGTCCGCAAGCTGCACGTACTTGCCGGGGCGGCCTGTGAAGACCTCAGCCACGCGGAACGGCTGCGAGAAGAAGCGCTCGATCTTGCGCGCGCGGGCGACGGTCAGCTTGTCGGTATCGCTCAGCTCGTCCACACCCAGGATGGCGATGATGTCTTGCAGGTCTTTATAGCGCTGAAGCACACGCTTGACCTCCTGCGCGACATCGTAGTGCTCCTGGCCGACGACCTGCGGGTCGAGGACGCGGCTGGTCGAGGCGAGCGGATCCACCGCCGGGTAGATGCCTTTCTCGGTCAGACTGCGCTCGAGCACGATGGTCGAGTCGAGGTGGGCGAAGGTCGTCGCCGGGGCCGGATCGGTGTAGTCGTCGGCAGGTACATAGACCGCCTGCATCGAGGTGATCGACCCCTTCTTGGTGGAGGTGATGCGCTCCTGGAGCTGGCCCATCTCCTCGGCCAAGTTCGGCTGGTAGCCCACCGCCGATGGCATGCGGCCCAACAGCGCGGAGACTTCGGCGCCCGCCTGGGTGAAGCGGAAGATGTTGTCGATGAAGAGCAGCACGTCGCGCCCTTCGGCGTCGCGGAAATACTCGGCAATGGTCAGCCCGGAGAGCGCCACGCGCAGCCGCGCGCCCGGCGGCTCGTTCATCTGGCCGAAGACCATCGCCAGCTTATCCACCACACCCGACTCGGTCATCTCATGATAGAGGTCGTTGCCCTCGCGGGTGCGCTCGCCCACCCCGGCGAAGACGGAGTAGCCGCCGGACTCTTTGGCGATGTTGTTGATCAGCTCCTGGATGATCACGGTCTTGCCGACACCCGCGCCGCCAAACGTGCCAACCTTGCCGCCGCGCATGAACGGGGCGATCAGGTCGATGACCTTGATGCCGGTCACCAGCACCTCGGTCTTGGTGGCCTGATCCTCGATGCCAGGCGCTGGGCGATGGATGGGCATGCGCGGCGCACCGGCGGGCGCGGGCCGGTTATCGACCGGCTGGCCGAGCACGTTGAAGATGCGCCCCAGCGTCTCCTCTCCGACTGGCACAGTAATCGGGCCGCCGGTATCGTAGGCGGCGTGGCCGCGGTTCAGGCCGTCCGTCGGGCCCATGCCGACGCAGCGCACCCAGTTGTTGCCGAGCAGCTGCTCGACCTCGAGCACCAGGGGGCGCTCCTGCCCCTCCATGGGCACCTCGATGGCGTTGTAGATGGCGGGCAGACTCTCCGCCGGGAACTCGATATCGACGACATTGCCAAGCACCTGGGTAACGGTCCCCTGGGTGTGGGCTTTTGCTGGTGCAGCCATGATTCTCCTCGTATTTCTCCAGGCCCAGCCGAGCTAGGCGTTCAGCTAGGCGTTGGATCCAGCCACAACCTCCAGAATCTGGGTGGTGATGGCTGTTTGGCGTGCTTTGTTATAGGTCAGCGTCAGATCATCTACCAGATCGGTCGCGTTGTCGGTGGCGTTCTTCATGGCCACCATCTGCGCTGAGTAGAAGCTGGCGACGTTTTCCAGCAGCGGCTGGTAAATCAGGGTTTCGATGTAACGCGGCAGCAGGGCCGCGAAGATTTCAGCGGCGTTCGGCTCGTAGATATACTGCGGCGTCGGGCCGTTGGTCTCCGCCTCTTCCGGCGGCTCCACAGGGAGCAGCTGGATGACGGTCGGCGTCTGCACGACGGTCGAGACGAACTTTGGGTAGACCAGCAGCACGCGATCCACGTCGCCGTTGAGATAGGCATCGCTGACGGCGCGGGCAATCGCCCGGACATCGGCCTGGGCGGGCTGGTCGCCAAGGTTGGTGAACTCAGCGATCAGTGGCTGCTGCGTCCGCGCAAGAAAGTCGCGTCCGCGCCGCCCGACGGCGACGTAGGAGATCGGCAGACTCGAATTGCCCGCCTCTCGGCGTAGATCAGTCGCCAACTGCGCGACCCGCCGGCTGATGTTGCCCGGCAGGCCGCCCGCCAGTCCGCGGTCGGGCGAGATCACCACCACGCCCACGCGCCTGACCGGACGCGACGTCATTAGCGGCAGGTCTTCCTCTTCGCTCGCCTGTTTCGCCAGCCGCGCGACCAGTCGCATCAATTCATCCGAATATGGGCGCGACGCCACCACGCGCTCCTGCGCCCGGCGCATCTTGCTGCTGGCGACCATCTGCACCGCGCGCGTAATCTGCGCGACGTTCTTGACCGACCGAATGCGCCGCCGAATTTCTCTGGCTGTAGCCATACTTCCTCCAGGGGAGTTCCAGGCGGGGGCAGATCACTGCTTCACCCATGCCTGGAACTCAGCGGCACTAGCGCGGCGCCACGGTCTGATACTCTTTGATCGCGGTGTCCAGCTGGGCGAACTGCTCGTCGGTAATCTTCTTGTTGTCGACGACGGTCTGCTGCCGGATGCCGTCCACCAGCTCGCTATAACTGGCGTCCATGAAGCGGTGGAACTGCTCCTCCCACTCCTGCACCTTCTCGACCGGCACCTCATCCAGATAGCCTTTGGCCGCGGCATAGATAATCATGATCTGATGCTCGACCGACATCGGCTGGTACTGGCGCTGCTTCAGAATCTCCTGCTGGCGCTGGCCGCGATCAATGCGGGCCTTGGTCGCCTTATCGAGATCGGATCCGAACTGCGCGAAGGCGGCCAGCTCGCGGAACTGCGCGAGGTCCAGCTTGAGGGTGCCCGCGACCTGCTTCATGCCCGGCGTCTGTGCGGCGCTGCCGACACGGCTGACCGAGATGCCGACGTTCAAGGCCGGGCGCACGCCCGCGTTGAAGAGGTCGGTCTCCAGGTAAATCTGGCCGTCGGTGATCGAGATGACATTGGTCGGGATGTAGGCCGAGACGTCGTTGCCTTTCGTCTCGATGATCGGCAGCGCGGTCAGCGAGCCACCGCCGTACTCATTGCTCAGGCGCGCGGCGCGCTCCAGCAGGCGGCTATGCAGATAGAAGACATCGCCCGGATACGCCTCGCGTCCCGGCGGGCGGCGGATAATCAGCGACATGTTGCGATAGGCGTCGGCGTGCTTGGAGAGGTCGTCGTAGACGATGAGGGCGTCGCGCCCGCTTTCCATGATCTCCTCGCCGATGGCGCAGCCCGCGTACGGGGCCAGATACTTCAACGGGGCGGGATCCTCAGCGCCCGCATGGACGATGATGGTGTGTTCCATCGCGCCATAGCGCCGGAGCGTCTCGGCCATCTGCGCCACCTGGAAGTTCTTCTGTCCGATGGAGACGTAGATGCAGATGAGGTTCTTGCCCTTCTGGTTGACGATCGTATCGAGCGCCACGGCGGTCTTGCCGGTCTGGCGGTCGCCGATGATCAGCTCGCGCTGGCCGCGGCCAATCGGGATCAGCGCGTCAATCGCCTTCAGGCCGGTCTGTACCGGCACCGTGACCGACTGGCGCGTGATAACGCCAGGAGCCACACGCTCGACTGGGCGTGTTTTGGTGGTGCTGATGGGGCCAGCGTCGTCCAGCGGCTCGCCCAGCGGATTGACGATACGACCGATCAGCGCGTCGCCGACGGGCACCGAGATGATGCGGCCCGTGGTGCGCACCTCGTCATTTTCGCGAAGATGTGTGTAGTCACCCATGATCGGCACAGCCACCGAATCCTCTTCGAGGTTGAAGGCGATGCCGAAGGTGTTGGTGCGGGTGAACTCCAACAATTCGAGATAGTGCGCGCCGGAGAGGCCATAGACACGCGCGATGCCGTCGGCGACGCTAATGACCGTGCCCACACTGGTCGTTGCGGACTCAGCGGCCGGTCCCTCAAAGCTTTGAATGCGGTCACGGATTACTCGGGTAATCTCGTCCGTGATTGCCATGGCTAAACCTCGTTCTTTGGGCACAGGCCTGGGCACAAGCCTGGTAAAACATTGTGCGCCAGTGTGAATCGGGCGCGCCGACGCTGACTAGCGCCGACGGCCACGCTTGCGAGAGTTATTGCGATTCTTAGAACTATTGCTACTCTGATTGCTCTGGTTGCCAGATGGCTGCGTCGGCGGTTGTGACGGCCGCGGCGCCAGGTGCGGCGATTGCCCACGCCGTGGCCCCATCTCCGTCGCCGTAGCTGGCCCGCCGTTGGCGCCATCGTCTGGCTGCTCTGGCGGGGTGACGACGAACGGTGCCTCCGCCGTGCTCACGCCCGTCCCGGCGCCATTCGATGCTGCCGTGCCGGTCACGCCATCCATCTGGCTGCTGAACATGCCGCCGCGCTGCAATTGCTGGCGGAGCAGTTGCAGCCGCCGACGCACGCTGCCATCAATCAGCGTATCGCCCACGCGCGCAATGGCCCCGCCCAGGATAGACGGATCCACCTGCTCATTCAGCAAGACCTTTTTCCCCGTGAGCCGCTGCAAGTCCGCTACCACGCTTGCCCGCGTCACCTCATCTATCGGCATCGCGGTGGTGAGATTCGCGTGAATCTGGTGGTGGTAGTCGTCGTATTTCCGCGCGAACTCGTCACGAATCCGCGGCGCCAGCTCCACCAGCCCGCGCTCGACCAGCAGCAGCGCGAGGGCAATCGCCTCCGCCTGGACCTTCCCATTGAGCAGATCCTTGACGATCAGATCCTTTTTGGGGAGCTGGATGTTCGGCTCGCTCAAGAGGAAGATCAGCCGGTGATCGCTGAAATACTCGGCGATCAGTCGGAGGTCTTCAAGCCAGCGGTCAACCGTGTTCTGCTCGGCCCCTAGCCCGAAGACCGCCTCCGCATAGCGACGCGCGGTCGCGCCTTTTAACACTGGAGATCCCTCGACTGCGAGACGAACTCCTGCACGAGCTTGCGGTTATCCTCGGTATTCATCGAGTGACCGATGACCCGCTCCGCCGCCATGATGGCCAGATCAGAGACCTGGCGGCTCAGTTCGGATTTCGCCTGCGCGACTTGTTGTTCGATGTTCTTCTGCGCCTGCGTCATGATCTCGTCGGCGCGCTGACGCGCCTCCTGCTCGATCTCGGTGCGCAGATGCTCCGCCGCCTGCGTGGCGCGCGCCAGCGCCTGCTGGCCATCCTGCCGCGCCTGCTCGATCATCTTCGCGACGCGCGTCTCGGCTTCGGCAAGCTGCCGCTTCGCCGTCTCGGCGTTCTCCAGCCCTTGCTGTATCTGGCCGGAGCGCTCGTCCAGGAATTTGTTGACGGTGGGGATCGCCCACTTCCACAGGACGAGAATGACCACCAGGAAGACAAAGACCTGGGCGGCAAAATTCCAGATGCTAATACCTAGACCCATATACTCCTCCTTCTCCGGGTGTTGTAACACACCCGGCGGATTTCGTCAGGAAGGAGCTTACTTGGGCGCTGGCGCATTGCCGACGACGAACAGGATGATGAGCGCGACGACGAGCGCGTAAATCGAGATAGCCTCGGCGAACGCCATCGCGACGATCAGGTTCGTGCGGATAACGCCAGCGGCGTCAGGGTTGCGGCCCATCGCGGCGAGCGCTGGACCAGCGGCGATGCCAATGCCGATGCCGGGGCCGATAGCGCCGATACCGATAGCCAGAGCAGCCGCCAACTCAAAGGTCTGCACAGTAGGGTCTCCTTCTCAAAAGATCTGTTTCACCGTGCGGCACACCTGCCGAGACGGTTGCAGTGTCTTTCTCCAGGCCGTTCGCCTGGTATGCCGGCCGGAATAGCCCGCCGGGAACAACAACGATGAGTGTCCGCGTGCGCCGGGAACGCTGGCGCGTGGCACGTCTACTCAGGGTATCTATCCTGCACTCGCCACCTGAGCACGCCTGAGAGGCGGCGCTCCGATGCGAGGTGAGGACACACTAGGGTTCGGGATAACTACCTTTCGAGCGCCTGTTCAGCGCGCAACTGCTTTTCGTGCTGCATCTCCGCGGCGTGCTCTTCCTCTGCATCCTCGTGGCCATGGCTCGTCGTTCCCAGCGTCAAGAAGATCAGGGTAAGCATGGCAAAGACGAAGGCTTGAATGAAGGCGACGAAGATTTCGAGGAAATAGAACGGTATCGCGCCGACGAACGGCAGCAAGAAACCGATAACCAGCAGCAGCACACCGCCCGCGAAGAGGTTGCCAAAGAGACGGAAGCCAAACGAGATGATACGCGCCACCTCAAGGACCGCTTCGAGCAGCCCGACGAACAGGCCGATAATGCCTTCGCGCAGCGAGAAGTAGCGGCCGAGCTGCGCCTTGACGCCGAGTATACGCCAGCCATAAATCTGGGTTACGACCACCGAGATGATGGCGATTGCCAGGGTGAAGTTCAGATCGGTCGAAGGCGGTCGGAACAGTGGCGTGATGCAGTTGGAGACGCTCTTGTCGGCGAGAAAGAGGCCAGCGGATGCGGCGTTTGCACAGCCAGGCAGCTCGGTGTTGATCTGGCCGATGGTCTCGACGCCAGGGATGACTTCCCAGATATTGGCCAGCAGCACGACGATGAAGATGCCAAAGACCCAGGGGAAGAACTTGCGCCCCTTAGTTTTGCCCGCCACCTCTTCGCACAGGCCCAGCATGCTCTGCACCAGCCACTCGAGGGCGCCTTGAACGCGGCCAGGCAGCAGCTTCTTGCGGGCCGAGAAGAGGAAGAAGACGATGAAGATCAGGAGCGCGTTGACAATCGCTAGCAGCAGGGTGCTGGTAAACCCCAGCGGGCCAATATAGAACAGTGGCTCCACAGGCACCGCGATGTGTGGCAGGTTCCAGAGCACGAGGTAGACTCCCTCTGTGTCTTCACTGCCGCATAGCCCGCATAGCTTCAGCCTCCCCGCGTATCCTGCCTCGCCGTCATTCTAACGAGGAGACGAGCCGATACGCGCCGTAGACGCCAGCGGCCAGGCCAAGCAGCAGCCCGATAAGTGTCGCTATTGGCGAACTGCGGAGCTTGCTGTCAATGAAGAGCCCGGCCCCGATGCCGAGCAAGATGGGGATCGCGACCGTCAAACCAAGCTGACCGACTAGAACAAGACCTGCCCAATCGTTTGCCGATGGGGGCTTATCGTCGCCACTCCTCATTGACATGGCTATCACTCCGCATACCAGAAGGAGTATACCATAGCGGTATTCTCCCAGGCAACAACTGGGACCCCACTTTGTCCCATCTCAGGGGCTACTTGCCGTTCACTCGCTATGCGGCGTCAGATACCTTGAATTGGGCGAAAACCCGCTGTCGAACACAAGACCGAATATTTACTGATACTTATGGCTGTATAGACTCCAATCAATTACTCATTGGCTACGACGCGCGCTCGCTTGTCGCTCAGATCAGTCCGCGCTCGCGCGCCAGGTTGGCGGCCTGGGTGCGGTTGGCGGCGTGCAGCTTCATCAGGATGTTCGAGACGTAGTTTTTTACGGTCCCTTCCGCCAGCGCCAGCCGGTCGCCGATCTCGCGATTGCTCTCGCCCTGCGCCAGCAGCCGCAACACCTCGACCTCGCGTTGGCTCAGCTCGCCGTCGCCATTGCCGCTAGCATTGCCAGTGCCGTTGCCGCCACGCTCGCCAGTCGCTTCCTGGGAGGCGTCCTGCGGGCGCAACGTGCCGCGTCGCCCAAACTCCATCAGCAATTTCGTGGCCACTCTGGGCGCGATGAATGACTCGCCCGCATAGACCCGGCGAATTGTCTCGGCCAGCTCGGCGGCTGGTGTATCTTTGAGCAGGTAGCCCACCGCGCCCGCCTTGATGGCCTCGAAGACGTAATCCTCATAGTCGAAGGTGGTGAGAATGATGACGCGGCAGGGCAGGTTGCGCGCGGTGATGGCCGCCGTCGCCTGGACGCCGTTTTGCCGCGGCATCTGCACGTCCATCAGCACGATATCTGGCCGCAACCCCTCCGCCAGTTGGACCGCCTGCGCGCCGTCGAGCGCCTCGCCCACCACCTCGAAGCCCGGCTCCAGTGTCAGCACGGTATGCAGCCCCTCACGCATCAGGGTCTGGTCTTCGCAGATCAGCAGGCGAATGGGCCGTTGTCCGTCGTGATCGCTATCCTGCGTCATTGGCATGGCCCTCCATTCCCGCTCGATCTACCCGGCGCCTACTCGTCCGTGGTAGGCAGCCGCACCTCGACCCGCGTGCCGTGGCCGTCCGTGCCCGCGCCAATGGTGAACGCGCCGCCCGCGCCGGTGGTCCGCTCGCGCATGCCGGTAATGCCGAAGTGGCCCGCTGGGCTGATGATCGCGTCGCGCCGCGTCTGCTCGCCAGCGCTGGCACGGCGGTCGTGCTCGTCACCACCCGGCACGCTGGCCTCCACGCGCTGGGGCGGATTCGTCGTCAGGATGCCCTTGCCGTCATCCTCGATGCACAGCAGAATGGCGTCGCCCTGCCGCGCCAGCGTGAGATGCACGGCGTGCGCCGCGGCGTGGCGCTCGATATTGGCCAGCGCCTCGATGCCGGTGCGGAGCAGCGCCTCATAGACCTGCTCACCTATCGGCTCGACATCGGGAGCGATCGCGCAGGTAAGCTGCCAGCCCGTCCGCGCGGCAATCTCTTGCGCAGCGCCGACGAGCGTGCATTCGAGGTGTTCGTGGGCGTTGCCGCGCGTGCGCAGGTCGGTGATGGCGGTGCGGAGTTCCGCCAGGGCGTCGCGCGCGATGGCCTGTGTCGCCACCACCTCGTGATCGGCGCGGGCTGGGTCCACGGCGCGCAGGCGTTGCGCCGCCTCCAGCTTGACGGTCATCAGCGCCAGCGAGTGACCGAGCGTATCGTGCATATCACGGGCCAGTCTGCCACGCTCGCGCAGAACAGCCAGCTCGCGCTCCTGTTCCGCCGCCTGTTCCAGTTGCCGATGGGCCTCTTCCAGCTCGTGATGCGACTGTTGCAATTCGAGAAACATTCGCTCGCGCTGAAACCGCCCACGCAGCAGCGCCATGGGCATGTAGATGATCGCGGAGTAACAGGCGAGTCCAAGGGCAAGCCCGGCGAACTGAAGGAGCGCTGATGGCGAGAGGCTCGTCGGGAGCGCGTGATAGTAGGCCAATGCCAGCAGCGATGTGGGGATAACCAGCGCCAGACAGCGCGGCATGGGCAGCAGGGAGAAGCTCATGCCAAAGGGAATCCAGATCAGCCAGACGAAATTATCGTTGAGCGCGATCAACGACACCGAGAGCGCAACCAGCGCCGCCCACAGCGCCACCGCCCGCCAGGGATGAAGCACGCGCCCCTGATCGAAACGCAGCTTCCAGTATGAGCCGGGGTTTTCGTCCGCGACCCAGCACGAGCCGCGGGTAAAGACGAAGAGATAGCACGCCGCCAACACCAGCGCCACCCACCCACGCGGGGACGCATAGAAGCTGGGGCTCGTGACCAGAATGCCCAGAAGCGCCAGCGCCATGCCCACATAGCAGACAATGCGCCAGAAGATGCTGATGCCCTCGCCGAAGCGGCGCAGCGCCAACAGTTGGGAAACGCTGGATCCTGCTGCTTGTTGCATATCGTGTTCTCGTCGTGTTCTAGAAACGTCAACGTCCGCTGTTGATGGCTCCAGATGGCTCAGATGGCTTCACGCGCATACATACGAGCGAGCCGAGCGTCCGTTGCACCTTGCCGAGCATGGCTTGCCGAGCATGCCTCGTCCAGTATATGACTCGCGCGTCCTATGTGGCCAGACGCTCCTGAAAGGCCACTATTTGCAGCCGTCGCTGGTCCAGATAATCGTAGCGACTACATCCTTCCTCCCATTCCACTACCAATATAGTCCACCTCATGAGCGCCGTTGCCATCGCGCTATGCGCGATGCTAACACCTTCCTTGCGCCAGTGTTTTCCTTTTGGCTGGTTTTCGCGTATCATAACGCCTGTAGATGTAATTCGATACCACTAGGAGGCGAGAATAAGAAGCGTATTGTAGTTGCCATAATGTCAGAGGAGGAATGTATGGCTGTGCCACGCAACGGCAGCACAACGGAGTTTGCCAAACGACTATGCGAGCGCCTCGAAGAGCTACATTGGGATCGCCGGTCTCTTGCCGCTCAAATGAAGGTTAACGTAGCCACGGTGCGAAACTGGCAGCATGGAAAGAGTTTCCCGACGTTACGCTCGCGTGCTAGACTCTGCGAACTTCTGGGTATGTCCGCCAAACAACTGCGCCTGCCGCCTTTCAACGAAGAGGATTAGCGGTACGCGCGATGGGGCAAGCGCAGCTGTTCTGGGAGCAGTGTACGAAGGTGAGCTAGCTACACCAACTTATGCCATTGCTTGTGCTCAGCGTCCATCAGTGTCTCGACACGATCAACTTGTTCGGCAAAGTCAGCCTCGGCTTGAGGGTCGGTTGTAGGATTGAACTTCCGCATGACATCGATTTCCGCTGTCAACAGTCCACTCATGTAGCGGTAAGTCTGCTGTAAGTCGTCGTAGTGGCGCGCTGCGACATATCCCGTGATCGCGCTAGCCACGGCAGCCACGAGCGGCCAGTAATTCGCTCCGAGCAGCCCAAAGGGGACCGCGTTTCGGAGCGGCGATATCGCATGGGCAACGACCAGACCAGCGCCTACGAAATAGACCAACACCGTGATGACTCGCCACACGTCGCGGTATTTGCGGAAACTCCGCGCGCGATTGTTATACCAGTCCCGTTGATTGATGGCGCGCTGTTCGCGATAGACCTCGAACCGTTGCGATAATGGGGCCTCCCGGAGCGCCGTCATGTCTTGGGTCAATTGGTCGTCTTTCTTTACATCAGGCAGGTCGAGCGGCTTGGCTTCCAGGAGGAGCGCGCCAATCTCGCCGAGATACCAGTCATCAACTGGCGGAAATGGCCCACGACCTCTTTTGAGATCGACGTCCGTCGCCTTCATCATGTACCGCCAGGCGAGCGTAGCGCATCGCTCACCGAGAAAGCGGCACTGACGCCACTTCTCGCCCGGCTTCCGGTTGTACCGGACGAGCAGTGTGAGCGCGGTGATAAGCAGCGTGGCGGCTGTAACGAATGACAATGGGAGGAGCGCGCCACCGCGCACCTGTACGCTGGCAACCGGGCCTACCGCGCGAACGAAGTCCGGATTCTCTCCCAGGACGAGCGCGATGGCGCCTAGAACGGTGAGTCCAATCTCAGCCCATATTGAAGCGATAAACTTGCGCTGGTGGCTCTTAGCCGCTGTATCGGTTGCTTCATAAAGGGCAGGCAGGTCTACCTGCGGCAGCGATGCAGAAGGGTTTGGCTCCATAGGACCTCCAGGGGACTATGCATACACTTCACGCGATAGGGAGAGAGGGCAACCTGGATTGGCATATGTCTTGTGTTAGTGTAACATCAAGGAGAGAGCATTACCAGATTCGTCGTCCAAAACCGAGAAGCTCCATCTGCCGTACACTCTGTGCGGTAGGTCCGGTGCGCTCTCGTGGGATTGCCGCACGTGGAGGCCGCAATGCAATAAATGCAATAGGGGCATTGCGAGACACCGATGTTGCCAGGCGCCTGTTCGCCAGGCGATTCCAGGAGAGGATAAGATCATCATGACTATCGTCGCGCTTGCAGGACGTCGCATCGACAGCGAAGGCGCTACACCCGCGCGCTTCCCGCTGGACCAGGACGCGCGGGTCAAAGACGAATTAGACGCGCTGTTGCGCGCTCTACAGCCAGCGGCCCTCGTCTGTTCAGCGGCCTGTGGCGCGGACCTGCTGGCGCTGGAAGTGGCGGCTAAACGGGGCATTCCCGCACGCATTGTGCTTCCTTTTGAGCGCCAGCGCTTCCGCGCATCCTCCGTCACTGATCGGCCAGGCGATTGGGGTCCGCGCTTCGATAGCGCGATGGAGCAAGCCGAGGCATCTGACAACGTCATAGTGATCCAGCCAGAGTTCACCAGTGACGATGAGGCCTACGCGGCGGCCACATATGCGATCCTCGATTGCGCCAGGGAACTGGCTCTCAATGCTGACATAGATGGGCATAGTGGAAGTGATACAGACAACCAGGTGATTGTAGTTGTCGTATGGGATGGGATGTCACGAGGCGAGGACGATCTGACCGATCGTTTTCGGCGCGAGGCAGTTGATCGCGGATTGCAGGTACAGGAAATATTCACGCGGCTACCGCAGTGATTCGTTGTACTGCGACGCCCTGGCCTGACTGACGCCAGCGTTGCCCAGACGGCTGGATAGCAAACTCCTGGAAAGCAGGGCTGCGGCCCGCCATATTCGGCGGACATGCGCATGCCGTGGATGCCAGCCGTATTTGTCGTATGCAGCCGTGCGCTATCTGGCGCTGGCAATCATGCCCAGTTGTCGCGCGGTCATCAGCCAGAGGAGCGTGGCGCTGCCAGCCAGTTGTTTGGCGGCATGATCCGGGTCGGGCGTTTCATCGGGCAGGTCGAGCGCGCAGCACGCGCCCTTCTTCATCATCACCTGCGCATCACCACGGGGGACGATCAGCCGCCCAATCAGGGTGCTGAAGTCTGGCTCGTGTCCAACCAGCATCAGTCCGCGCGCCTCGGTGAAGATGGTGAGCAGGCCGGCGAGCTGCGCCATCCCGAAGCCGGGGGAGAGCGCCTCCTGCTCTTTGACCTGTAGATTGAAGGCATTGCCGACGATCTCGGCGGTCTGGCGCGCCCGCACCAGCGGGCTGGTCACCAGCGTATCGAGGGTAGGGTCCAGCGCCTTCAGGCCCGCGGCGGCGGCCTGCATGGTATGCTCGCCTTTCTGGGTCAACGGGCGCAGGTAATCATCGGCGGTCCAGTTGTCGCGATTGCCCGCGGGCCCGTGGCGCAACAGATAGAGTCGCATCTCTTTCTCTTCCTTCCTGCGCTCGTACGCTATCAAGACATACCATCGCGGAGATGCTCGATACCGGCGATTGCCAGCGTTTCCTCGTAGATTGACGCCGTGGGCAGCGCCAGCGCCACCTGTGCGGAGCCATTACGTCGCGCGAGAGCCAGGTAGCCGGAGCTATCCAGATAGAGGAACACATCCGCCTCTGGTCCCTCGGCGAAGGTGCGCGCGTGGGCGGTGATGCTGTGACCGGCGATAGTCACGCGCACCTCGGGATTGTTCAGGATCGCCTGCGCCAGCGCGCCCCCTATATTGCTCAGTATATTGCCAAAGTGGTCAATATGCGTGCAGTGCGCGATCAACGTATCGCCCAGCCATGTCGGCTGGGGCAGGTCTAGTCGCACCAACGATTCGGCCGCAAGCGCCGGGCCAAGCTCCTCGAACGCAATCCCGGCGGCGAGCCAGGCGGCGGCTGGGGCAAAGATATCGCGGCCGTGAAAGGTATCGCTGGGGCGCGCGGCGAAATAGCGGGGATTTGCGATGGTGACGGCGCGCGCGTTCGCGTCTTCTGCCAGGATGTAGGAGAATAAGCCGTTGTCTGGCCCAACGAAGACACGCTCCCCGGCCATAAGCGCGATGGGGCGACGCGCGCTGCCGACGCCGGGATCGACGACACAGAGAAAAACGCTATCTTCAGGAAAATAGCGCCATGCGGTTTGGAGCACCCAGGCGCCCGCGCGTACGTCCTGTGGGGCAATCTCGTGCGTCAAATCCACCAGTGGCGTTGCGGGGGCAATGCCCAGTATGACGCCTTTCATCACGCCGGGATAGCCGTCGGAGGCGCCAAAATCGGTCAGCAGCGCGATCAGCGGAACGGTAGCCACAGCGCTCACCTCGCACTCAGTCGAGCAGCTTGCAGTCGAAGCGCACGACGCCAGCCTTGCGGTCGGTGATGGCGCGCACCACCTCCAGCCGGACATTCCCACCGATAGGAACGGGCAAATCTTCCAGCCCGACGATACGCGCCTCGGCGTGGACCTCTGGCTGATCCAGGCGCGCGATGGTACAGCGGACATACGGCTGCTCGACGCCCCCGAAGATGGCGCGCAGGCCAGTCTCCTTCGTCAGCACGGTTCCCTCGATCAGCATGTTGCCCCCTCTCGCGTCTCAGTTGCTGCTCTTTGCTGCACTATATGCCGGAATCGAGTACAATAGCCAGCAAAAGCGCGCCAGCATCCCCGAAGCCAGGAGCCGTATGTGATCGAGCAGACCTCAAGCGACGTGCCGCACACCGCGGCGCCCGCTCCCGCCGTCCGCTGGCGCAAACTGTGGCCGGGCGGTGTCGCGCTGTTGGTGGCGCTCTACTGCGGGCTATGGAATCTGGCGGCGCGGCTTCCGCTCAACCGTACCGATCTCGACGCATTTTTTGTGCCCGCATCCCGCATCGCGCTCTCAGGCCACCCCTTCGATATCTACTCGCTGCGCTATCTCGGTGACTATCCCAACGCCAACGGTCCCATCAGTCTGATACCGCTGACGTTCGCCTCGGCCATCGCCACGTGGCTGGGCATGCTCGACGATATGGCGCTGCGCCGCGTGGTGGTGATGACGATCTTCGCGCCGTTCGTCCTGCTGATGGCGCGCGAGGCGGTTGCCGCCGTGGACCAGCTGCGCGAGAGCCGTCTCACAGGCTTCTGGCGGTTCGCCGCCTATGCGGTCTTCGCGCTCTCCCCAGAAATCTGGCACGGCATGCTGTTCTACGGGCATATCGAGCAGCCGATTATGCTCTGGCTCGCGCTGTGGGGCATCCGCCAGCTGAGCGCGCGGCGTCCGGCGCGCGCGGGGTTGCTGCTGGGGCTGGCGCTGCTGACCCGAACAAGCGCGCTCATGCTGGTCTTGCCGCTGGCGGCGCTGCTGGCGCGTGATCGCCAGTGGCGGGCGCTGGCGCGATTTGGTGTGGCGCTCGTGGGCACGGTGGGCGTGGTGCTGTTGCCATTTCTGCTGGCGGATCGCAGCAATGTCGTCTACTCGCTGGTGACCTTCCGCGGCCAGCTTCCGGTTGGCGGGGGCAGCTTCTGGGGCCTCACCCTCTACACACCGCTGGAATCCTTCGGCCAGCGCTATGATGGGCTGACCGTCTTGCTGGTATCGCTGCTGCTCACGGTCATCGTGCTGCTGCGCCGCCGCGACCTGACGCTGGCCAGCCCTGGGCTGTATTTGCTGCTGGCGCTCTCCTCGTTCTGCTTTGCGCTCTTCATCAAAACGCTCTGGCCCTACTATTTCCTGGAGCCGTTCACCTTCCTGACGATCTGGTGGCTCGGCGCGATGCCGTCTCTGGCAGGGCGCTTTCGCGTCTGGTTCCGCTGGGGGCTGGCGATTCTCCTTCCCTCCATCGCGGTGGCGTGCGCCAGCATGCGGGAATACGGGCTGACGGTCGAGCAGGAGAATCCAGACGCATTCAAGCCGGAAAGTATCGTGCTCTCAGTCGCGATGGCGCTGGCGATGGGCGCGATTCTCTGGCTGCTGCTGACTTGGCCACGACGGCGCAGAAAGCCAGCTCCACCACCGGCAGCGTATGCTGACTATGCCGATGCCGTCACCGGTTGACAGATATCACCTTGATCGGCGCTATCCCCTGCTCATTCGTCTAGCCTCGCTATCCGGCAAACGACTGGTGTCACCGCCCGCCGCGCCGCGTATACTTGGCCTGAGTGGCCTGATGTGTGCGGCGATAGCGATAGGCGCTGCATGTATTGCATATGCCGAAACGAGGGATTGAGATGTTTTCGGAGCAGGAATTGGCATACCTTCAGACGCAACGATTGGCCCGGCTTGCCACAGTGGACGCCAGCGGGCAGCCCACCGTTGACGCTGTCGGCTTCTCGCTGGATGGCGGGCAGGTGCTCATTGGCGCCCATAGCCCGGTGCTCACGCGCAAGTATAAGAATGTGCTGGCTGGCAACACACAGGTCGCGCTCATCGTTGACGATTTGGCGTCCGTGCAGCCGTGGCGCCCACGCGGCATTAAGATTCACGGCACAGCCGAGGTAGTCGAGCGTAGCGGCCACTTCGGCCCAGGCAGCTACATCGTCATCACGCCGACGATTTCCTGGAGTTGGGGCATCGAGCCGCGGGAAGGCGCGCCTGGCCCGAAGAAAACCATCTGGTGAAGATGCTACCTGCCACATGCTATGCGCCATTGGTGATTTTGGCGCAAGGCAGGCAGGATACCGCGCGATGAGTGGGAGCAGACAATGACAAGCCGGTGCGACAGCAGAGAGGAATCGGCATGAGCGACGAGGCGACGGCTTTGTTGACGATGTTCTCCCACGAATGGCAGGAGTATCAGAATGCGGTGAGCGCCGCGCTCGCTCCCCTGACGCCGGAACAGCTTGCGCTACGGGCCGCGCCTGATCTGCGCTCGATTGGCGAGCTGGCGTGCCACATCATCGGGTCGCGCGCGGGGTGGTTCAGCTGGGTGCTGGACGCGGGCGACGAGAATTTCAAGGCCTTCGAGCAGTGGCATAAGCCAGCGCCCGGTAGCATGCCCAAGAGCGCAAGCGAGCTGGTCGCGGGCCTCGCCTCAACCTGGCAGGTGATGCAGCGGAAGATAGTCGACTATACGCTCACCGATCTGGGGGAGCAAATCACTCGTGAACGCGGCGGACACACACGCGTTTTTAGCCGTGGGTGGGTGATCTGGCATGTGCTGGAACACGACCTGCACCATAGCGGCGAAATCTCGCTGACGCTCGGCATGCACGGGCTTCACGCGCCCGATATCTAGGCGCCTTGTGCACGGGGATTATCAAAACATTCTCAAATAAAGCAACGGCGCTAAAAGTCCTATAGCGGATGACAATTCTCCTACCTTGCCAGTAAGATGCCCAGGCAATCCGCGCAATCAACGGATGGCAGTCCGTCACTCGCCGTGTATCGGAACGATACGTAACGTACGTTCACGGGGTGACGTAGCTCAGCCATTACAGCACTTCCCACCGCAATCAATACACAACCAAGACGCAATCAATCCGGTTACGATTCTGGCGCGCATGCTCACGATCCGCTCTAGGGAGAATGCACGTTGCGAACAAGGCTGTGGCTCTGGATCTTGACGCTGGTCTTCGCGGGCTTCACGCTGCATACAAGTATCTGCGCCTGCGAGGTTGTTCATCCCCACCAGGGCTCAACCAAACCCTGTATCGTCCGCTGTCACACGACGAACGGGCAACAGAAATCCATAGCGCAACTGGCGCGCCCCTCTGGCGCGGTTCATCCCGCCCTCCTCGCGCTGACGACTCCCCAGTTGGCATATCCAGCCGTGGCAGATGCGCTGCCACGATTTACCCTCGAAAATGCCGCGCCTCTTCTGGCACGCGGGCCACCTCCTGTCTCGGCTGCATAATCGCGCCCGACACGCTCTACGTCAGGCCCAACCAGACCAGTTTGCCAGCCTGTTCGCCAGACATGGGCAGACAGGAACCTTGCTGGGTGCTGTGATTGGATAGTCAGATTGTCGGGCCATTCCTTTGAATCAGGTCGAACTACACAGGAGGTCTTCTGTGTCACGTCGTGTACGCATGTTCTCCATGCTCGGAGTGTTTCTGATCGTGGCGACTACGTTGGCAGCCATTGCCATCGTGCGCCCATTCACCTCATCGGCTCAATCAGCCGTCAGTTCCTATCAGGATGTCAACCGCGCCCATGACCTGCATAGCCCGCAGAGCGATCACCAGCGCGCCATGCGCCAGGTCGCGCTTGAGATGGTGGCCAACGGTAAGGCGCATGGCAAGGTCGTGAAAGTCGATGACCACGGCAAGCCTGGCTATGTCGAGCTGGCGCGCGAAGGCGAGAGCGCCGTCTGGGGCATTCTTGCCCAGTTTGGCAACACGATTTATCCCAGCACTGGTGGTACTGCTGGCCCGCTACATAATCAGATACCGCAGCCGAAGCGCGCGCAGGACAACACCACCATCTGGCAGGCCAACTTCGATCAGCAGCATTACAACGATATCCTCTTTAGCGACGCCACTGACGCGATCTCGATGCGCAACTACTACATCGAGCAGTCGTCGGGCCGCTATGCTGTTCATGGCAATGTCGAAGACTGGGTGCAGGTGCCTTATAACGAGGCGCGCTATGGCACCGATGCCTGTGGCAGCATCGTCTGCTCGACGGTATGGTTGCTCATCCAGGATGAGGTGAACGCCTGGTACAATCAGCAGATTGCGGCGGGCAAGACCCCGGCGCAGATCAACGCCTATCTGGCGAGTTTTGACCAGGAAGACCGCTACGACTACAACGGCAATGGCAACTTCAATGAGCCAGACGGCTACATCGATCACTTCGAGTCAATCCACGCGGGCGACGGCGAGGAGACCGGTGGCGGCGCCCAGGGCGATGACGCAATCTGGAGCCACCGCTGGTTTGCGTTCTACAACCTGATCGGCAGTGCTGGCCCAGCCTTCAACCAGTTCGGCGGCATCCAGGTTGGCGCGAGCAACTACTGGATCGGCGACTACGAGATGCAGCCGGAAAACGGCGGCGTCGGCGTCTTCTCACATGAGTTTGGCCATGATCTGAACCTGCCTGATGAATATGACACCGCCGGGAATACCTGCGGCTCGGCCTGCGAAAACTCCACCGCCTGGTGGACGCTGATGTCGCAAGGCTCATACGGCACAGGCAACAACATCGACCTGGGCTCGAAGCCGGTCAGCATGAGCTCGTGGGATAAGTTCGAGCTTGGCTGGCTCAACTATGATGTAGCCTCGACCACAGCCAATTCCGACCACATCCTTGGTCCGGCTGAGTATAACAACGCCAATCCGCAGGCGACGATTGTCGTTCTGCCCCAAAAGCACGTCACCACGAACATCGGTGCGCCGTTCGCGGGTAGCAAGTACTACTACAGCGGCACTGGTAACAACCTTGATGTTGCGATGACGCAGTCGGTGACGCTCGGCACGGGTTCGTCACTGGCGGCGAAGGTCCGCTACAACATCGAGAAGGACTGGGACTACGCCTATCTGGAAGTCTCAACCGATGGCGGCGCGCACTGGACGAATGTCCCTACCAATCTCTCCACCAACACCAGCCCGAACGGCCAGAACCAGGGCGAAGGCATCACTGGTGTCGCCGCGGACTGGGTAAACCTGTCGGCAGATCTCTCGGCCTATGACGGCCAAACCATTCGGCTCGGCTTCCGGTACTGGACCGACGTGGCGCAGCAGGGCCAGCCAGGCGAGGCGTCCACTCCGGGCTTCTCGGTGGACGACATTAGCATCGATGGCGGCGCCGCCGAGGGCGCTGAGGGTACGATTCCCTGGACCTTCACCCCGGCGACGGGTGGTTTCCATGCCACCAATGGGTCGGAAACGCGCTCGTTCTTCAACGCCTACATCGCCGAGTACCGCCAGTACCGCGGCTACGACGACAGCCTGCGTACCGGCCCCTACAACTTCGGCTGGCTGAACAACCAGAATAAGCAGAACTACGTCGAGCACTTCCCCTACGCGGATGGACTGCTCATCTGGTACTGGGATACATCGGAGGGTGACAACAACACCAGCGACCACCCAGGGTCGGGCCTGATCCTGCCGATTGACTCGCATCCAACGCCGCTCATCCGGCCGGATGGCAATCCATGGCGGCCGCGCGTCCAATCGTACGACTCGCCTTTCACCATGGAGCCGACGGATTCCATCCTGCTGCACTTGAATGGCGTCGAGAAGCGGTACAATTCACAGCCGGGCATCTCGCTCTTCGACGACAACAACACATACTGGTCGTCTGTGACGCCGACGGCCAGCGTGCAGGTGCCGCATACCGGCACGAAGATTCGGATTCTGGGCTTCACTGACAACGGTCTCAACATGACGATCAGGGTTGGCCCAACCGCGTAGTAGAAGCCTTGTAGGATGACCGCCAGCGGCTCTAACGCGCTGGCGATAGCCGCCGATCCCGCGCAGCGATGTGTGGGGTCGGCTCTTTTTGTGGAGAGATTCGGCCGCTCCCAGGAGCACTGGCGGTTGAAACCGCGTCTGAACGGCCCCGCCTGCTGCGCACGCTCCGCCACAAAACCTGCGCAGGCAGGTTTCTCCCAGAATGCTCGTCACGACATCTCCCGTTGAGACAGGGTCTGGGGACAGGAGTCCGCGCAGGCGGACTTCGTGGCCGAACGGAGTGAGGCTGTTCAGGCGCGACTTCAGTCGCCAGCCGAGATTCGCCCTACGCGACGGTGAATGCCTGCGAGTAGACCGTCGTCAGCGGGCTGGATTGCGGCTGGAGCCTGGGCGCGCCTGCCAGCAGCCCGCCCTTGAGCGATCCAGCGGCCTGGGGCGGAGGAATTGTGTACGTGGTGTAGCTCAGCGCCAGGCGATACGTTCCCGACGCGAGCGCGGCCTTGGCGGTGATGCTGGCGTTCTGGCTGGCTTTGGGCGCAATCTGGACGAGTTCGGCCATGGTGGCGTCCGCGCAGGGCGCTATGGTGGCGGTTTGCCAGCCCTGTGCGGTCTTGATCTGCGCCTCGACCACCGTGCAGCTTGCCTTGCCGCTCGTGGCGAAGATTGGCGTCGCGGTATGATTCGTGATGGTGACATGAATGATATCGCCTGGTTTGTAGCTCTGCTGGTCGGTGGTGATGATCACGTTCGTCATGACAGGCGTACTCCCTCCCGGCGTTGGCAGGTGCGACGCGGGCGATCCGGCTGTTGGGGTTGGCGCCGAGCCTCCGGTTTGTGCGTTGGTCCCTGGCTGCACGCCGCATCCGGCCATCAGAAGCGCGGCAATCGTGAGGGCGGCTGGAGCGGCGAGCAGACTCCCGCGCACGCGTTGACGAGCGGACATCAACGACCTCCTGTCTGTTGGCTGGCTGTTGGCTGTGTTCTCCCCTGCCCCGCAGGCTGCTCGCAATTCTACCATCCCACAGTCCGCGGAAACTGGTCCAGATTACGGATTCCGCCGCGCCGTATTTTCACCTATCCACGGCTGATCTTGTCAGCGCGACGAGCGATTACGAGAGGGGCGGCGTTGATGCTTTCTGACGTACAATAGGGGTAGATTTGTTCCCGCGAGCGAAGAAGACCTGACGATGAGACTACCGAACGACCTGATGCCCGTCTCGTACCTGATGGACGAAGACGCGCGCACGCTGTATATCACCTGGTCCGATGGCCATGAGAGCACGCATCCCTACGAGGCGTTGCGGCGCGCCTGCCCGTGTGCATGGTGCGCGGGCGAGGGCGGCATGAAGGGTAGCGTAGACCCTGATACTGTCTTTAGCGACCAGCAGACGACGCTCTACGAGCTCGTGCCTGTCGGGCGCTACGGCCTGACACCTGTCTGGGGCGACGGCCACCGCACCGGCATCTACACCTATGAACGCCTGCGCGCGCTCTGCCAGTGCGATGAATGCCGCCTGCTGCGCGGCGAGCGATAATGGCGCGAGGTATGGCGCCAATTGAGAGGGGATCCAAAGGGCTATGAGTGAGGCTGCAACATCGGAGGCGGTGGGCCAGCGCTGGCAGGCGCGCGTCGAGGTGACGCTGAAGCCAGTGGTGCTCGATCCCCAGGGTGATGCGGTGCTGCATGGGCTGCATCAGCTTGGCTTCAACGATGTCTCGCGCGTGCGCGTCGGCAAATATCTGGAGCTCACCCTCGCGGCGGCGACCCAGCACGACGCCGAAGCGCTGGTCAAGCAGATGTGCGACCGCCTCTTGGCAAATCCCGTGATTGAGAGCTATTCTTATACCGTGGAACCGGGAAACCCGCCCACGGCCTGAGCGGTACGCCGCGGGCATGTGAAAGCGGAAGCCCGGCTACAGATATGACCTTCGGGGCAGGGTGAAATCCCCGACCGGCGGTATGGCGCGATAACCAGAGCGCCCAGCCCGCGAGCTTCATCCGACGATGAGGCAGATCCGGTGAGAGGCCGGAGCCGACGGTAACAGTCCGGATGGGAGAAGGTCGAAGCGTCCGCGTATCCTCGTCTGTGAGGATGCGTCGCGGCGTGTTCGCCTGCGAGCCGCCCCAGGTCGGTACCTTCGGCTGAAGGGGCGCGCCTCCTGAAATAGCGCAGGCAGCGTCTCCTCAGCCGTAGTAGCCCGAGGAGGCGCCTGTATGGCACAACTCTCTACCGCACCACCATCTTCCCAGCACACGGCACAGCAGTCACCATCACCCCCAGCGCCGCAGTCCGATAAGGCGGATGTCGCCAGCCAGCGCGGTTCTCTGCGCCGGGCGCTCCGTCGCCTGTGGGGATTCGTACCCGCGCTGATGCTCGGCCTTGCGCTGCTGATCGCCTGGCAACTGCTGGCGACCAGCGGTTCCATTCCCCAGTTTCTGCTGCCCGCGCCCGCCGACGTGTTGCGCGCGTTCGGGCAGTCGTTCGCGAGTGGACTGCTGCCCAGCTATGCCCTGACAACTCTGGAAGAGAGTCTCGTCGGCTTCGCGCTCGGCGCCTGCATCGCCGTGCCGCTTGGCTATGGGATTGCCCGTAGCGGGCTAATACGTCGCACTATGGACCCGTTCGTGGCGGCCAGCCTGGCGATTCCGGCGGTGGCGCTCGCGCCGCTGCTGGTGCTCTGGCTCGGCTACGATCTGAAGCCCATTGCCGTGCTCTGCGCGCTGATCGTCTTCTTCCCCACCGTCGTCACCACCGAGTTGAGTGTGCGCATGCTCGACCGCGATGTACTCGACGCCGCCCGCATTGATGGCGCGGGATGGTGGGCGCTGCTGCGCCACATCGAGCTGCCGCTTGCGCTGCCGGGGATTCTGGCGGGGCTGCGCACCAGCCTGGCACTCTCGATCACCGGCGCGGTCGTCGGCGAGTTTGTCGTTAGCGACCGCGGGTTGGGCGGCTTGCTCACTCTCGCGAGCGCGCAATTCAACTCTGCGCTGGTCTTTGCAACAATGCTGATGCTCGCGCTGCTGGCCGCCACGCTCTACCTGCTGGTCCGGCTGATCGAGTGGCGCGTCTCCTATCTGGAGGAACACTAGAGTCATGAAACTCACAAATATACAGAGGGTCTGGGGTGGCGCCCGCCGCATCGCGGTGGCGCTCCCGCTGGCGGCGCTCGTGCTGGTCACGGCGCTCGCTGGCTGTGGAACGAGCGCCAGCGGCAACGGCACGACGGCCAGGCTGACGGTCGGGCTGACCTACGTCCCTAATATTCAGTTCGCGCCGTTCTATGTCGCGCAGGCGCTTGGCTACTATCGCGACGCTGGCCTGGATGTCACCTTCCATCACCATGGCGCCAGCGAGGACGAGTTCGGCGCGCTGGTCGCCGGGCAGGAAGACGCGATCTTCGCGGGCGGCGACGAGATTGTGGGCGCGCGCGCTCATAACGTGCCTATCGTGGATGTGGCGACGGTCTATACGCGCTACCCGGTGGTGGCTGTCGTGCCCGCCAATTCACCCATTCAGTCGGCGGCTGACCTGCGCGGCCATACGATTGGCGTTCCGGGACAATATGGCGCGACCTACATCGGGCTGCTCTCGCTGCTCTCGTCCGTTGGCCTCTCGCAGTCCGACGTGAAAGTTCAGGCTATCGGCTATACCCAGGTATCGGCGCTGCTCACGCACAAAGTGGACGCGGTGATGGGCTACGCCAATAACGAGCCGCTGCTGCTCCAGAAGGCGGGCATGAGCGTGCGCACGTTCGATGTGAACAACGCGGAGCATCCACTCGTCTCGAACGGGCTGGCGGCGATGGAATCGATGCTCAAGGCGCGCGGCGGTGATATCAAGAAGCTGGTGGCGGCCACGCTGAAGGGGGTGCAGTATGTGCTTGCCCACCCGCAGGACGCCGTGAACTTGAGCAAGTCGTTCGTGCCGGGCCTCGACACCGGCTCCAACGCGACCGATGCGCTCGCCGTGCTCCAGGCGACGCTGCCGTACCTGCAACTGGACAGCACGAAGGCTGGCTACAACGATCCGGCGAAGTGGACCGGGATGGTGAGCTTTTTGCGGGCGCAGGGGCAGCTTGCCGCGCCGGTAGACGCCAGCAAAGCCTATAGCAACGACTATCTCCCGTAGATCGCGCTGCCCCCTCCCCTAACCCCTCTCCCTAAAGGGAGAGGGGAACCAGAAGCCGGTCTCGTCCTGGATCCCTCTCCCCTCGCAGGGGAGGGGGATGGGAGAGGGGGCTGGGGGAGAGGTGCTAGTGCTTGACGTTGGCGATGCTCAGATTGGAAAAGACGACCTCGATGCCATCGTTGCCAATCAGGCCGATGTCGCCGCTGGTAAAGGTGCTGTCGTCGGCGGAGCCAACCTGCGTGCCGTTGACCGAGAAGACGAAGTGGCTGCCCTGCGCCTGCACCGAGAGCGTATTCACCTGATTCAGGCCGGTCTTGATGGCGGTATTCGCCGTCTGGCCGACGATATCGGTGCTGGTCCCGTTGACCACTTTGCCGAAGCGCCATTTGCCGTTGGCGTCCACCTGAAACTCATAGTAGTTGCCCTTGCTCACACGCCGGACCACCAGCCCATAAAAATAGGTGATTGGGCCAGAGACCTGCTTCATCGAGACGGTGGTCACGGCGTCGCCCACCTTGTCTGACGGCGCGTAGCAGATGAAGCCCGCGTTGATGTGGTAGCCGCCGCTGCCGAAGAAGCAGTTGCTATCATCGGTCCACTGGCTCTTCGTGCTGCCGTCGAGCGCGTCCTGATAGATGAGCGTGCCGCCGCTCGGCCCGGTATTCGTGCCGAAGAGGGTGACGCCAGCAACAGTAATGCCATTCGCCTGGCTTCTGAGAAAGGCAAAGCCGCCCCCAACCAAAGCAACTACCAGCACCAGCGCCACGAGACAGCCGACGATACAGCCTGCCCGGCTCTTCTTCTGTTGCGGCGGGGTCTGCACCTGACTGGTCCAGGGCTGCCCAGTCGCGGCGGGATACCCCGTCTGGTAGCCTGGCTGGGCGGTCGGCGCCCCAGTCCCATAGGCGGGCTGCTGCTGCGGCCCATACGCGGGCGTCGGCGGCTGATTGTACGTCGGCGGCGTGTAGGCAGGCGGCCCTTCGACTGGTGGTGTATAGGCGGGCGGGGTATAGGCGGGCGGCGGCGCTGGTTGCGCTGGTTGCGCTGGTGGAGCATACGCTGGCGGCTGAGGCGTCGGCGGAGTTGGCGGAGTTGGCGGCGTATACGCGACCGTCTCCGGCAGCTGATCGGCTGCGGGTGAGAGCTCTGGCGGCTGCTCGACCGGCGGCATATACGTGCCCGGCAGCGCGACTGGCGGTGTGGCCGCGGGCGGAGGCGTCGCGGGCGGTGTGTAGGCAACGGTGTCCGCGGAATCCGCCAGCGGCTGGTTCCACGCGGGCCTGGTGGGCTCCTCGTCCTCGCCGGGCGGCTGATTCCACATGGGACGCTCTGGCTCACCGCTGGGCGCTCCCTGAAGGACGGTCGGTGTCTCGTCTGCAGATCCCGGCGCGCCTTGAAGGATGGTCGGGCCAGCCAGCGGATCCTCTCCCACCGCGGAGATCAGCGGCTGCCCGCAGTGAGGACACGTGGCGGCGGTAGGGTCAGGCAGTGATTGATGGCAATGAGGACAGTTCATATAATCTATGGTCCTTTCTGGGATGCCCCAATGCGAAAGAAAGTGCGATACCTGGCGAACACCTTCAGCCGCCCCAGTATAGCTGAGTCATGTGCCACTGGTAAATGGGTGGACTGTGACACATTCCACGGTTACGCAATTTTCTTGAGGTTAGACCAATCTTGCATCAATGATCAGAAGCGCCCGCCTGCCGCTCAGGTGGCAGCAGCGCCAGGAGCGTCGAAAGCATATGCCCGGTCAGACCCCAGATGCGATATGGGCCATAGTCGTAAAAATGGACCTCGCGCGCCATTCCCCCACGCACCCAGGTCTCGGTGTGAAAGATCGCCGGGTCAGCCAGCGCGGCGACAGGCGCCTCGATGATCTCCTCGACCTCATCGGGATTTGATGTCAGCGGTGGCAGCCCCCCGGCCAGCCAGCCGACAATCGGCGTTACCCAGAAGTTGCTGACGACGGTGAAGAGTGGGGGTAACGATCCCAGCATCTCGACGCGATCACCCTCTAGTTTGATTTCCTCCCACGCCTCGCGCAGCGCCGTCGCTGCGAGGCTGCTATCGGTGGGGTCGTGCGAGCCGCCGGGGAACGAGATTTCGCCGCGATGCGCTCGCAAGCTGGAGGATCGGCGTGTGAAGAGCAGATACGGTATGCCATCGCGCGGGTAGAGCAATGCCAGCACTGCAGCGATGCGGGCGGTCGGCGGGTCGGGCGCAATCGGCGCCGTCGTGGCTACCAGTGGCGGCGTGAGCTGCGTCCGCAGCCAGTCGGCCAGCACGGTGGCGTCGGCAAGCGCCAGCGGGCGCGTGGGCGGATCGCCTGTTGTGGCCTCGCTATCAGATTGCGCTCCCATGGTGACAACTTCCTCAAGAATGCGAATCGTACGCCCAATTTCAGCAATGCCGCTGGATTTCTCTTGCGCTTCCCGGTATCCTCTGCTATACTATCGTGAGAAGTGGGGGCATGCAACGCGACACATGCGGGAAATGAGCAACTGAATCCGAGATCACTCCTGGAGGTAATGCGTCCTCTTGGGGTGCTTTTGTGTTTCAAGTGACCGCGCCACCCGGTAGACCATTGTAGGCAAGAACTTGTAGGTTTGCGGGCGTTCACGATTCAGGCGATACACAAAAACAACTCCGGATACTTACGCCACCGTTCTGGCGTACCTCAACCTCTCGCTCCCCGCCGTGCGTGGTTCCCTCCCACTTCGCCGCTGACCGCGGGCCCGTTTCTTGCAGTTTTGTGCGCCGACATTCGCGACGGATGTGCCCCCTCGTACGTGTCGCGCACTGAACAGCTTGAAATGCCAGTGTCAGCAGACTTATGCACAGGGGGGCTTCTCTCCACACCAGCGCGACAACTGACGCACGCAGCGATTGCGGGCCGCGGAAGGACCGTTCAACCGACCAACCGCCACCAGGGGCAATCGCGGGTAGCAGACATCGCAGACATCGCATCGGTCACGCTGGCGGACAGGATTCTTTGGAAGGGATAGCCGTGAGCGTCTGCGCGCGCCGTGGAGAATGACGGGACGGCGCGGACGGAGCCAGCGATTACGCCAGAGAATCAGGTGTGTAGCGGGTGTCAGGCCGCGCAACAGGCAGAAATGACGACGCAAGCATGTCGCCACGCGCTTTCCGACCCGCACGACACACAACACGCACAACCCGCACGACACGCGCCACACGCGCAATGCGTGCAGCGCCGGTTTCTCACGGGCAAACTCTGGGCACAGCATTGCTCGCCAGGATGGCGCGGCGCCTCTGGCATAGGCCGACAACTTCCGGGAGTCATCCCGGACACAGCGTCGCTGGTAGGGTCTACCATGGCTCTCCATGGAGCAGCGACGACACGATCACGCAAGGGAAAGGGGTGGCGTCTCACCGCAGGGACCAGCTACGTGTGAGACGTCGTAAGTAGTTCGATGCGTCCAGATGACAACGCAACCGCACCTGCCACAATTGGGCACAACAACGGGTATGAGGAGGCCGAAACTATGGCCGACGACACCAACATCGACGGAATGGACACCGTGGCCAGCGCGTCTGCGCCCGCCGCTACGAGTGAGAGCGAGACGGACCACGCCGTGCCAGCGGTCGATCCGGAAGAACACGATATGAGCGACCAGCACGACTCGATGCGCGACGATGCTGATGATGCTGACGGCGCCGATATGAGCGAGATGGCGCGGCTGCTCGATGAGCAGGATGTGCAGTTCAAGAGCATCAAGCGCGGCGATGTCGTCGAGGGGCAGATCGTCCACATCGACGCCGATGAGATTCTGGTGGACATTGGCCTCAAGAGTGAAGGCGTCCTCTCGATCAAGGAGCTCCCGGCGACCGGCTACGGCTCGCGCGAGGAGCTCAACGTTGGCGACAACGTGCTCGTCTACGTCGTGCAGCCCGAGACGCCTGAGGGCCATGCCATTGTCTCGATCAAGCGCGCGCGCCTGGAGCGCCAGTGGCGGATCGCCCAGGAGCAGTCTGACCGCGGCGAGCTGCTCGAGGCCGAGGTGATCGACTTCAACAAAGGCGGCCTGATCGTCAACCTCGACGGCATTCGCGGCTTCGTGCCGATTAGCCAGATTCTCAATCTCAAGCGCGAAGACAACGCTGACAACGCCGAGACCCAGCAGAAGCTGCAAGCGATGGTCGGGCGCAAGCTCCAGCTCAAGATCATCGAGATCAACCGCAACCGCAACCGCCTGATTCTCTCCGAGCGCCTCGCGGTGCAGGAGTGGCGCGCGCGGCGGCGTGAGGAGCTCTTGAACGAGCTGGAGGTCGGCGAGGTACGCACCGGGACGGTGAGCAACCTGGCCAACTTCGGCGCGTTCGTGGACCTCGGCGGCGCCGACGGGCTGGTGCATATCAGCCAGCTGGCCTGGAGCCGGGTCAATCATCCGAGTGAGGTGCTCAAAGTCGGCCAGAAGGTCGAGGTCCAGGTGCTCTCGGTGGACAAAGAGAAGAAGAAGATCGCTCTCTCCATCAAGCGCGCCGAGGTAGACCCCTGGACGACGGTCGAGCAGCGCTATGCGGTGGGCCAGACCGTCACCGGCACGATCACCAAGATCGCGCCGTTTGGCGCCTTCGCCCGGATCGAGGATGGCGTCGAGGGGCTGATTCACCTCTCCGAGTTGCCCAGTGGCGTCTCCGACCCGAAGCAGGTGTTGCATGAGGGTGAAGAGGTCACCGTACGCATCCTGCGCATCGATCCGGAGCGCCGTCGCCTGGGCCTCTCGATGCGCCAGGCGGGCGAGGAGGGCGCCGTCGAGGAGGCTGCGATGGCTGCGGCTGCCAATGGGACAGCGGCGGTGGCAGGCGAAGCGACGGAAGCTCCATCGGCCAGCGCCGAGGCAACGACCTCCGCTGAGGAGACCACCTCCGCCTCCGCGCCACGCCAGCGCCCGCAGCCCGCGCGCAGTGAGGAGCCGCCGACCACCGCGATGGCTGCTGCCTTCGCCGCCGCCCGCCGCGATCAGACTCCGCAGGCTCCAGAGGCTCCGGCAGTTGAGACGGCTGAAACGGCGGAGACGACGTTGCCCACCGAGGCCGCCGAGGCTGAGGCGCCAGCACCGACTGAGGCTCTGGCGGACATCGCTTATGAGGCGACCGCCGAGACGCAGACCCTGGAGCCAGCGACGCCAACGCCTGAGACGCCCGCCGACGAGGTTCCGCCAGACGCAAGTGAGGTGGAGGCTGCCGAGGCAGGCGCGGCAAAAGCTGAAGCGGCTGAAGCGGCTGAAGCTGAAGCTGAGGCTGCGCCCGCCGAACAGGCTGCCGCTGAGGAGGCTGCTCCGGCGGAAAGCGCCGACGCACCGGCTGAGGGTGCGGCTGACATCGGGCCAGAGGCCGCCGAGACGGCGACTGATACAGCCCATACGCCCGAAGGCGCATCCGAGGAGTAATCCCTCGCCCGCGCTGGGAACTATGCTGGACCGCTACTGCGTCTGTTGCAGTGGCGGTCTCGCTTTTGGCTTACATGCCGGCCGCGAAGTATGTCCCTGCCTGGCTGCCGCCCAACTGGACGCTCAGAAAGTAGCAGCCCGAAGACCGGACGAAGACGTTCATTACCCAAGCCCGCCATCCGTCCGGCTGCGGTGAGGTTTGTGCAGGCGTGAGGATCAGGGGGCTTGTCGCCTGCTCCCAGCCTTCGGTGCTGAACCATACGCTGCTCTGAGCGTTGCCCATTCCGTTAGCGGCGAGAACAATCTGCTGTGTTACATTGGGCGCTGCCACAAGGATGACCTTATGGGGCCAGCCGTACGGTGTCTGCGGCACGCCACTCGTGTAGCGCAACGTGGCGTGCGGCCCATCCAGGCCGACCAGCCAGACATGCAACCCACCTACATCGACGCCTGGGCCATATGCGGGCGAGAATGTCGCCACACTGTTCCCTGGCGGGCAATCAGTGGGTACTTTGCCGAGCAGCACGGGCGCGAGCTCTGGCGTGCTGGTGGCGGTTGGCTGGGGCAGCGCCCAGCCAGTAAGTGGCGTGCGCAGGGGCAGGAAGCCGCTGAAGATGGTTACCAGCGCGACGGCAACAGCGGTTCCGGCGATCAGTGCGCGCCAGAGTCGGGCGTTGCGGCGATGAGTTGAGGTCTGCTGGCCAGCGTTGGGTGGTGGCGAGAGCGGCGTCACTTCGATGTGAAGCTCGGAGTCGGCGTCATCCATCTTGCTGTCATTGTGCTCGCTCATCAGCGTTTCCTCAACGTTTCCTCAACGTTTCCTCGCCTGCCTGATATACGTCGGCGGTTGCACACGGAGAAATAACGCCTGCCACGACAATAGTACACTGACCCGGTGTCATGTGGTATGCCTCACCAGAAGGAGGAACGCCGGGTAGTATATGGACAGTACTCCGAATGAGTCGAGAACCAGTCGAAAGTCTGGTTCCAGATGTGGAACCCGTGCGTTAATATAGAGTATATGAAGAAGAGCGACGGGAATCGCGCCAGAGTGGCATGGCAAAGCCCCTGCTGAATTGGGGGTTGGGAGCCTTACCGTCCGCTGTTCGCACTTTTCCACATCGAATATGCCAGCGGGATTCCGCCCCACACCGAGTCTGCCACCACGCAAGCCAGGATGTGCCCTCGTGAACTCCCGTTGGACGACATGAAGCAAAAAAAATAGTGATTCGGGAAGTCTCGTAGAGCGCCTGATTCTTCCTGATTCCAGAATCATCTCCATATCCAAGGGAAGCTGGTGGCGCGAAACCTGCTTCCCTGACACAACTATTCGATATGGTGATTAGCGCATGAGCGCCTCACGCAGTGCCGCATTCGGCGTGGACATGCGGAATGTGTATGCAAGCATGGATGTGTTGTGGTGAAGGATCATCTGGGAATAGCAGTAGCTGTATCAGTTGACATGAATGCAGGGTGGAGATGGAAGGTCGCGCGGAGGGCGGCGCCATCGAAGGGGTAGATAGAGGTAGAGACGGAGACAGAGGCCGGGCAGTGCGGCGAGAGATGCGAGAGATATCCACACGTCCAGCTGAGGCATAATCACTGGGCCAAGTGGGAGGAAACCCGCTTTATTAGCGGGTTTCGGCAGGTAGCAATCCTTGACGCCAGCCGGAGTTCTGGCGTATCATTGAAGCACATTTTACCTATCGCGGCGGGCCACTTCCGACCGTGGAAGGGGGGCAACAGGTGAACGATAAGTTCGAGAAGTTTACGGAGCGAGCGCGCAAAGTGTTGAGCCTGGCGCAGGATGAGGCGCAGCGGTTCAACCACAACTACATTGGGACCGAGCACCTGTTGCTGGGATTGG
>Ga0068857_100000159_pt1 | contig 41993 bp, 67 predicted proteins | sample KBSCornC72_FD_66591 | JGI IMG/M metagenome (GOLD analysis project Ga0068857, IMG submission 66591) | Corn rhizosphere microbial communities from Kellogg Biological Station, Michigan, USA - KBS Corn C7-2 | ecosystem: Host-associated > Plants > Roots > Rhizosphere > Soil ...
CGTCTCTGCCGTTTTCCCCTCCCCTTCCCTCCGCACTAAGTGCGGTCGACGATCCGCTGTTCGAATTCGTCGAATTTATCGATGAGGGATGTCCTGCCAGCGTCGTAGGCGGCGCGGATAAGCGCGCTTTCTCGATCGTCTCGGGCACGGCTGCAGCCGACCACGACAGCGGAGAGGCCAGCGAAGATCGTTGCGCCGACGTGGAAGATCATGAGGCTGAGGGGCCAGTGAGTAACCGTTGCGGCTACAACGTGCGGGACGAGGGTGAACGCGAGCACCCTGCTCATCCATGCAAGTCTGCGCACTCCCCTCCCTTGTGATTCCTGAACCGTCTCTTGACTGCACACAGCGGCTCCCAGTGGGCCGATCGGGGTAACGGACGCTGATCATCCTGGAATAATCTGCAAGGCCACGCATGCCAAATCGTGCATATCATCCGGGCGGACTAGAACATATCGGCGACCCTCATCCGGATGGCCTACTGCAAAGGTACCTATAGGATGAGTTTCATTGCGTTACTGGCCGTCCGCAGTTAGGGTCTCGCGCTCGGCAATACGAGCGTTGCGTCGTATGACGACTGCGTGGAATAACCAGTCCTCAGCCACTGCGGCATCGAACGCGAGCTCGAGCTTGACGTAGTGCCTCAAGACCGCTCCGCCGTCCATGGCGATGATCTGGCCATCGGTGAGCATCGGAACCCAGGCGCTGTCGTCGGGCTCGTCGCCTTCCGCGGTCATCCGTCCGAGCAACGAATCATCGCCAGTGGCGAGGTAGCGCTGGATAATCTCTTCTGGCCACTTCAGGCCGCGCTCGATGTCCGCGTACACGCTGGCACCAGTGGTGTCCCAGCCAGCCTCGGCGCGAGCAACGCTGGTCGCAGAGATGCCGATCGCGTCGGCGAACGCCTTCGCGTTCTTGTACCGCGCCGCCCGACGCGCGCGCTGGATCCTCTTGCCGACCTTCACGCGCCGCTCATCCACGCGCACACGATATCGCACTGTTTTACACGGAAGTACATGCCGACCTGGGGGTCTCTTCGGGAACCTCAGTCCGCTCATGTCATCAAAGTACACGGAAGTACACGGATTGACCATTCCGTGACCTAGATCCATTGTGGATCCATGTACATCTATGTAAATTCGTGTACATGCCCCCAGTCGACACGGCCCGCCTCAAGGCCCGGCGCGACGAGCTCGACCTCTCGATGGCCGATCTCGCCGAGCGCCTGGGCATCTCACCGGGCCACCTCAACAACGTCCTCTGCGGCTCGACGCACCCCTCTGGCCGACTGATCCACCGGTTTTCCCGCGCGCTCAAACTGCCCGTCGAGGAGATCGAAGCCGGGACACGCACGCCGAGAGGTGACCCGTCCGAGCCGCCCCAGCAGCCCCCGAACACCCCGAAATCGCCGCCGAAGCGGCAGGACACCGAGCACCCCACCGGCCCCAAGCGCGTGACCAACAAGGCCGTCGCGTGACCACCCTCGTCGCCTTGCCGAGTGAGACGCGAGAGGAGGCGATCCGGCGCATCGTCGCCGCCGCTCCCCCGCTGACCGCCGAACAGCGAGACCGGATCCGCCGGATCCTCGCCCCGGCCTGCCAGCCGCGGCTGACGACGTCGCGTAAGGCCGCCTGATCAGCCGGCGGGGCAGGGCTCCCCCTCGACTCCCCCGCCTCGCCGGTGTCCACCCCCAGAGGAAAAGCCTGCCCCGCGCCATGCCGGGCGCGGAACAGGCAGGCCCCCGGAACCCCGGGAGCAACGACCAGAGGAAAGGCCCCTCGTGATCACGACACATCTTACGGCTGAGCATCTGGCGCAGCTGGACGCCCTGCTCGCCGACACCACCCCGGGTGGTGGCGTCTACCGGCCGCCGGTCGCCCGCGACATCAACCTGCTCAGCGTCCTCGCCGACCGCGGCCTGGTTCTCTACACCAGCGACTGCGGCTACGAGATCACCGACGACGGCCGCGCCATCGTGATGGACCGCGCCGTCGACGCCGCCAACACCCACGTGTTCGTGCTGTACGCCACCGATGACGAGCTGCACGCCGCGATCGGCGCGCTGAAGGTCGCGGCCGACACCGCCGACGACGTGGTGCGCGACCGCGCCCTGACGGACATCGAAGCCTGCCAGGACGAGCTCGACCGCCGCGACGCTGACGGCCAGTCAGAAAGCACCGGCCGCCACCGCGCGGTCCCGCCTGACGACCGGCCCACCGAAACGATCGCCCGCGTCGAGCTGCCGACCGAGCAGCTGCCGTTCGTCGGCACGCTCCCGGCCATCCCGGTGACCAAGATCCTGGACGACCGCGAAGGCGCGGAGCGTCTCCTCGCGGCCATCCAGGACACGCCGAGCCCGGACGACGTCGCCGAGTACCTCGCCGAGCCGCACACCGCAGACGAATGGGCCGCACTGGCGGCCGACCTCGGCGACGAGCCCGGCTGGTGGAACCGCAGCATCGTCCCGGGCGGCGTGCTCATCGTCAGCGTGTTCGCGGCCGTCGTCATCACCTGGTTCGCGGCCTGGCTGGTGATGGGCTGATGTCCGCCACCTCCATGCTGCTCACCCTCCCCGGCGACGTCGTCCGGCACGCCCTGTGGTCCATGGTCATGGTCACCCCTGCCGCGGTCGCTGTCCCGGGCGTGGCCGTCCCCGGCGCCACGCTGGACGACTACCGCGAGGCCGTCGAGTTCGCCGCGCACGAAGGCGAACCGCAGCCCTGCAGCTGGTGCCCGAAGAAAAAGCACCAGGCGCGCTGGCGCGGCTATCCCGTGCTCGACCCCGGGCCGTGCCCGCCCGGCGGGGTTCTCGAGGACCTCGTCGAGGCGTGCGCCTGCTGCTTCTGGGGCCCGTCCGCCGACCCGCTCTACCAGCGCCTCCAGCGCGAGGCCCACGGCGACCGGGACCCCCAAGTCGAGCACCTCGGCCGCGACGGCCGCTGGACGAAATTCGAAACGAGGTTCTGACGATGGGGATCGTCCGCAAGATCAAGGACACGGCCCGCTGGGTCGAGAATGTCGCCGAGGAGGAGGCCCCGCGGCCGAAGCCCGCCGACGCCAAGCCCGCGCCGCCCAAGAAGAAGCCGGACGACGCGAAGCTCATGCGCGGCCTGGGCGAGCGGATCGGCTTCGCCGGCATCGTCGCCTTCACCGTCGGCGCGGCGCTGCTCGGCGCGGCCGGCTGCCGCCTCGGCGACAGCACGCCGTCCGCCCGGCCGACGTGCGACGAGCCCGCGTCCTGGTGCGACGCCGCGGGGACGGTGCAGCGATGACCACCACCGAGACGCCGTTGCACGTCCGCCAGGCCGAGGGACTGCGCGCGCTGGCCGACATGATCGAGCAGAACCCGGACCTCGACGCGAACTACCTCGGTTCGCACCTTTACATCTGGCACGCCAAGACCAGCGACAAGCTGGCGGCCATCACGCGGGCCGCGCTCCGCGCCGGGGCAACGGTCGAGAAGGACATCACCGGCGGCCAGTACAACGTCGTGGCCAGCTTCGGCCCGATCCGCGCGATGGCCCTCGCCGAGCGCGTCAACGTCTGCGAGCGCGTCGTCACCGGCACCGAGACCGTCACCCGCACGATCCCCGACCCGACCGCGCCGCTGGTCGAGGTCACCGAAACCGTCGAGCACGTCGAGTGGGTCTGCCGCCCGCTGCTCGCCGACCAGTCCGGAAAGGACACCCCGAAGTGACCGACATCCTGCTGCGCCTCGCCGCCGTCGGCCTGCTCCGCAATCGCGCCAACGCCGCCTACAACGCCCTGCGCGCCGAGGCCGAAAAGGACATGAAGCGCGCCGACCGCCTCAGCGTGTGGGACCCCGACGAGAAGATCTACCTCGGCGCGGTGTCGAAGACCAACCCGGAGAAGACCGCCGGCGTCGGCGACGTCGAAGCGTTCCTCAGCTGGGTCAAGGCCACCTACCCCGACGACGTCGACTGGGACATGGACATCGTCGGCCCGGACGACGAGGTGAAGGCCGTGCTCTACCAGCACGCCAAGCACCTCGTGAAGCTCAAGGAGATCGTCAAGCCCGCGTTCCGCGCCAAGGTCCTGGAGGCGTCGAACGCCGCCAAGGAGCCCGCCGGGCCGAAGGGCGAGCTGGACGTTCCCGGCATCATCATGTCCGCGGCCGCGTCGTCGAACGTGCAGTTCCGCCCGACCGCCGAAGCCTCCGCCACGCTCACCGAGCTGATCCGCTCCGGCGCGGTGAAGGTCCCCGACCTGCTCGACGTCCCGGACGCACCGGACGGCGGCGAGTGAAGCCGGGCGTCAGCGAGAAGCTGCGCGAGCCGTTCCCCCCGGAGGCGATCAGCCTCCGCCCGGTCGTGATCTGCCCGGCGTGCAAGGGCACCGACGTGGTGTGCGAGCAGCACCACCCCGCGGTGCTGTGCGAGACCTGCGGCGAGACCGCCCCCGAGGGCCACGAGCACCACGAGTACATCGGGCACGTCTGGATCCGGGAGCGCCTCACTGAGGCCGACGAAGACTGGAAGTTCGAGCCGGTCGCGAGGGACGACCGCGGCCTGCCGCTGCTCGACAAGCACGGCGGCCTCTGGATCCAGCTCACCGTCGGCGGCGAGACGAAGCTCGGCTACGGCGACGCCCCGGACACCTACGGCGGCAACGCCGTCAAGGCCGCCATGAGCAACGCTCTCCGCAACGCTGCCCTGAACTTCGGGGTAGCAACGCAGACGCTGAAGCACAAGACGCCCGGCACGGTGTCCGCGCCGACCTCGGTCGCCGAGGACCCGCGCCGCGCGAACGAGCTGCGCAACGAACTCACGCGGCACTTCCACCGCAAGGGCAAGAACTTCGGCCAGCTCGTCGGCGCGTTCCGGAAGTGGTGCCACGGCGAGCACGAGTTGCGCGACGCACCCGCGCATGTCCTGTTGACCTACAAGGAACACCTGGGGATCACATGAAGCGCGGCGGCCCGCTGAAGCGGACGACACAGCTCCGGCGCGGCGGGCCGCTGCGGCAGCGCCGCAAGGCCCGGCCGGACGCCCGCCGGCCGGAGTTCACCGAGAAGTACGGCAAGGACGTCGTGCACGCCCGCTCCGGCGGCGTGTGCGAGCGCTGCGGGCACGCCCGCGCCGAGGAGTGGCACCACCGCCTCAACCGCGGCCAGGGCGGCACCTGGGACCCGGCCAACGGCCTGCACCTGTGCAAGCCCTGCCACCGGGACGTCGGCGCGTCCGACCAGACCCTGTTCGACAACGGCTGGCGGATCCGCCGCAAGGACCCCCGCCCCGCCAGCGACGTCCCCGTCCTGCACTGGCGGCTCGGAATGGTCCGCCTCGACAGCGACGGCAACTACCACTTCCACCCCGAACCTGCCGAGACCTTCGACACCGCCCAGGAGGCATCGTGACGACCACAGTGGACGACCTCGTCCCGAAAACCTTCTACATCCCCGGCCTGTCGTTCCGCGGGCAGATCGCGGACGGCACCATGTCGATCATCGCGCACGATGCGAACGGCGCCGTCCAGCTCGCGTGGTCGTGCGGCGACGACGACCCGGCCCCGGCCGCCGGCCTGGTGACCGTGCACTCGCCGCTGCCCCGCGTCGCGCCGGGCGTCGCCTTCGTGGGGAACTGCGTGGTGCTCGGCGGCAAGTGCTACGCGGCCGCGTCGAAAGCCGGGTACACCAACGAGTTCCGCCCGGTGCTGGCCACCGGCGACATGCGGCTGGTGTGCGTGCTGCTCGCCCAGTGGCACGACGAGGTCTTCGCCGCCGGGCAGGTCTGGCCATGACGGCCACGATCGCGGCCGCCGACGTCGACGTCACCGTCAAGCGGGCCGACGGACGATGGGCCAGCCGCAACGGTGACGAGCCCGCCTCCCCGGACTACCTGAAGCACATGGCGGACGCCGTCCGGCCGCTGCTCGGCCAGCCGCCGGCCGGGCCGGTCGACGACGTCCAGGTGAAACAGCTGCTCGCCGACAAGGAGCGCCTCGACGACCTCGTCGACGAGCTGCGTAAGCAGGCCGACACCCGCGGCGCCACCATCGACCGGCAGGCCCGCCAGATCCAAGACCTGCGACGGGACCTGGACGCGGCCGACGCAGAAGCCCGCCGGCGCGTGGACGCCGCGGCGTCCACGATGGAGGAGCCGCTGCGGGTCGCGGAGAAGGAAGCCAACCGGCTCCGCGAGGCGCTGGTGCTGCGCACCCAGGAACTCGACGACGCCCGCGCCCAGCTCCGCAACCGGCCCGCCGCAGACCCGACCCGGGAAAAGCTCGTCGCGGCCGCCGCCGAAGTCACCACGCGCGAGAAGCTCGCCGCGGCCGGCGCCGACGTTGAGCGCCTCACCGCCGAGGTCGCGCGCCTGACCGAGCGGCTCGCCGCCCGGGAGATCCCCGAGCACAGCTGCCTGTACCCGATCGCCGAGCCGGCCGCCGAGCCCGGCCCGTGCGAGGTGTGCCAGCGCCCGTACCCGCGCAGCGCCGACGCCTACGAGCTCGAAGACGACGTCCCGCCGACCGTCGAGCCGTGGGCCGCGCTGTTCGGCCAGATCCGCGCCGAGGCCGAGAAGGCGGGGTGGAAGGCGTGACCGACCTCAAGGTGCTGCACCAGCACGGGCTGAGCCACCACCAGACCGGCCCGCTCTCGACGGCCGGCTACGCCACCGTCGAGGCGGTCGCTGAGCTCGTCGACGCCCACCGGGCGACCGCGGCCGCGTCGGCGCTCTCCCAGATTCCCGGCTTCGGCGGCCGCCGGGTCGCACTCGTCATCGACGCCATCGACAGCTGGCGCACGCTGTGAAGGGCCAGGACACCATGGCTGCTCCCATCGCCATCCGCGCAGTCACCGCGCCGGCCGCGTCGCCCGGCGCCGCCTACGTCGTCGACGCCTCCATCGTCGACGTCGTCCACGCGAACCTGACCCAGGCCGGGCTGACCGTGCACCCCGTCAAGGTCGGCGACGAGCAGCTACCGCGGTTCAACGTCCTGCCCGCCCTCACCCGGATCAGCCACCTCGAGGAGGCCCGCCGGGCGAAGCTCAGCGACCGCGAGTTCGAGACGCTGATGCTCATCGCCGAAGGGCTGTCGAACCCGGAGATCGCCGCGCGGCAGAACGTCAAGCTGGACACCTCGAAGACCTTCGTCCGCAACCTCTTCCGGAAGCTGGGCGTGCGGGACCGCGCGCAGGCCGTCGCCGTCGGGTACCAGCGCCGCATCCTCGGCGGAGACACGTGATGCGGCCACTTCGGACTATCGCTTACTGGATCCGCTGGCTCCTCCGGCCGCGGTCCGTCCGCTGGACGCTACGCGACGACCGGGAATACGCCTGCGCCGAAGAGGAAGACGCCTGATGCGCGAGACGTGCACGGACTGCCGGAAGCCGCTCACCGACCCCGTGAGCCAGCAGCGCGGCCGCGGCCCGACGTGCGAGGCCAAGCACATCGGCGAGAAGCGTGTCGTCCGCGTCGCCAACACCCGCCGGCAGCTGCGCCGCCGTCTCCCCGAAGACGAGCCCCTGCCGGGGCTTCCCGTTACACCACAACCGAAGGAGCACGCGTGAGCGTCACCCTCAGCGGCAGCATGCCGAAGGACGACCGGAACGGAATCGGCGCGATCTCCTCCGCGCTGGTCGACAACCCGGGCGCGATGCAGGTGATCGTCGCCATCGTCCGCGGCAAGACCATCACTATCGACGTCGACTCCGGCGACGAGGTGCCCACCGCCCGGATCATGGCCATCGAGGCGTTCGAGGGCAAGTCCGCGATCGGCAAGCAGCTGCGGGAGATCCTCCGCCAGCAGTACTCCCAGCGGACCGGCCACAACGAGTTGCCGTTCGACAAGAAACCCGAGCCCGCGGACGACGACGACTGACCGCGCCCAGTCCGTCCGCACCATCGCCGCTCCCGGCCCGTCCTTTTTTGGGTTGGGAGCGGCCCCACATCCACGCACAACGAGAACGGAGCAGCAGCTTGACCCAGGACAAGCCCGAACAGACGCCTCGGTGGCACCGAGACGTCTGGTTCGACGCGATCTGGGGCAGCCAGGCGCTCAAGCCGAACGAGCGCGTCGTGGCGTACGCGTTCGCCAGGTACGCGGGCAAGCTGAAAGTAACTTGGTGCCCGTGGGATGAATTGCGCCGCCGCACGGGGATCAAGTCCCGTGATGGCATTTCCCGAGCGATTAACGGCCTGATCGAATCCGGGTGGCTGCAGGAGATCGAAAAGGCTCGCCAGCACCGTTCCGCGCGGTACGAGTTGACCATTCCCGCCAGCCAGGTGTCCGGGAAACGGATCCCTCAGCAGTCCGGGAAAAAGACCTCTGAGAGGCCCAGTAGTCCGGGAGACGGACATCCCAGTAGTCCGGCAGACGAAACCAGCAGTCCGTCTCCCGGAACCAGAAGTCCGTTTGGCGGACCCGAGGTTAGTACCTTAGGTAAAGACCATAGAGATCAGACCGGGGGCCACGCTGCCCCCCGGACCCCCTTGCGAGAGGACGACCCTTCGGGCCGTCCTACCGATCAACGTGACTCAATTTCAGAACGTGGTACTGATCAAAATGATTTGGGAACGCAACCCACTACACGCGCGGGCCCGGAAAACGTGATCGATTTCGCCAGCCGCCGCAGAAACCACCCGCCCGGAAAGGAAACCGCATGATCGACATGGCAAACGCCATCGCCACCTGCTTCGCCGGAGAGGATCCGGGAAGTGAAATCATCGACGTCACCCCGGGGATCGCGGTCGAGTGGCTCGAAGCCAACGCGATCAACCGCAACCTCAAGCGTTCCAAGCTCGCCTCGTATCGGCGCTCGATCGAGGCCGGCCGCTGGAACATCACCGGCGAAAGCATCAAGTTCTCGAAGAGCGGTCGTCTCCTGGACGGCCAGCACCGCCTGACCGCCGTCGCTCAATCCGGCATGACGATCAAGACGTACGTCGTGTGGGGCCTCGAAGACGAGGCGCAGGTCGCGATGGACTCCGGCGTCCCCCGCTCGGCGGCCGACGTCCTCGCCATCGACGGCCTGAAGAACCGGAGCCGGGTCACCGCCGTCGCGCGGCTCGCCCTGGCGGAACACCTCGGTCTTCCCTTCGACGGCATCGCGTTCAGCAACCTCGAAGTCGTCGACTTCATCCAGAAGACCCCGGATCTCAGCGACGCCGTGGAGCTGCTCGGCCAGCGGGGCCGCCAGACGCCCGTCGTCACTCGCGTGGCCGACCTGTGCTTCTGGAAGTTCTACCGGCTCGACCCGGACGCGGCCCTCCAGTTCTTCACCTCCTTCGCCAGCGGCGCCAACCTCGAAGCCGACAACCCGATCCTGGTCCTGCGCCGCCGCCTGACCGGCGAGTACGGCCAGGCTCGGCGGATCCGCATCAACGAGCAGATCTCGCTGGTCATCCGCGCGTGGAACTACTGGCGCAAGGGCGAGCCGATCAACCGGCTCCAGTCCAGCACCTGGAAGGGCTTCATCGAGATCCCCGACCCGATCTGATGACCCGCGACCGCTTCGGCGAGCCGGTCGAGCCGGACGACGTCCCCGAGCAACCTCACCGCTGCGACAAGGGCTTCCTCGACCGGGACGCTGACCCGCCCCTCCAGCGGTGCCCGGTCTGCAAACCCCACCTGGCCCCGGAGATCCGCGAAGCCCAGCTCCACGGCCCCTACATCGAGCACCAACCACCACGAGAGGAAAACCCATGACCGACGACGAGATCCTGGAGAAGCTCCGGGAGTACTTCCAGACCAAGGTCAACAACCTGTCCGGCGACGAGATGGCCGAGGGCCCGTTCGACGACGGCACCGAATACGGCGACGCCTGGGAGGCGGCCGCCGGGGTGATCGACCGGCGCGGCGGACTCCGCATCCGGTTCGAGTTCGGCGACAGTGACCCGACGCTGGCGGCCGCCGCTGAGCGCGAGGCGCGCGCGGAGACCGAAGCCCGGCCGCACGACGACAGCGAGAAGCCCGACGGCGTTGTGTACGTCGTCGAGGGCGAGGAGCACGGCGCGCTCTACGCCGCCGCGAGCGGCGCCATGGCTCGCGACTGGATCGCGACGTACGGGCCCGACTCGTACCCGGGCGTGGACCTGTCCGTGACCGCGCTGGCGGTGGACCGTGGCTGACGACGCTGCCGGCGCCGTGCGCCGCACCCCACGCCCGGTCGAGGACAGCTGCCGCGCCTACGAGGTCGACGGCGAGATCGTCCGCGTGGCTGGCGGGAAGCCGCTCGATGAGGCCGGCCAGGCCGCGCTCGGCGAGATCGTCCGCGCCGCGTCCGCGAAGGTGGCCGCCGAGCACCCGAACCTCGGGGTGGTCCAGGAGCTGATCATGGCCGGGCTCGCCGCCAACCGCGCCATCCACGACGGCGAGGTCCGCGGCGGCTGCACCGTCCAGGACGGCGCGAAGGTCAAAGCCCGGCTCAAAGCCGCGATCAGCGCCGCCCGCGAGGCTCTCGACGCTCAGGCGCAGGTGCGCGAAATCGTCCGCGCGAAGAACGACGACGTCGTCGAGAAGGTCGACGCGGCCCTCGGCCACCGCTACCACAGGCCGGGCGTCCACTTCTCGATCCCGCGCATCGCGGAGAAGGCCGCGGCCGACCTCGAACTCGCGCTCTGGCTGCACGCCGAGCTGCAGCACAAGCTCACCCGGCCGTGCGGCGAATGCCACCCGTGCACGAACTGGGCCGACGAGACCTGGCGCCGCGCCGGCCGGAAGCCGCCCGCCGTGGTCACCTGGGAGGACAAGCTCGCCGAGACCCGAGGCCTGTACGCGCGCCTCGACGACGCGATCAAGCTGATCGAGGAGATGTCCGACCACATCCGCCAGGATCCGGCGCTGGCCATCGGCGTCGAGACCCGCCTGGCCGCGCTGCAGGGCGACCAGCCCACCGAGCGGAAGCCGTGCAAGTACGTCGTCTCCGCTTGGGCCGGTCAGCCGGGCTCCGAGTGCATCGCCTTCGCCGAACCGGGCGCCGACTACTGCAAGCCGCACGGTGACGCCCTTCAGCGCCTCGCTCTCCAGCAGGTCGCCGAGCCCACCGGGGAGGCCGACCGTGGCTGACACCCCGCTGTCCCTGCGCTGCACCAGGTCCGGCACCGCCTACGTCGATGGGCCGCTCGTCGCCGACGACTGGGACAACACCGCGCTCCTCGGCGGCGGCCGCGGCGTGCTCGTCATCGGCACCGACGACGCCGGCCGGGCGCAGGCGCACGCCGACGAGGCCGTCCGGCACTTCTTCGGCCCCAGCACGGTCGCCCGCCCGCGCCCGGGTCCGACGCGGTGGCGGCTGTTCTGCACCAGCGAAGACCCCGACGAGCTGGAGTGGCGCCCCGCCGAGGACGCCGCCGAGCCCGCCGTGCTCTTCACCGCCGAGGAGGCCGACCGTGACTGACCCCGAAGAGCCCGGCTACGAGCTGGTCATGCCGTTCGTCACCGTCGCCAGCAAGGGCGGCCCCCACGAGGACCAGGCCTACACCGCCGGCTGGTCGATGGGCGCTCTCGACGCGCTGCTGGAGCACCAGCGCCCGCCGGTCGTCGAGGACACGATCCGCGACGACTGCATGCCCCAGGCCGACCGGATCGCGATGCGGCACGGCTACAGCGCGGTGTTCGAGCCGACCGACGTCGGCGGCTGGGAGTTCATGCAGCTCACCCGCGTCACGGAGGTGAAGCCCGGTGGCTGACCGCGCACGCGAGCTGCTCGACGCCTACGCCGCGCGAGACGGCGGTCAGTCTGGCGGCGCCACCATCGGCGAACTTGCCCCGGAGGCGATCGCCGCGCTCAGCGCCGTCCTGGCCTACGCCGACGACCTGGACAAGGTCGACCTGTACGCCGCGCCCGCCCACTACCTCCGCACCACCATCCGCACCGCTCTGGAGGCACCGTGACCACCCCATCGCGTCCGACGCTCGACGAGACGTTGGCCCGCATCGAGGCTGTGCTCGTCGAGCCGGAGCCCGCACCGCCCGCCGCGCGCCTCACCGTCGCCCGCTGCGACCGCATCGACCAGCTGCTGGCGGCGGACACCGCCACACCACCGCCCGACCTCGGCCTCGTCGCCCGTGCGATCGGCTGGTTCCGCCGATGACCGCCGAGGAGCTGCGCCAGCTGGCCGACCGGCTGGAGACCATCGGCCGAGAGCGCGCCGAGCTGGGCGTCGGGCCGTGCGAGGACCACAACGGCATGGACTGCCACGCGGCGGCAGCGTTCACCGCCTGGTCCCGCGCGGCCAGGGTCGTCCGCGAGTACGCCGACAAGCTGCCCGCCTACACCGAGCCGCGCCAGTGGGGCGTCAAGCTGCACGACGGGTCGATCCTCCCGCTGATCCACGGCGACACCGAGACTCGGGCACGGGCGATCCAGGCCAGCTCGCTGCGCGGTGCCGCGGTGCTCGTCCGTGAGGTCGGCCCGTGGACGGAGGTCCAGCCGTGACCGAGGACAACCGCGACGAAATCGAAGACGCCTGCCTGCACTGCTCGCCGACGCACACGCGGCCCGAGTCCCGGCCGTGGGGCGTGTACGTCGCGCCGGAGCGGGACGGCGACGACCAGCCCACCCACCTCGTCGTGATGCCGACCAACGGGGCGCACGTCGCGCAGTCCGATGCGGACTGGCTCTGGCAGATCATCCGCGACTACCGACCGCCCGGCGCGCCGCCGCTTCCCGATGAGCCGGAACCGGCCGCCGTACTCCGAACCAACCGATGGGGGCGTGGAGCGTGACCGAGGACAACCGCATGCCCAACTTCTGGTGGTGCCCGACGCACCACCTGTACCGCGGCGGCGAGCAGCGCCCGTGCGCCGACGCCGTGCGGCTCGTGCCCGCCCCGCCCGCGCCCCGGGTGTTCTTCCCGGGAGACACCGTGCCCGCCGGGGTGGCGCTGGCGAACGGCCTCGGCCAGGTCCTCGCAGCTTCCCCGTTCCCATACATGATCTCCGGCGGCCCCGGCGCGGCCTACGTCGAGGTGCTGCTGTCGACCAATCCCGCGTGGCAGGCCACTGTCGACCGGGCCCGCGCCGAGCGCGCCGAGGGGCAGCACACGGAAGGAACCAACCATGCCGCGGTTCGTGATGGCTCGTCAACCGCATGGTCGAGCGAGGAATCCCGATCGGCGCCCGCATCGTGATCAAGCTGGAGGACCGATGACGACCACCACGATGTCCGTCCCGGCGACCGGTCCGCGCGACCGGTCGCGTCCGGCTCTCGCGCGTTCTACGGCCGCGGCGAAGTGCTGCCTCTGTACCGTCCGGCCGGTCTACTCCGGGCGGGCGTGCGACGACTGCTTGAACGAGCTGGCGCAGTCGCTGCGCCAGCTCGGCGCGTACTGGGCGCTGCTGCCGCTGATGACCGGGCCGACGCGCGGGCAGGCTGGCCGGATGTCCCCCGGGTACGGCTCGCGGCCGGTCGCGCGGCTCGACGTCCTGGCGGCGCTGGACCCAAAGACGCTGCCCACCGAGGAAGACGACGTCTGGTCCATCCCCGGCACGGTCGACCGGGTCGCCGACTGGATCGCCCTCATCCGCGGCGAGCCGACCGGCCAGGGCCTCTGGTACGTCCACAAGCAGCTGCGCTGGGTGGCGGGGCAGCCGGAGTTTGAGACGGTCGCCGAGGCGCTGCACGAGATCCATCGGCGCGCGCAGCACCTCGCCGGCGACCGGCCTCAGCGACCGCTCGGCAAGTGCCTGGTGGTGACGTGCGAGGCGCCGGTGTTCTGGGGCGGGCCCGGCAAGGCGGCGGCCTGCTCGCGGTGCGGCCGCTCGTACGATGGCCTCGACCTCGTCCGGCTCGGCGCTCAGGAGGCAGCAGCGTGACCCATCCCCGCCTGGCCTGCCCGTACTGCGCAGCGGAGGTCAGTTGCCCCGAGCAGAGCACCGACGTGTGCGTGGCGTTTCACCTGCTCGACGACGGCGCGCCCTGTCCGGGGGCGGGCCAGCAAGCTGTCGTCCAGGCCGGGCCCACCAACGCCGAGCGCGGCGCGGCCGCGGCGAGCCTGCTCCGCGCGCAGACGCTCGGCTTCGACATCGAGGACCCGACGGTCGTCGCCACCGTGGTCGAAGCCCACAAACGGAGCACCGAGCAGCTCAAGCTCCAGCGGGCCGCGGAGATCGATGCCGCGAAGGAAGCGCACGCCACCGGTGCACCTGCGCCGGCGGAGTCCGTCGTGTACTACATGCGCGTCGGCAACCGCGTGAAGATCGGCTACTCCACGAACCTCGCCAGCCGTATCGCCTCGGTCATGCCCGAAGAGGTCCTGGCTGTCGAGCCCGGCGGCCGGATGCTCGAAGGCGTCCGGCACCGCCAGTTCGCGGACCTGCGCGTCACCCGCGAGTGGTTCCGCCACGAGGGTGCGCTGGTCGCGCACATCGAGAAGCTGCAGGCCAACCCGTGCGTAGCGTGATCGTCCACGAGCCGGGCCGCACGCTGATCGACCGCCACTCCCTCGCGCTGCTCACCGGCCGCTCGGTGAACACCATCCGCGCCCGCTGCGAGGTCGTCGACCACCGGGACGGCCGCGCGCTCTACGACATGGAGCGCGCGGCCGCGGTGCTCGCCGCCATCCCGACACGCCGCAAGCGACCACCGGTCGCGACAGCGGTCGCGTGAGCGCTATATCATCCGATCTTGGGCGGAGCTTTGCCCGCCAACCCCCTCGAACTACCCCTTGGCTGACGTGGACGAGCCGCGCGGCCGGGCAGCACCTCGGGTTCCACGTGCCCGATGCCCGGCCACCACCGGAAACTCCAGGGCGCGGGCTGGAGACCCTGATCCCCGCGAAGTCGAGCGAGCGACGTCCCGCTCGGCGCCTGAACGGCCCTCGGACTGGCAAGTACATCCCCTCGTCCGGGGGCCGTTCTCGTACCCGGGGCTGCTCGGCAGAGCCAGCAGAGCCCTCGGCCCAGGCTCGCGCACGAGCGGGACGCGGAGGGCACCCCGACTACCTGCGGAAAGTCTCCTTCGCTCACCGGCGGGCAAGCCGCCAATAACGATCTTGAGTGGAGGTGACCCGATGGCGAAGCCTGACCCGATCAGCGACGAGGACAAGCGCCGCGTCCGGGACCTCCACGCCGCCGGCGAGTCCCGCAACGCCATCGCCAAGGCCATCGGCCGCTCAGGCGCCACCGTCTCGAAGATCGCCGACGAGCTGGGCCTGTCCTTCGACCGGTCCGCAGTCAAGGCCGCCACCGAGGCCAAGGTCGCCGACGCCCGCGCGCGCCGGGCCGCGCTGATGCTCGACCTGCTCGACGATGCCGCGCGGCTCCGGAAGCAGCTGTGGGCGGAGACGACGTACATCGACCACGGCGGCCGCGACTTCACGAAGGCCGAGTGGAAGCAGCCCGAGCCGAACGCGGCCGACAAGCTCAAGCTCGTGCAGGCCTGCACCACCGCGGCCAACGCGAGCATGAAGCTCGAGGAGCACGACACCGGCTCCGGCGGCGTCGACGGCGCGAAGTCCATGCTCGGGTCCCTGGTGGCTGGGCTGAAGGCCGCGTACGACCAGCTCCCGCCGGACGATGCCGGCGATTGACCTCTCGCGGGTCACGACGGTCCTGTCGCCGAAGCAGATCCGTTCGATCGTCGAGGCCCTGAAGACCGAGCAGATCGGGCTGTGGTCCGGCGCTGTCCGGTCGGGTAAGACCATCGCGTCGCTGCTGACGTTCCTGATCGCGGTGTCGGTCGCGCCGGACACCGGGCTGATCGTGATGGTCGGCAAGACCCGCGAGACCATCGAGCGGAACCTCATCGAGCCACTGCAGTCCGTGGCGCTGTTCGGCGTGCTGGCCAAGCAGGTGCACCACACTCGCGGCGCCACCACGGCGACGATCCTCGGCCGGACGATCCACCTGATCGGCGCCAACGACGTCCGCGCCGAGGACCGCATCCGCGGCATGACCATCGCCCTCGCGTACGTCGACGAGGCGACGCTGCTTCCCCGCGGGTTCTGGATGATGCTGCTCTCCCGGCTCTCCGTCGTCGGCGCGAAGCTGTTCGCCACCACCAACCCGGACGGGCCGGCGCACTGGCTGCGGAAGGACTTCATCCTCCGCAAGGCCGAGGTGGGGCTGCAGGACTGGCACTTCACCCTCGACGACAACCCGTCCCTGGACCCGGCGTACGTCGAGCGGCTCAAGCGGCAGTACGTCGGCCTGTGGTTCCGCCGGTTCGTCCTCGGCGAGTGGTGCCTGGCCGAGGGCGCGGTGTACGACATGTGGGACCCGGACCGGCACGTCGTCAAGGAGCTGCCGGTCATCGACCGCTGGCTCAGCGCGGGCATCGACTACGGCACCACCAACCCGTTCGCCGCGCTGATCCTCGGCCTCGGCCACCCCGAGCATGACGGCGCACGGCGCCTGTACCTCACCCACGAGTGGCGCTGGGACTCCAAGCACCAGCGCCGCGCACTCACCGACGTCGAGTACAGCGAGAAGTTCCGGGGCTGGCTCGGTGAGCTCCCGCATCCGCACTTCGAGGCGGCGAAGGGCATCTGGCCGGAATGGACGGTCGTCGACCCGTCGGCGGCGTCGTTCGTGCAGCAGCTGCACCGCGACGGCCTCACCCCCACGCTCGCGCGGAACGAGGTCCTCGACGGCATCCGCACCCTCTCGTCGCTGCTCGCGCGGGACCTGCTGCGCGTGCACGAGTCCTGCGAGGGGTTCATCAACGAGATCCCCGGCTACAGCTGGGACCCCGACAAAGCCGAGAAGGGCGAAGACGCCCCGATCAAGGCCGACGACCACTCGCTCGACGGTGGCCGGTACGGCATCCACACCACCGAGGCGCTCTGGCGCCCACACGTCCAGGAAGGACAAGCAGCAGCATGAGCGACGAGAAGATCGACACCGGCAGCCAGAACGTCACCGGCTACACCAAGCAGAGCCCGGAGGCGCTCAGCCTGGTCAACCGGGTGAAGGACTTCGAGAACCGCACGGCGGAGTTCCTGCGCTGGTACCTCGGCGAGGGCGTGCCGATCGACCCGCGCCAGCTGGCCTCGGCCCGCACGCACTTCGAGTACGCCTTCTACCACCTGAACCGCGCGGTGTTCCAGCCCGCCGACCCGATCGGCGACGCGGTCAAGGCCGGCCCGCGCTGATGTCCACCCAGGACGTCCACCCCGACGCCACCGTGCGCGGGCGCACCTGGTCCTGGCGCGAGCCCGAGCGCGGCGAGCACTTCCGGCGCTGCTCGTGGTGCGGCAGCATCCACCCCGAGGACCTGGCCGCAGAGCCGAGCTGGCTGCCGGAGTGGGCGGACCAGAAGTACGGGTGGCCGCACAAGTTCTACGTCGACGTGACGAACCAGGACCCCGAGCGGCTCTACGTCATCGGCTCCAGCTGGGGGCCGAGCGTGCCGACCGGCTACACCGTGGAGTGGATCGCCTGGGACGCGCTGACTCCCGATCAGCTCGAGGTGGCGCGCCGCGACGGCTACTTCGACCGCGACCGCACCCCGTCGTTCGTCTACTTCGGGACACGCCCCAAGCACCACGCGAAGTTCTACACGATCCACCTGAGCGACCCGGAGCTCGACGAGGCCGTGAAGCACACCATCGAGCAGCGATCGGGCCTCGCCTTCGACTTCGAAGACGGCCGGGTCCGCTGGCGCCGAGCGGAGACCTGATGCCGTACACCAGTCACGGCCACTGGTTCGGGCCGGACGCGCCGACCGCCGAGGACGTGCAGCCGCGCCTCGTGGCGCGGTGCGGCGGGCCCGGTCTGTGCCCGGAGTGTGCGCTGGAAGCCGGCACCCCGCGCCGCACGGTCCAGCGTCGTCGGTACGCCACCCGGGCCGAGCTGGCCGAGCGGATGGCCGCGCACATGCGCGCCGAGAACGACATGGACATCAGCTGGGAGCAGCTGGCGCTCGCCGCGCTCGAGGGCCTGGCCGAGATGCATGTCCCCGTCGACGCCCTCGTGAAGATCACCGTCGAAGAGGAGGCCTGAAGTGGCCATGCGTTACGCCAACGCCGACGAGCTGGCCGACATGCTCGCCGCCGTCCCGGACGTCACCTACGACCGGGCGACCGCCCGCGAAGTCGTCGACAGCCTCATCGCCATCGGCGTGCCGGTCGCCGTGCTCGTGATGATCGACGTTCCCGAGGAAGGCTGACGTGCCGCTCCCCGACGCTGGCACGCCGTGGCCGCCGAAGGACTTCGTCGAGGCCTTCGAGACCATGCGCGCGTGGGGCGCCTGGTACTCCGGCGACCCCGACCAGCTCTCCGAGGTCTACGCCCGGATCGGCTCCCGACTGGTCAACCACCCGCAGCTGCGCCCCTCGCAGCTGCGCGGCGGGGTGGTCGGCACGCTGGCCCGCTGGTTCTGGGGCCAACCGATCCCGCCCGGCGAGAAGCGGGGCAAGCTGCACGTCCCCGTCGCGGCCGACATGGCCGCCACGTCGGCGGATCTGCTGTTCTCCGAGCCGATCACCCTCACCTCCGAGGACACGGCGTCGGAGGGGCAGCTCAAGGAGCTGCTCTCCGACGACCTGCACGCGACGCTGCTGGAGGCCGCGGAGATCGCCGCGGCGAAGAGCGGCGCGTACCTGCGGATCGTGTGGGACGGCGAGGTCAACCCGGCCGGGCCGTGGCTGCAGGCCGTCCACCCCGACGCCGCCGTCCCCGAGTGGCGCTACGGGAAGCTCACCGCGGTCACCTTCGTGCGGCAGCTGCAGTGCGACGCGCAGGTGGTCGTGCGGCACCTCGAGCGGCACGAGCTGGGCGTGATCCTGCACGGCGTCTACGTCGGCACCGAAACCGACCTCGGGAAGCCGGCACCGCTGGACCAGTACCCCGAAACCAAGGGGCTCGCCAGCGAGGTCGCGACCAGGATCAACCAGCTCACCGCCGCCTACCTCCCCAACATCAAGCCGAACCGGGCATGGGGACACCTGCCCTCCTGCGCGCCGTTCGGCCGCTCGGACTTCGCCGGCACCGAAGGCCTGATGGACGCCGTCGACGAGACCTACACCTCGTGGATGCGCGACCTCCGCCTGGCGAAGGCCAGGATCATCGTGCCGGAGGCGTTCCTCCAGGACCGCGGCCCCGGCCGGGGCGCGACGTTCGACAGCGACCGCGAGGCGTACGAGGCGATCAACATGATCCCGGCGACGGACGGCAGCACGCAGTTGACGTTGCAGCAGTTCGACATTCGCTGGGAGGAGCACGAGAAGACCGCGCTCTCGCTGGTCGGCCGGATCGTCACCACCGCCGGGTACTCGCAGCAGACGTTCGGGCTCACCGGCGACGTCGCCGTCACCGCGACCGAGGTGGCCGCGAGGGAACGGAAGTCGCTGATCACCCGCGACAAGAAGATCAAGTACGTGCGGCCACGCCTCGCCGAGGCCTTGCTGGCGCTGCTCAAGGTCGGCCAGGTCCACTTCGGATGGAAGGTCGACCCGAGCAAGCAGCTCACCGTGAACTTTCCCGACGCCGTCCAGCAGGACCCCGCGTCGCTGGCGCAGACCCTCGCGCTGATCGAGACCGCCCAGGCCGCGTCGATCGAGACGAAAGTCCGGATGCTCCACCCCGAGTGGGAGAAGCCCGAGGTGGACGAAGAAGTCGCCCGGATCAAGAAGGACACCGCCCCTCCGCAGGTCGAGAACCCCGACACCTTCACCGGCGGCGAGCCGGGCGACGAGAAGCCGCCAGCCGACAAGCCCCCGGCGGAGAAGTAGCGTCCCGTGCCGGTCGACCGGACGCTCGGCGCGGACATCGCCGGGACGATCGCCGAGCTCTACCACGGCCTCGAGGTCCAGCTGGCCGACCAGATCTCCCGCCAGCTGCGCGCCGGCATCGCCGAACCCCCGGACGCCGAGGCCCAGCTGGCCGCGCTCGGCATCCTCTCCCGCGGCGCCAGGTCGCTGCTGAACAAGATCCAGGCCGACCTCACCGGCACCGTCGAGCAGGCCATCGTGCTGGCCTACCACCGCGGCGGCGAGGCCGCGATCGCCGAACTGGCCAAACGGTCCGAGATGTCCGACCGGATGCTCGCCGACGTGCGGAACCAGCTGCCGCAGCTGGGCGCAATCCAGTCGATGGTGTACGCGCTCACCAGCAAGCTGCTCGGCACGCACGTGCGGATCCTCCGCTGGGAGCAGGACGCCTACCGCGAGGTCATGGCGAAGACGATCCTCACCGGCACCCTCACCGGCCGGGAGACCCGCCTCCGCACCGCCCAGCGCGCCTGGGAAGAGCTGCTCAGCCGGGGAATCACCGGGTTCGTCGACAAGCGCAACCGCCGCTGGGAGCTCGCCTCGTACGTCGAGATGGCCGCCCGCACTGGCACGGCGCAGGCCGCGGTGCAGGGCAACCTCGACCGGCTCGCCTCCGCCGGCATCAACCTCGTGGTCGTCTCCGACGCCCCGCAGGAGTGCGCGCGCTGCCGGCCGTGGGAGGGGAAGGTCCTCGCCCGCACCGGCCCGGGTGAGCGCCGGGTGCAGGTGCAGCACGGCACCCAGGACCGCACCGTCGCCGTCCACGTAGCCGGGTCGGTCCTCGAAGCCGTCGAGGCCGGGCTGATGCACCCGAACTGCCGGCACAGCCTCTCCGCGTACCTGCCCGGCGTGACCCGGCTCCCGACCGACACCGCCGACCCAGACGGCGACGAGGCCCGGCAGAAGCTCCGTGCGCTCGAGCGGAAGGTCCGCCGGGCGAAGCTGCAGGCCGCCGGCGCCCTCGACCCCCAAGCCAAGAAGCGGTTCGAGGCCGACGTCCGCGCGGCACAGGCCGAGATCCGCGAGCACATCCGCACCGCACCCACCACGCTGTTCCGCCAGCCCCATCGTGAGCGGATCGGCACCGCCCGATGAGGAGTCCACAGTGGCCTTCAGCTTCGAAGACCTGACCCCGGAAGCGAAGAAGGCCGCATTCGCGCACATGGACGCGAAGCGCCTCGGCAGGGGCGGGCGGCACAAGAAGCTGTCCGCCAGGCAGAAGAGCGCCGTCGAGCACGGCGGCCGCGGGAAGGTGAGCGGCAAGCTCGGCAGCGGCTCCGTCAAGGGCAGGCTGTCCCCGGCCGACCACGACCGCGGCTCTGTCGGCGGGAAACTGCCCATCGCCAAGGCCAGGTCGGCCACCCGCAAGCCCGCGACGGCTCCCAAGGCGGCGGAGCCCGACACCCCCGAAGGCCGGTTCGACAAGGACTTCACCGACTTCATGCACAACCTCGCTGACACGCGGCTCAGCGAGTACGCCTCAATGACCGAGATCCGAAAGGAACTCGATGCCCGCGGGATGTCCCGAGCAGAGCAGGACGCCCACCTGAAGCGGATGAGCGGAGAACAAAAGCTCCACATCGTCCCGGAGGACAACCGCAAGGCGTTGACCCAGGAAGACCGGGACGCCGCCATCCACATCGGAGGCGAGCCCAACCACATCGTCAGCCTCGCCGACTTCCCCGACAGGCAACACGCGAAGTTCCAGGCGTCGGCGAAGCCGGAGGACCGGTACACCGGCCCCGAGGACGTCAGCCCCCCGAGCATCGCCGAGCTGGCCAAGGAGTTCGTCGAGCTGCACGGCCACCAGAACGTGGCGCCCCGGATCGCGTACCTCGAGAAGAAGAAGCGGCTCCTGCGTGGCGAGCGCGCCCAGCTGGCCGCGCTCAAGTCGCTCAACGATTCTGGCTCCAAGTCAGGCGGCTCTGGAGGAATCAGCGAAGCCGAGCGAACGAAACTGGAAGCCTTCGTCTCGAAGAGGCAGGCACAGGCGGCCACATCTCCGGACGATCGGTACACCGCAGGCGCGAAGAACGACGCCGCGAAGAACGACGCGATCACCCTCAAGCAGTACGGCGGCCCCGAAGGCGTAGCGAGCCGCATCGCTCGGCTGGAGAGGCGCAAGAACCTCGCCGCGGGCGAGCGCGCTCAGCTGGCAATGCTCCGGTCGCTGCTGAAGAACAAGTAGGGAGGCCCGACCGTGGCCGACACACCGAAGCTGGGCAGCGGTGCCCGGTTCAAGAAGCTCGTCGCCCAGGTGGCGGCGAAGGGCGCCAAGGCGGACGCGCCGCCCGCGCGCCGTCCGGGCGCCCGCAAGTTCGGGCGACTCGCCGCGAAAAAGCAGCAGTCCGAGTAGACCGTCCAGGAAGGACGTACGATCATGGCAGAACCGTCGCAGGGGCCAGGCGCCCCGGCTGACGCGGGGACCGGTGGCCAGGCGCCGCAGGGGACCCAGCCGCCCGCAACACCGCCCGCACAGCAGCAGGCCGGCCAGGCGCCGGACAGCCAGCAGCAGGGCACGCCGAGCATGACGCTCGAGCAAGCGCAGAAGGTCATCGACGATCTCCGCAAGGAGAACGCCAAGCACCGCACCAACCACCAGAGCAGCTCCCAGCAGGCCCAGGCGGCCATGGACCAGCTCAACGCGGTGCTGAAGGCCCTCGGCAAGAATCCCGATGGCTCGGACGTTCCGGCCGACCCCAAGGCCCTGGCGGCCGAGGTCACGCAGCAGCAGGCCATCGCGTGGGAGACCTCTGCCGAGAACGCGATCCTCCGGGTCGCGGGCCCGGCAGGTGCCAACGCGGACGCGCTCCTCGACTCGGCTTCCTTCATCGAGAGCGTCGTCAGCGAGGACTTCATCGGACTCGACCCGAAATCCGCTGATTTCCGGACGAAGCTGCAGGCCCACATCACCGTGTGGCTCGACAAGCACCCGCAGCACAAGGCCGCGGCCGCCGCTCCGCCGGCGACGCGGTCCGGCGGTGACCACCCGGGCGGCACCGGCACCCCGACCACCCGACCCAAGTCCCTCTCCGCAGCCGTGGCCAAGGTCTACGGCAGCAAGTAGCCAAGGAGCACCCGATGCCCATCACCCTCGCCCAGGCGCAGGTGAACACCCAGGCGGACGTCGATTACAGCGTGATCGACAACCTGCGCCGCTACAGCTGGCTGTTCGACCAGATCGTCTTCGACGACACCGTCACTCCGGGCACCGGCGGCGGATCGCTGACCTACGCCTACACCCGCCTCGTGACCGCGGCGCCGGCCGGTTTCCGCGCGATCAACAGCGAGTACGTGCCCGGCCAGGCCACCCGCGCCCGGGCGAGCGTGGACCTCAAGCAGCTCGGTGGCGCGTTCTCCGTCGACCGCGTGATCGCCAAGCTGGGCGCGCAGGCGACCAACGAGGTCACGTTCCAGATGCAGCAGCTGCTCACCTCGATTCGCACCCGCTTCCAGCAGGAGCTGATCCTGGGCGACACGGCGGTCGACGGGAACGGCTTCGACGGCCTGTCGAAGATCCTGACCGGCACCACCACCGAGAAGACCGCGACCGTGGCCGACTGGACCGCCGCCACCGTCATCACCCAGGCGCTGGCGATGGCTCGCCTCGACGAGGTCGACGAGTGGCTCTCGGGCATCGTGCCGTCGCACACCGGCGGCGGCGACCAGGGCGCGCCCGGCGCGCTCCCGCCGGGGGTGAAGGCGATCCTGGGCAACACCAAGAGCATCACCCGCTTCCGGGCGCTGGCCCGCTGGGCGGCGATGTACACCGAGGAGAAGGACTCCCTCGGCCGGAAGATCGAACGCTACGGCGACTGGGTCCTGGTCGACCTCGGAGACCGCGCCGACGGCGCCTCGCCGATCATCCCCGTCTCCTCGAGCTCGACCGACCTCTACGCGGTCACGTTCGGCCTGGACTCCGTCCACGGCGCCTCGCCGGCCAACAGTCAGCTCGTGGAGACCTGGATGCCGGACTTCTCGAACGCGGGCGCCGTCAAGACCGGCGAGATCGAGCTGGGCCCGTGCGCCCTCGTCGTCAAGAACACCAAGGCCGCCGGCGTGCTGCGCGGCATCGACGTGGTCTGACAGGAGCTGACGATCATGACGAAGTACCTCATCAGCACCCCGCAGGCCGGGTTCACCGGCGTCTCGGTCGGCGTGAACTTCACCGACGGCCACGCCGAGATCGACTCGGAGACCCAGGCGTCCGCCCTGCGGTACTTCCGCGCCCAGGGCTACGGCGTCGAGGAAGTCGACGAGGCGCCCGTGGTCGCCGACGAGGTGGACGACGAGCCGCCCGCCGAGCTGCCCGCGAAGTCCGCGGCCAAGCCCGAATGGGTCGCCGCCGCCATCGCGCGCGGCTACGACGCGGGCGACGCGGAGAAGGCCACCAAAGAGCAGCTGATCGAGCTGCTGACCAGTGAGGAGCAGCAGGCATGACCCAGCTCGGCGGCTACAACCGCAACGTGCGCGACGCCCTCGCGTTCCTGAACCTGTCCGAGCCGGCCAGCCCGGACACCTTCTGTCGACGCAACCTCCCGCGCGTGGGCCTGTACGACTCGGCCAGCGACACCGGCCAGGTCGCGCTCGCCACCGGCGTGATGACGTCGGTGCCGATCTTCCTCCAGGCCGGGGACGTCGTCACCAACCTGTCGTTCCGGTCCGGCGCGACGGCGGCCGGCACGCCGACGAACTACTGGTTCGCGATCTACAGCGACGCCGCCACCCCGGCGCTGCTGGCCCAGACCGCGGACCAGACGTCGACGGCGTGGGCGGCGAACACCACGAAGACCCTGGCCCTTTCGGCGCCGTACACGGTGCCGAAGACCGGGATCTACTGGGCCGCGATCATGGTCACCGCGACCACCCCGCCGACGCTGCTCGGCGCGTGCGCGGCCCCGGCGATCGTCACCGGCGAGCGGAACCTCTCGCAGTCCTCGGGCTCCGCCCTGACCGCGACGGCGCCGGCCACGATCGCGACCCCGACGGCGAAGACGTTCGTCCCGTACGTCGTCTGCACCTGATCCCGCGCGGGCCCGGCCGGGAGACCGGGCCCGCGCACCCCCTGGAGGAGGTGAACACCCGTGGCTCTCGTCTACGCCACCCGCGCCGAGCTCGTCGCCTACGCGCCGGCCGGGACCGTGCTGCCCGCCGACCCGGAAGCCACCAGGTTGCTCACCTCCGCCTCGAAGATCATCCGGCGGGCGACGAAGACGGCGATCTACGACGTCGACGTCGACGGCTACCCGACCAACTCGGTGATCCGGCAGGCGTTCCGAGACGCCACGTGCGCGCAGGCGCTGTGGTGGAACGCCAACCCGGGTGAAGAGACCGGGCAGGCCGGCCAGTACTCCAGCGTGTCAATCGGGTCGCTGAGCCTCACCCGCGCCGGACGCGGCGGCAACGGCTCCACCTCGGCGACCGGGCAGCAGCTGGCGTCACAGGCCGAAACCGAGCTGCGTGACGCTGGCGTGCTCGCGGGATCGATCGTGCACTCCTACGCGTGGGAGGGCTGGTTCTGATGATTCCGGCGTTCCTTCTGCAGCACACCGTCACCATCGAGGCGTTCCAGGGCAACGGCGCCAACGGACCCGTCTACGGCACGCCGCTCGTGGTGCCGTGCTTCCGCGACGACAAGCGGCGCCTGGTCCGCGCGCCCAACGGCAGCCAGGTCGTGTCCGAGTCCACCGTGTACTGCCAGCCCGGCACCGTCGCACCGCCGGAATCCCGGATCAACCTCGGCACCCGGATCGCGACCGTGATCACCACCGCCGACCGGGACGGCGGCACGCTGCCAGTCCCGTCGCATGTGGAGGTGAACTGCACGTGAGCATCAAGTGGGACCTCGACTGGGACGGCGACCGTGTCGGCTTCCTCGTCGAAGAGGCGGCGTTCGCCGGGCTGCAGCAGGGCGCCGAGCACCTGCTGCAGGTGTCGCGCACGCGCGTGCCCCTCGAGGAGGGCACGCTGGAGCGGTCCGGCGTGGCCAGTGCCGACCGGGCATCGCTGACCGCGGCGGTGTCTTACGACACCGTGTACGCCTGCCGGCAGCACGAAGAGCTCACCTGGCGGCACGCTCCTGGCCGCACGGCGAAGTACCTCGAGGGCCCGGCCAACGAAGAGGCCGGCACCATCGGCGAGATCATCGCCGCGGCGATCCGGCGGAGGACCGCGTGAGCTTCACCGGCGACCTCCTCGACGGCCTGGCGCAGGTGCTCGCCACCGGCGGTGCCGGCACGTACCGGGCCGACGGCAGCGCCTACCTCCCGGGCGAGACGGCCATCGTGTTCGAGGCGATGCCGCAGGCCCCTGACCGCGTCATCGTGCTGTCGGACTACCCGGTGGCCGACGACGCGTCCCTTTCGGACTCGGTGATCGGCGTGCAGGTCCGCTGCCGGGGCGGCGCCGACCCGCACGACGTCAAGAACATCGCCGGGACGGTGTTCGACCAGTTGCACGGCCGTACCGCCTACCAGGCCGGGACGGTCCGGGTCGTGCAGTCCCTGCACCAGTCCGGCGCCCCGCTCGGCCGGGACGACAGCAACCGGTGGGAACGCTCAGAGAACTACTACCTCACCGTCCACCGGCCTTCGACCTACCGCACCTAGGAGAGAACGATCATGGCTGTTCCCACGCGTACTCCGCTCGGCGCGTCGACCACACAGCTGATGTGGTACCTCGACGTCGACACCGCTGGCAGCGTCAGCGCGCCGGTGTGGATTCCGGTGCACGGCATGACGGAATTCAAGCCCGCGCTCGAACCGACACTGCAGGACGACTCCGACTACGACTCGGACGGCTTCCAGTCGTCGACCAAAACCGCCGAGAAGTGGTCGGTCGAAACGAAGCTCGCGCGGAAAGTCACCGAAGCCGACGGCACCGTCTACGACGCGGGGCAGGAGTTCCTGCGCTCCAAGGCCTTCGGCAAGCTGGGCCCTGCCAACCGTGTGCACATCCGCTACTACGAGATGACCGAGGACGGCCCCCGCGCCGAGGCTTACGAGGGCTTCGCGGCGGTCGGCTGGTCGCCGGACGGCGGCAAGATGGAGGACCTCGTCCTCGTCTCCGTCACCCTCACCGGGCAGGGCAAGCTCAACCAGATCACCCACCCCGACACCGGCGTCTCGCTGCCGATCGTCACGCTGGTCGACCCCGACGACGGTCTGGCCGCGGGCGGCACGCTCGTCGAGATCAGCGGCGCCAACTTCACCGGCGCCACCTCGGTCAAATTCGGCGCAACCAGCGCGACGTCGTTCGACGTGGTGTCGGGCGGCACGATCGAGGCGATCGCCCCGGCGCACGCCGCGGGGCAGGTCGACGTCACCGTCGTCACCCCGGCCGGCACCTCCGCCACTGGGCCCGCCACCAAGTTCACCTACGCGTAGGCGCGACGATGGCTCTCAAGGACCTCTCGTCGTTCCTCGACGACGACGCGATCGACGTGCCGATCGACGGCAAGACCTACCGGGTCAAGTCGCCGGATGCGAAAACCGGCCTGCTGCTGGCGTCGCTGGCGAACGTCGGCGTCAAGGCCGCGTCCGGCGCCGACGTCGGCCAGGCCGACGTCGAGAAGCTCGACCTCGACGACGCCAAGGAACGCGACTTCATGGAGATGGTCCTCGGCGACACCCTCGCCGAGCTCATCGCCGACAACGTGGCGTGGACGAAGATCCAGCGGCTCAGCCGCTACTGCTTCATCCACTTCGCCATCGGCGAGGAGGCCGCCGACGACGCGCTCAAGAGCGGCGCGCTGACGGGGGAAGCCCCGGCCCCGAACCGCGCGGCACGCCGCGCGGGGTCACGGGGCGCGGCGACTACGACGAAGCGTCGGACCTCCACCGCTGGTACGACGTCGACGAAACCGCCCGCGCGCAAGCCGAGGGCAAAAGCCTGACCTGGCGCCAGCTGCTGAGCGAGTGGCAGCTGGTGGAAGCCGACCTGCACGAGACCTACGGCCTCGACGTCGGCGACCACCAGCTGCTCGCCGCCCGCTCGTGGCGGTGGCTGCGCGCCCGGATCCTCGGCCTGCTCGCCAGCGACACCCGCATCACCCGCAAGTTCGCACCCGAAGAGGAGGTGGCCCGTGGCGCTCAACATCGGTGAACTGGTCGGCTACCTCAAGCTCGACCGGAAGCAGTGGAACGCGGGCCTCACGGCCGCGCGGGCGCAGCTGAAGCGGCTTGGCACGGGGAACGACGACCTGAACCAGATGCAGTCCCGGATCGCAAAGATCGGGAGCGGCTTCAAGCTCGCCGCGCTGCAGGCCGGCAACCTCCAGTGGGTCATCTTCGGGATCGCCGGGGCGATGCAGCTGGTTGTCGCCGCATCGGGGGTACTCGGTCTGGTCGTCGCTGCCGGGTTCGCGGCGGCCGGCGCGCTGATCGCCGTGAAGCTAGGCGCCGAGGGGGCGAAACGAGCGTTCGAGGGCCTGAAGCCCACACTCGACAACCTCAAGGCGAATGTGTCGAGCAGCTTCGAAAAGGCGCTCATCCCCGCGGTCAACAACCTCAAGGGGATCCTGCCGAAGCTGACCAACGGGTTCCAGCAGATCGCGACCGCGATCGGCGGCGTCGCCACCAAGGTCACGATCATGCTCAAGTCCTCGGCGGCCGCGGAGCAGCTGAACACGATCCTGTCCTTCACCGCGCGGATCGTGCAGAACCTCGGCAAGGCCGCCGCGCCGGTCACCGCGGCGTTCATCCGGATCGGCGCGGTCGCCATGCCGATCCTGTTCGACCTCACCCGCGGAATCGGAAGCGCCGCGGACCGGTTCAATGCCTGGGTTCAGCGGATGGCCGACACCGGCAACATCACACAGTGGATCCAGAAAGGCATCGACACCTTCAGGCAGCTCGGCGCCTACCTCGGCGGTGTCGTGCTGCTGGTCGTGCAGATCTTCGATGCGCTGCAGGAAGGCGCCGGCGCGACCCAGATGTCGATCAGCGGCATCGTGGGGGCCCTGATCGGGCTCGCCGCGGTCGTCACCGGCAACCCGGTGCTGGCGTTCATCGGATTCCTCGCCGGGACCGGCATCCCGATCCTGCAGAAGTTCATGGCCACCGCTGAAGGCCGGGAGGTGTTCCAGAAGCTCGGCGACGCGATGAACCGGATCGGCAACGTCGTGTCCGACGTACTCGTCGCCGCGGTCACCCAGCTGGCGCCGCTGATCCCCCCACTGGTGTCGGCCTTCGCCGACCTCGCCGAGCAGACGTTGCCTTCGCTGATCACCGCGATCACGTTCCTGGCCCCGGTGCTGCTCAATATCGCGACGTTCATCCAGCAGAACATCGGCTGGATCGGGCCGCTCGCGACCGCGCTGGGCGTGTGGACGGCGGCGCAGTGGGCGCTCAACATCGCCCTCGACGCCAACCCCATCGGGCTGATCATCCTCGCGATCGGGGCGCTGATCGCGATCGTCGCGACGATCATCACCTACTGGGAGCCGATCTCCGGGTTCTTCGTGGACCTGTGGAACACCATCTGGAAGTGGACGTCCGACCGGATCAGCGACATCCGCGACTTCATCGTCAACGTGTGGAACGGGATCGTCGACTGGTTCTCCGGCCTCGGCTCGAAGATCGGCGCGGCGTTCTCCTCGGCGATCGACTGGTTCGCGTCGCTGCCGGGCAAGATCGGCAGCTTCCTGGCCAGCCTGCCCGGCATCCTGTGGAACGCCTTCACCTCCGCGTTCCGGTTCGCGCTCAACGCCGTCGTGCAGGGCATCGAGTGGGTGATCGCCGAGGTGATCGCGCTGCCGTTCCAGATCCTGTACCTGCTCGGCCAGCTGGGGCAGCTGCTGTGGGGGCTGATGTTGTCGGCGTGGAGCTTCGCCGGCGACGCGGTCCGGGCGGGCGTGAACGCGCTCGTCGACTTCGTCGTCCAGCTCCCGGGCCGGGTCATCGACGGCCTGATCGTGCTCGGGTCGCTGCTCGTTGGGTGGGCGACGAACGCCTGGAACTGGGCGCTCACCACCACCATCAACCTGATCCTCAGCATCGTCGACTTCGTGCGGAGCCTGCCGCAGCGGATCATCTCCGGGATCTCCGCTCTCGGATCGATGCTGTCCAACGCCGCCGGCGCAGCGTTCCGCTGGTACATCAGCACCATGATCAGCACCGCCGAGGGGATCTGGAGCTTCGTCCGGTCGATCCCCGGCCGGATCATCGACGCCCTCGGCGACCTCGGCGGGATGCTGTGGAACGCGGGCAAGAACATCATCGACGGGTTCATCAGGGGCATCAAGGCCGCGGCAGGCGCCGTCTACGACGCGGTCGGCGGGATCCTCTCGAAGGTCCGTTCGCTGCTGCCGTTCTCGCCCGCGAAGGAGGGGCCGTTCTCGGGTAAGGGCTGGGTCCTCTACTCCGGCATGTCGATCTCGCAGGCACTCGCGGACGGCATCCGGAAGCGTGGCGGCGAGGCGGTCCGTGCGGCCACGCAGCTGGCCTCACAGGTACAGGATGCGGTCGCGGGGGCCGTCGCGACGACGGTCCGGATGCCGTTGAAGCTGACGGACATTGTGCACGCCGGCGACGTGTCCGAACAGGAATGGCAGCAGCTGCTCAGCTCCGGGTGGCGCGGGCGCGCGGGCGACAACATGGAAGCCCTGTACCGCCCCAGCGGCGACACCACACAGTCCCGGGCGCTGGTGCAGATCGAGAACTACCACCCGCCGGCCGACGCGACCCCGGCCGACGTCGCGCAGGATCTCGACTGGCTCTCGCGGACGGGGGGCTGATGGCCGGCGAGCTGATCACCCAGGACGGTCAGATCGAGTGGCGTGGCACGCTGCTCGGCGCGGGCACGCCGTACCGGTGGCGCGACCTCGTGGGCTGGCTCGACCTGCCCGAGGTCCGTGACGGGGACATCGACTTCGACAACGCACACGGCGCCCAGCCCGGGCAGCTGCTGCTCGGCCGGCGCACCGTCGAGTGGACGTTCGTGCTCAACGGCGCCGCGGCCGACTTCGCTGCCCAGACGAAGGTCCTGCGGGCGATCACGGCGCTCGACGAGAACCCCGTCGAGGAGCCGCTGGTCATCCAGACCGAGGGCCTGAAGGCGATGGTGAACGCGCGCGTCATCCGCCGTTCGATCCCGCGGCCGCCGAACAACGCCTCGGGCTTCAGCATCGGCGCGATCCAGTGGCGGGCCACCAACCCGCGGCTGCTGCACCTGCCGCAGATCATCGCCGGGCCGGTCAGCCCGCCGGTGGCCGGCAGCGGCGGCCTCATCTACCCGCTCGTCTATCCGCTGGTGTACGGGTCGGCGCAGTCCGGCGGCGAGCTGGTGCTGGAGAACGAAGGCAACGCCGCCGTGCAGCCGGTCTTCCGGATCACCGGCGCCAGCACCGGCCCGGTGATCACCGACGCCGACACCGGGCAGCAGCTGGCGTTCGACCCGAGCTACGTGCTCCCCGCGGGAAAGCAGCTGTACCTCACCCACGAGAACAGGTCGGTGCTCCTAGACGACGGCGTTTCTAGGAGCAACCAGCTCATCACCCGGCAGTGGTTCACGCTGCCGGTCGGGACCTCGCGGGTGCGGTTCACCTCCGCTGACGGCCAGGGGCTGCTCGAGGCCCTCTACTACTCCACTTCGATGTGAGGACGGATCATGGCTGAACGTCATTCCTCCGCCGTGCAGCAGGTCGCCGGCGTCGGACAGCAAACCGTCGAGGACGTCCGGCTCACCCAGAGTGCACTGTGGACGCCGTCCGGACAGATCACGTCGCGTTCGGGCATCGTCCCGACCGGCACGGCGGCCGCGCCCGGCAGCGTACTGGCGACCACGCCGACGCCGAACGGGCTGGTCCACGTCCAGCCTTTCCGGGCCGTGCTCCAGTCGAGCCGTAGCGGCGGCACATACACGCTGTGCCTGGACGCGATCAAGGACATCAACATCCTGTCCACCTCGGCGGACCCCTCGAACGCCCGCCGAGACCTGATCATCGCCCAGCAGAGCGACACCTACATCGGCGGCGACACCAACAGCGACATGGTCGTCAAGCAGGTCGTCGGCACCCCATCCGGCTCCCCGGTCGACCCGACCGTGACCGGCAGCGCCGACTACCTCGTCCTCGCGCGCGTGACCGTGCCCGCGGGCGCGACCACCATCACCACCGGCAACATCACCCAGCTGGCCACCCAGCTCACCGTCGCCACCGGCGGCATCCTGCCCGTCGCCGACGCCACCGAGCGCGGCGCGATCGCCAACCCCTACGACGGGATGACGATCTACCGCCGGGACCTCGACTGGGAGGAGACCTACGACGGCACCGCGTGGCGCGCCCCGATGTTCTGCCGCACCGCCGCGCTGGCGAACATCACCAACCCCGTCACGTCGCAGATCGCGCTCCTCACGACCGACCTGTACTACTACCGCTGGACCGGCTCAGCCTGGACTCCGACGCAGAACGCCGGCCGGATCGGCGGCGAATTCCTGGCCAACGCCAACCAGTCCATCGGGGCCGGTGCCGGCGCAGTGGCGCTGACCTTCGGCGGAGTCCGGATCCCCGCGAACGGCGTCACCCTCACCGGCAGCAACACCGTCAACATCCTCACCGACGGGACCTACAACATCTACGCCGCCGCCGGGGCCGCGTTCAACGCCTCCAACAACTTCGGCGTCGGCATCTACGGCACCGGCGGCGCCCCAGGCGCCGCCCAGTCCTGGTGGGCCGCGCCGCACTTCGCCGCCGGTGCCACCGAAGCAGCGTGCTCGGCGAAGCGGTTCTTCGCCGCCGGAACGTCGCTGCGTGCTTACCTCTACAACAACGGCGCCGCCTTGACCCTCAACCCGACCACCGGCCGCGTCGCCGAATTCGCCGTCTGGCGGGACAGCTGATGTCCGCCCCCGTCTACAGCTACGTGATCGCCGATCTCGCGACCAACCGGATCCTCGAGGAGATCGCGCTCACGAACGTGTCGTTCAACAAGCCGCTCGGGAACTGCGGCACGTTCAACGGCACGTGGAAGCTCGGCGAGGAGACCGCGCACCTGGACGCCTACGACCTGTCGATGCCGTGCCGTCGCGTGATCTACGCGTTCCGGGATGACCGGCCGATGTGGGGCGGGATCGTCTGGACCCGCAAGTACGACAGCGCCAAGCAGACCGTGACCCTCGGCGCGGCCGAGTTCTGGTCGTACTTCGACCACCGCAAGGTGCTGCCGCTGCTCCCCGGCAGTCCGGCCCTGACCACCGTCGCGGGCCTGGTGGTGACCTACACCAACCAGGACCAGAACAACATCGCCCGCGCGCTGGTCGCGCTCGCGCAGTCGCACACGGGCGGGAATATCCTCGTCACGCCGGCCGACACGAACCTGTCGAACATCAACCGGGACCGGACGTACAACGGCTGGGACCTCACCGACGTCGGGCACGCGCTGGAGAACCTGAGCAACGTCATCGACGGGCCCGACCTCGCCTTCGACGTTCTCCCCGGCTCGCCGGCGCCGCGCCGTGTGCTGCGGGTGGGCACGCCGTGGCTGGGCCAGCAGGGCAGCTCGTGGCGGTGGGAGATGGGCGGCAACGTCGCCTCCTACACCTGGCCCTCGGACGGCACACGCATGGCCACCCGCTCGTTCGCGACCGGCCAGGGCGTCGAGCTCGGCTTGCCGATCGCCGTCGCCGAGGACACCAGCAAGTACGCGACGGGATTTCCGCTGCTGGAGCTGGAGAAGCAGTACGGCTCCGCCGAAGACGAGGACACCCTCACCGGCCACGCCGAGGCCGACCAGCAGACCGCACGGATGCCGGTCGCGCTCCCCACCATCGTCGTCCGCGGCGACACCTCCCCCACCGCCGCCGAAGTCGACCGCGGTGACGACGGCTGGCTGATCCTCCCGCCGGACCCGTTCCACCGCACGGGCTTCGAAGGCCCGGTCCGGATCGTCGATCTCGGCTTCAAGCCGGGCTCCGACGCCGAACGCGTCGACCTCACGCTCGCGCCACTGCTGGACGGAGTGGCCTGATGGGACAAGTCAACCTTCCGACGAACCTCCTCGACCGGCTCAAGCGCGTCGAAGACCAGATCAGCCGCCTCTGGAAAGCCGTCGGGCTTTCCTCCGCCACGATCGCGGCCGGCGGGCTGACGCTGCTGAACAACGCTTTCCTGAAGATGCTCGGCCCGACCGACAACGAGATCGTCTACATCGGGCCGGACGGGCTCGGCAACCAGGTCATCCGGATTCGCGACGCCGCCGGAAACATCATCTTCGCGAGTAGGTCCTCCGGAGGCACTAGCCAACGCGTCGCGATCAACCCGAACCTATCCGGACCAGCACGTATCGAGTTCTACGACGAGACCTCCACGACCGACAGGGTCGCGCTGTCCCTCGACGGCCCCAACTTCGTGCAGCAGCGCGAAAGCATCGCCACCGGCGCGATCAACGGCGGGAAAGTCTCGTTCTACAACGGGACGACCTACTTCGGGCACCAGACGGCGGCGGCCGACAGCTACCTCAAGTTCGACAACAGCGGCCAGCTCGTCCTCCGCGGCAAATGGGTCCAGGACAACAGCGAGTCCAACGAGTCGGCGGTCTTCGTCGGCAACTTCGACGTGAACAGCTCGACCGCGCTCATCAGCTGGGGCCCCACGATGGCCACCCGGATGTCCCTCGTCACCGACGTCTTCTACAACGGCGCTTCGATCACGCAGAAGAACATCGACTCCCTCTCTGCCTCCGGGTTCGGGGTGCGCTGGAGCCCCAACGCCGGCGTCCGCCTCACCTACATCGCGTTCCGGATCAACCAGGCATGGTGACCATGAAATTCCTCGACGTGCGCCGCGAAACCAAGGGCGAACAGGACTACTGGCTGATCGCGATGGACATCGACGGCCCAGACGGGAAGCCGGTGCAGGCCGTGCACATCCTGCCGGTCGAGACGCTGGAGTGGCGGGCCGCCGAGTACGGCATCGACCCGGCCGACACCGCGACCCTGCTGGACATCGTGCTCGCCGAGCCGCACCTGTCCGAAGAGGACTGGGCCAGCGGGCACCAGCTGCACGACGCCCCGGACATCGACACCGCCCGCCGCGACCACCTCGCGCGCTGCGCCCGCGCGAAGCTCCGCCACCGGATCTCCACCCGCACCGCCGACCACCCCTGCCGCCGCGTTGCCGACGAGTCCCCGTTGCACCCCGAAGCCATCGAGTTGAAACGCCAGCTCGTCACCCAGGCCCGCACCGCGCAGGCCGAAGCACGAGCCGCAGTGCCACACGACCGGATCGCCGCGCTGCACGCGGCCGTCGCCAGGCACGGAAGGGGTGTCGGTGAGTGACCTCGCTCAACTGCTCGTCGCCATCGGAGGCATGGTCGCCGCGATCCTCGGCGGTGTCGCAGGCCTCGTCACCGCAATCCGCACGTCCGGCCGCGAGCGCCCGAAAGCCGCCAGCAAAGGCGCAGCCCGGTTCGCGAAAGAACTCGCCGCCGCGGCCGAAGACGGCGAGCTCACACCCGACGAGATCGCCGAAGCGATCCGCCAGCTCGGCACCGAGGAGGACGGCTCATGACGCGCGATGACGTGATCGACCGCGCCGCCCGCGAGTCGAAAGACCACCGCGGCCACGTCCTCATCTGGGTGTCGTTCGCTGTGTTCCTGCTCGGCGCGGCCGCCCTCGCCGCGGTTGTCTTCATCGGCCGCGCCCAGAACGGTGCGCTGGCCGACCAGGTCGACACGCTGACTCATCGCGCCGACACCGCCGAAAGCATCTCCGGCCAGCTCGCCGACCAGGTCCGCAAGCTCGGCGGCACGCCGGTGGTGCAGCCGCCCGCCCAGGGCGCCCCCGGCGCCACCGGAGCGACGGGCGCGCAAGGACTGCAGGGCGTTCCCGGCCGCGACGGGCCAGAGGGCAAGCCAGGTCCCGCCCCGGAGTGCCTGAACACGCCTCAGCGGTGCCAGGGCGCCGACGGGAAGCCCGGGGCGGACGGCGCGCCTGGAGCGGCGGGCACGGACGGCGCGCCCGGGAAGGACGGCGCTCCGGGCCGGGACGGCGCGCCCGGAGTGTCGGTGACCCGGCAGTACTTCGACCGCAACGCGGACGGCGAGTGCCGCAACTACAACGACTTCTCCGACGGCACCCAGGTCGACGAGGGCCCGGCCGGAGACGCGGCGTGTGCGCCCCCAGCCCCGCCGCCGACCACGACGCCGTCGGCGGTGCTGCCGACCGGCACCACACTCCGACGGAGGGACTGACCCATGCGCACGATGTACGACGCCGTCACGGCCCGGAACATCCCGACAACCGCGGTGATGGTCGCGGGCTACATCGACAAGATCAAGCTGGAACCGTGGTCGGCCGCGGACTGGGCCCGGTTCCCGAGCGCGGTCAAGGTCGAGATCGTCAAGAAGGCCGGCACCAACGGCGGGCATGTCCTCGACGTCGAGCCCGGCGACGCCACGCCAGCCGAGGCGCCCGGGTGGGTGCGGATGCGGCGCGCGGCCGGCGCGATCCCGACCGTCTACTGCAACACCTCGACCTGGCCCAGTGTGCGGGCAGCGTTCCGTGCGGCGAACACGGCCGAGCCGTACTACTGGCTGGCCCGCTACGACGGGAAGCCGAAGTGGGACGACGGCTGGGCGGCCGCCGGCGTCGTCGCCAAGCAGTACCAGAACAACCCCGGTTTCGACCTCAGCAGCGTGGCCGATCACTGGCCCGGAGTGGATGGAGAAGACGACATGCCCAGTGCCGAAGACGTCGCGAACGCCGTGTGGGCCGCAGTGATCAAGAACAAGTCGAATGGCAACCCCGACCCGGCCCGCGAAAACCTCGGCTGGACGCTGCGCGGCATCGACGTGGCCAACGCCAAGCTCGACGCGGTGGCCGCGAAGCTGGCCGACCTCGCGCTCAAGGTGGCTGCGCAGCAGAGCGTGCCGGTGGCCGACCTGGTCTCCGGTCTCCTCGCCGGGCTGCTCCCGGAGGTCAAGGCCGAACTCGCCGACGTCGAGCACCTCGACGAGACCGCCGTCGCCGATCGGCTCGCTGCGAACCTGACGGCGAGGCTGGCCCAGTGAACGCCGTGGCGTGGTACCAGCGGTTCCGGAAGGCCCTCGCCGGAGCCGTCGCGGTCGCCGCTGTTCCCGGGGTGCTCGGCCTGCTCAACGCCCTCCCGGGTGTCCACATCGATGCCGGGCTGTTCGCCACCCTGACCGCCATCGGAGCCGTGCTCGCCGGCGGCGGCACCGTCGCCGCCGTGCCGAACGTGCCCAGCCTCGACGACGCGCTCAAGGCCGCCGGGCAGCACGGCCTGGTCGTCAGCCCCATCACGGGGATCCCGCCGAACCCGGAGGGGTGACCCTCCTCCCCGACCTCGGCTAGCGAACTCCGAATTTGGGAGCAACTGGGAGTTCGCTGGGAGCAAAGCGCGAAGCAGCCCCTCGCACCTTCGGGTGCGAGGGGCCGCTTTTTGTCGTGTTTCTGTCAGGCCTGGCCGACGAACACGGCCTTGTCGCCGATGAAGTCCGGCTGCAGCTCGATCTGCAGCTCGCCCGGGTCCTTGCCGACAGCGAAGGACATGTTGAGCTTCATCGTCTTGCCGGGCAGGACCGTGCCGGACTCCAACGCGCTGTCCTTGCACTTGCCGTTCGAGTCGAACACGGCGTCGGCGTGCGCGCCGGCGAACTGGGCCTGCGCCGTGGACAGCAGGGCGACGTTGAAGGGCTTGTCCGAGCCGTTGACGACGGTGACCTGCAGGGTGACGGCGCGCTCGATGTTCTGCGGCTGCGCGTACTGTCCCGGCTTGCACGCGGCCGGCTTGCTCACCTCGATGGCGACGCCGTTCGGCCAGGTGTAGCGCTCCCCCCAGGTCGGGGGCTTCTTCGCGTCGGCGGCCGCAGCACTCGAGGGCGCTCCGCCGGATGCGGGGCTGACGCTGCCGGTGTTGACCGGTTGTGCAGTGCAGCCGGCCAACACCAGCACGGCGGCGGTGGCGGCGATGAACGTGCGGACGTGCATGGGGACCCCTCTGATCGATTCGTGCTGCTGCTGAGTCGCTGGCGCTCTGGCCGCTGTTACTCGTCCTCGGGCTCTTCGGTCGGCTGGTCGCCGGCGACCGCGTCTTCGCGCTCCTCGTCGGTCTCGTACCGCCACACCCGCGGTGGTCGTCTGGTCCTCATGCCGTACTCCTTCGCTAGATGGCACCGGGCCCCCAGGGAGGTGACCTGGGGGCCCGGGCCCGCGCCCACCCCTACGAAGAGGGGCGCGGTCTGGTCCGCCCGCCGCCCCGGAGGACTGGGCCTCGGGGACGGGACGGCGGGCGGAGTTGGAGTGCTGCCGGGCCCTCGAGGGGCTCGGGCCCGGCAGCGTGTCGCACCCGCCCGGTGGGGCGCGACACCCGGCCGGCGCGCACACGAGGGGGGAGGGCGGCGCGCACCGACCGGGCTGATCAGGGGGAGCGGCGGATCTGCGCGACGACGCCGGCCATCAGCCGGTCGCACGGAGTCTCACGCCGCAACTGCGGGCCGTTCGGCCACCAGCCCTGCGCCGGGATGACGCCAGGACGGACGAGCTCCCAACCATCGAAGAGCTGCTCGATCGCGGCCCGACGGCGGAAGAATCCGCCGCTGAGGGTCCCCGTCCGGTCGAACACCTGCAGCAGCTGTTCGATGAGCACGACCGACGAGTCGAGCTCCGGGTCGAGGAAATGACTCGCGACCAGGTGCGACCCGGGCGCCACCAGATCGCTCAGATCCCGCATCCACGCGCGGGCTGCGTCATCGCCGAGCCAGTGCAGGACACCCGGCGCAACCACGGCGACCGGCTCGTCCCATCTGATCTCGCCGCTTCGGTTGATGCGCTCGACCGCGTCTTCCAGGTCCATCAGGTCTGCGCGCAGCACCGTCGCCAACCGGTCCGCGAGGTAGCCGGCGCCCTTGGCGGCCAGCAGCATGTCGGGCTCGACGTACACCACGCGCTCCAGCTGGCGAAGGGCTACCGCTTCCCACGCGGCAGTGTGCGGCGGGTGTTCGGGCGTCAGCGGCGCCCCGCAGTAGATGACCTGGTCGATGCCGCGCACGCCGACGACGAACCGCCAGGCCCGCTCGATGAACTCAGCCTCGTTGATCGCGAGCCGCTCGACGTCCGGCGCGATCTCCCGAAGCTTGCCGAGCACCAGACGGTCCTGCTCGTACGCCTCGTTCCCGCCGAGCATCAAATTCCACAGGCGGGCGCGGTCCTGGCGGCAGTCGGCGTTGGCGGGCACGATCATCGGCCTGGCTTCCGGGCGTCGGCGAGGGCCTCCAGCGTCGCGGAGATGTTCTGCTCCAGGGCGCTCGACGTGCTGTCGTCGCTTCGCCCGGCGATGATCGCCGAGGGTCCGTCGGCGCCGATCGCGATCACGGCGACCAGCCAGCCGTCGCGGTCCTTCGTCAAGCCGGTCGACACGGGTACGGCCCGGCCCATCGTGTCCTGCGTCCAGACGGTGCGCTCTTCGCGCCACCCGCGAACCTGCATGTTGTTCATCGCCGCCCCCAGGCTGCGTCGACCACGTCCCGCATTCCGCTACTCTCCGTTGACTCATCAGCACGTCTTGACAACTACCGTGCCACACCCAGTACAACTGGTCAAGACAAGCTGACCAGTGCGAGAATGGGAGCATGGTGGATCGCAGAAGCGGAGTCCCTGCATTTCGGCAGGTCGCGGCCGACATACGCGAGAAGATCGCCGCTGGCCACTACGCCGCCGGCGAGCGGCTGCCAAGCGAACGCGAACTCGTCGAGTCCTACGGTGTGTCTCGCCCGACCGTCCGCGAAGCGGTCGACGTCCTACGGTCCGAAGGCCTTGTCACCTCCGAACACGGCCGCGGCGTCTTCGTCCGACCGCCGGCCAGCATCCAGCGCATCGCCCGATCTCGGCTCTCCCGCGACGCCCGGGAACGCAACCGCGGCGCCTTCCTCGCCGACGCCGCCGCCCGCGGCTTCACGCCGTCCACCTCCGTGAAGATCCGTTTCGAGCAGGCCGACGAACGCGCCGCCGCGCACCTCGCCATCGACGAGGGCGCCGAGATCACCGTGAGGGACAGGGTGATGCGTGCCGATGGGCTGGTGGTCCAACTTGCGGTGTCGCGCCTACCGCGCGACCTGACACGCGGCACCGCGATCGAACAGGTCGACACCGGCCCGGGCGGCGCCTACGCCCGCCTGGAGGAAGCTGGCCACCGACTCGGCTCGTTCGTCGAGCACGTCGGCGCGCGGATGCCGCGCCCGGACGAAGCGACGCTCCTGCAGCTGGCGGACGGCGTCCCGGTTATCACCGTCACGCGGGTCGCGTACAGCGAGGACGGCACACCGCTGGAGATGAACGACATGGTGCTCGCCGCGGACCGGTACGAGCTGTCCTACGAGTGGCCAGCCGACTGACCCGCGGCAGCACGACGCCCCCGGTGACCTTGCGGTGCCGGGGGCGTCGTCGCGTTCAGGCTGCGGCAGGCCGAGCAAGCAGTCGGCTGCGGTGTTCGATCGACCAGTCGACGTACTCGCGGTGCCACGCGACCCACTGCTCGATGTCGCCGGCGTCGAGCCAGGCGATGTACTCGTCGGCCCACTTGGCGTAAGCCTCGCTCGCGTAGCGCACCAGCGCGACGACGACCACGAGGGTGCCGACGAAGACGGGACCGCCCCACGGGAGGTCCGAGGCGTGGCCGAGGATGAGAGCGGCGATCGCGACGGCGACGAAGGCAGCGCGGCCAAGCAGATATCCAAAGCGACGTGCGATCAAGGCGGCTGTCATGGGACGCTCCTTCGGAGGGTTCGGATCCCGCAGCCGTTTAGATGCGTCTAGCGTGTCCTACGGCCTGCGGTACTGCACTAAAGTAGCATGTTTCCTCATGACGCCCAAGCAGCTCGTGCGCGCGTGGCTTGACCTGCGGATATCCGACGACAAGCAGGGTGAGGGCCGCGGCATCGCACGCCACCGCGAGGAGTGTCTCGCCGTGTGCGAGCGCCGCGGCTACACCGTCATCGGCGAGACCGTCGAGAACAGCGTCGGCGCCACCAAGGGCCGCCGTAAAGGCCTGATGGACCTTCTGGCCAAGATCGAGGCCCGTGCGTTCGATGTGCTGGTGGTCTGGGCCCAAGACCGCCTGCTCCGCCGCAACGACGACCTCGAGCTCTTGATCCAGGCGTGCAGCACGAACAACGTGACCGTCGTGACGGTCGGCGGCGACCTGGACCTCGCGACCGACGCCGGGCGGTTGGTCGCTCGGATCCTCGCGAGCGTGGCGGCCGGCGAGATTGAGCGGAAGCAGGCCCGGATGCGGTCGGCGTTCGAGCAGAGCTTGCGCGAGGGACGACCGTTCGGCGGGAGTCCTCGCAGGTTCGGCTACCAGCCAGGCAACGTCGAACTCGACGAAGACGAGGCGCCCATCCTGCGCACCATGTACAGCATGTGGAACAGCGGCGGAACATTGGGCGAGATCGCGCGCTGGGCGAACGGAGAAGGAAGCCGGACCCCGCGCGGCCGCGCCTGGACAACGGGGTCGCTGCGCGAGGTGCTGGTCAACCCGGCCAACGCTGGACTGCGAGGCACCAAGCGGTTGCTGACCGACCCAGATGGACGGCCGCTACTCAACGACGCCGGCGAGCAGCGGCGCGCGCAGTGGCATGACGTGATCGGTCCGGCTGTGTGGCCTGGCGTGGTCGACGAACCGACGTGGCGCGCTGCGGTAGCGCGACTCAAGGACCCGTCGCGGAAGTCTGGGCGCGGAAACGAAGGCCGGAAATGGCTGTCCGCCGGCTTGTTCCGGTGCGCGACCTGCAACGCGGTGCTGAAGACCCGGACCAACAACCAGCAGCGGTCGGTGGCGTGCCCGTCGCTGCGTCATGCGCGACGGAAGGCTGAGCCGGTCGAGGACTACGTCCGGGACATTGTGCTCGAGCGGCTGCGCCAGGACGACGCGATCGATCTTGTCCAGGTGCGGACGCCTGACGTCGACCTGGCGGCGTTGCAGGAGGAAGCCGAGGCGATCAGCGGGCGGCTGCGAGTGATGGCGCGCGATGAGGTTCTCGGTCGGCGGACGCGCGATGAGGTCCTGAGTGCGCGCGAGGCCGCGAGTGAGCGGCTTAACGAGATCGAGCAGGTCGTCGAAGAGGCCGGCCGTCATGACGTAGTGGCTCGGTTCGTGACCGGTGGGCGTGATCCGCGTGAGGTGTGGGACGCTCCGGAGACTACGTTGGCGATGCGCCAGGGACTGATTGACGCGCTGGCGGTGGTGACTGTGGGATCGGGGAAGATCGGGCGGCCGCACAAATACGCGGTGGATGTGCCACCCGTGAACGTCTTTGTTACTTGGCGTACTCCCCCGGTGACACCCGTTCGGCACTCTTAAA
>Ga0068857_100000161_pt1 | contig 41604 bp, 67 predicted proteins | sample KBSCornC72_FD_66591 | JGI IMG/M metagenome (GOLD analysis project Ga0068857, IMG submission 66591) | Corn rhizosphere microbial communities from Kellogg Biological Station, Michigan, USA - KBS Corn C7-2 | ecosystem: Host-associated > Plants > Roots > Rhizosphere > Soil ...
ATATAACGCTGACGCATTAAAACGCGCAACGATTGAACGCGACAAATCCGTGGCGATTGTTGCTGAAACCATTGAAAAGGAAATCCCAGCGATCAAAAAGCGCTTCAAAGAATGGCATGGCGAAGAGCCTGAAGGCGGAGATTTGTGGAACGGTTTTCTACACGCCTCGTTGCTTACGCTGGGCATGCCGGATTGGTACGAGTTAGATACAGATTTTTTGGAGGAGTAACGATCATGCAAATTGTAACCGCATCAAATGAAATGTACTACGCGCTTTTGTCAGGGTATAAAAAACATATTCTTCAAGTGGATCATAGATTACGACCTGAGTACGCCTACGGTTTGCGGGAAATAACAGTTAAAAATGAAAAACTTAGGCGCGAAGCTTATTTCATAGTGACGCACACTGAGCAGGTAAAAATTGACAGCGACGTGATATTTTGGGTTCACTCTGTCGAATTTATTAGCGAGGATTGAATGCAGCAGCCAATTACAGAGCAATTCCGCCTGGGTCAGAAATTCCCCATCAATGGACAACTGTACGAACTGCGCCGCATCTGCAAGGATGGCAAGCGGCTGGTACTCATCAAGGGGCTTGGTGTGCCGAACTATTCGTTTGTGGTGATGGAAGCCGCTACGGGGAATTTCTGGCAATACAAGATGCGGTGCGCTGGTCGGGCCGCAATGGGCAACCTGATTGACTATCTGGAAAAGCGCAGCGTTACGTGCGCGCCGATGGGCCAAGTTGAAGGGGTAGGAAATGACGTATCAAGCAAATTGCTTCAACCCGGCGCACGCGTCCTGCAAGACCTTGAAGAAGCGAAGCAATCGATTGAACGTGCTATCGAGATTGAGCGGCTCAAGGCGCAGGGATTGTACGCTCACGGCGTTGCGCCACCGATGCCAGCCCCTGATGCACCGGCTTGGATACCTGAAAAATAATTATTGACGAACTCGTTACATACGCCCCATAATAGGGGCGTTTTCTATTTGGAGGATGTGAAATGAAGATGCTGACGGAAGAGAAATTGCGCGAGTTGTTGGAAGGTGCATATGTGCGAGGTCGAGTTGATGAACAGCATGCGCAAGAGAAATACGCAGGCGGAGCGCTGGCTATTCAACGCGCACGAGAATATTTGACTGTTCATAGTCGTGTCATTGACCCAATCATTGCGGGGCTCTGACCATGATTGTCATAGTGTGTGGCGGGCGTGATTGGCGCGATGAAACCTATGTACATGCGCGGCTCAATGTGATTCATGCGACCAGCCCAATTACTGAAGTGCATCAAGGTGGGGCTAGGGGTGTGGATACAATGGCGCGCACCTGGGCAGAGCGCAAGGGTATTCCATGCTTTGAATATCGTGCTGAATGGAACGAGCACGGCAAGCGCGCCGGGCCGATTCGTAATTGTCGGATGCTTCTTACCGCACGTCCCGACGTGGTGATAGCTTTTCCTGGCGGAAGCGGGACTCGCCACATGATGAAGATCGCCAGCGACGCGGATATCCACATCATCAATTTACAGAAAGGAATGACAAAATGAGCAATTTTCGCCGCAGTTTTAAAAGCAAGCGCACAGACGAAAAATACATAATTGAATTTGACATTGATGAGGACAGTTTGCATTTACAAGTTGCGCAAAAATGTCGCAGTAACAAAAGTGGCAAAGCATCGTTTATGCATGGTTCTATTAAAGCCAAGCTTATTAAGGTTCCGCAATGAGCCGCATCGAACTGGTACGCATGAGCGAGCGCGAAGGCCGTTGCTTCTTCATGCCGACCAACAAACCGGCGCAGAAGATCATCATTAAAGAAACAGGTGAACCGCTGGCCTGCATCGGTGATGAATGGTCCCGCGTTGACATGCTGGGCATCCCGGCTAACTGTACATTGGAGATTTATTTCAAATGAAAGTATCTGATTGGTTTCCTAGCGACGTGAAGCCGGTTCGCAAAGGTTGGTATTTTGTGTCAATTGGGATTACACAATTTGAAGGTTGGGCATATTGGCATGGTGAAAGATGGGGAGGTATTAATAGGCAAAAAGTTTGCCCTGCTTTTGAACCTTCGCCACGTTCTGACATATCGTTTCTCCAAAGCAAACGATGGAAAGGGATGTTGAAATGAACCATACTTATCAAATGAACGCGTGGCGATTTGATGATGGAAGCTACATCGTTGCGCCCCGCTTTGGCTTTACCTATGACATCCCCTGGATGGCTCCGCACGCATCTGGTCGGCTGCTTGATAGTGCGATCAGGCACTATCAAATGGGATGCAGTGTGGATGCTGCGCACAAGGTTACGCCAAGCCGGAACAAGCGAGAAGGGCGATATGTTGGACGGTGGCAAGGGCTTGCGTATCGCAGCAGGGCGGAAGATACGGCATTCGATGAAATGTGTGCGCGTATCCGCTTGTACAATCATTTCAAATACGCACGGTACAACAAACCGGTGCAAGTGAATAAAAAGGTGAGAGGATGACTATTTACGATTACGAAACATATCAAAAGTTCGTTGATGCATTCCGGCAAAATGAAACGATTGAAATACTTGGCTCAAAGTTTTACATTCGCAGTGTTTCTGAAGGCTACAACTCACACGGATATTGGGTTCATACAGTTCAACTTGCGCAGATGGTGCCAGTATGAACAGTCATCAACGCCGCAAGCACATGCGCAAGATGCAGCGCACTCCGACACTGTTTGGCGTGCCGATAGGTGTTGCCCGGCGCGTCTTGGCAGCGTTCACGAAGCGCTTGTAACTAGTGTGATACACTAAAAAAGCATCGGGCCATTGCGGCCCGTTTTTACTCGGGGATACTACATGCAACAGAGAACATTGCGCGAAGCCCTAGGGGGCATGGCGCAGATTCCTCAATTCTTCATATGGCACCTGACTTGGAATGATGCTGAAGCCAAGTTCAACAAGCTGCCATTTACCAATGACCATAGCGCACAGAACCCGGCAAACTGGATGACTTACGATGCCGCCGTGCAGCGCTTGCAAGAATGCCGCGCACAGTGGCCGCAGAACTATTTCACGCTTGGCTTTTATATTACCCGTGCATGTGGTTACTGGTTTCTCGATGTGGACAAATGCATTGATCGTGTGTCCGGTCAGTGGAACGCCGTAGCCACATGGCTGTATCAGAATTTGAATGGCGCAGCGTGCGAAATATCCAGTAGCGGCAACGGTGTTCACTTCTTTGGTCGTGATGTGCTGACGAATGCACGCGCAATTAAGCCGAAGGGGACAGGACTCGAACTGTATGACGATGGGCGCGGTGTTGCCTTTGGTCTGTCAGATATTGCCTTTGGCAGTGCCGACACGTCGCACAGTGCAGCCATGCATAACTTCATCATCCCATCGTACTTCCCGCAATCGAGCGAGAGCGCAGAGGATGGCGCGTATATCTTCCCTGAAGAACGCGACCCAACTTGGCGCGGCCCGGAAGATGACGATGAATTGCTTGCCATGGCGATGCGCTCACAGTCAGCACAAGCGGCGATGCAAGAGGGAGACCCCCATAAGTTTGCAAATCTGTTCACCGGCAACATGGATGTGCTCCACAAGGCTTATGTGGATGGTGCTGGTAATTACGATGCATCTGGCGCCGATTTTGCGCTTGCCTCGATGCTGGCTTTCTGGACGGGCAAAGATGGCCCGCGCATGGAACGCCTGATGCGCCGTAGCGCGCTGATGCGTGGCAAGTGGGACTCTCACGCCACGTACCTTAAGAAGTTCACCATTGCCCGCGCTTGTGGTCGTACCAATGCAGTGCTCCAGACCAAAGAGATTGAGAGCACTGAGACGATTGATGAGTCCAAGGAAATTGACGGCTCTACGTTCTTGGGACCGGATGCCCAGCGCGAACTATTCAAGGGCTGTGTCTATGTGGCCGACATCGATAAGGTGTTTGTCCCGTTCACCAAGGGTGGATACCAGTTGATGAAATCTAAAGTGTTCAACGCATGGTTTGCTAATTACAAGTTCGTGATGGACAAGGCCAACACGCAAATGGCGAAGAGCCCCTTTGACGCGTTCACGGGCTCAACGCTGGTTAAATTCCCCAAGGTGCAATCGGCTGTGTTCATGCCCAGCGAAGAGCCGGGCAAGGTCATGTATGTGGATGGCGTGAGCGTGGTTAATCAATACGTGCCGTTCCCGATCCGTCGCGTGAAGGGTGATGTAACACCGTTCCTCAATCACGTAGCAAAGCTGTTCCCGCATCCCCACGATTATGCGGTCATCATTAATTATGCGGCGGCATGCGTGCAGTATCCGGGGAAGAAATTTATGTGGTGCCCGGTTATTCAGGGCGTGCAGGGCAACGGCAAATCAACGATTGGTAATTGCATTGCTTACGCTGTTGGTCGGCAATTTGTCTACACACCTAGCGTTGAGGATTTGAGCAGTAAATTTAACGGTTGGCTGTACGGTAATTTGTTCATCTTGGCTAACGACGTTAAATTACCGCGTGGTGGCGATGCGCTTGAAATATTGAAGCCCATGATTACTGAGCAATTTCAGCGTGTGGAAGCCAAGCGACAGGATCAAGGGATGAAGCGTATTTGCTGCAATTTTCTTTTCACGATGAACCGTAAAAGTGGCATCCAGAAAGAAGACAACGAACGTCGTTATGCAATCTTCTTCACCCCGCAACAGGAAGAGCGCGACCTTGAGCGCGACGGATTAACCAGTGGTTATTTCCGCCAACTGAATGAATGGCTGGATAGGGATGGCTATGCGCTTGTGGCCGAATACTTGGCAACTTTCCCCATCGCGGACGAATACAACCCGGCCAAGAGCCTGACACGGGCTCCTGTCACTAGCACTGAAGAACAAGTTGTCGAGGCTTCACGCGGAACGCTGGACGACGAAATCCGTGAAGCAATTAGCGAAGGTCGGCCAGGATTTAACAACGGCTGGATTTGCTGGCAACGATTAAAGAAATTGCGTGATGAATTAAATTACAGCCGTATGCCATTGCCACAGTTGGAGGAAATAATTAAGCGGCTTGGTTATATTCCTCACCCTGGCTTGGCGACTAAAGGTTTAACGCATTGTCGAGTATTTGCTGAAGACAATAAGCAAGTAAGGCTGTACGTCGTTAAAAATCATCCGACAATTTATGAGCAATTAACGCACTCACAAATTGCTGAACGTTATTGTAATGAGCAGTTGGCGGGCAGTAATTTGCCAGCAGTTGCTGTTCATCATTGATATTTAGCAAATTAGTACGTTGTCAAAAATACAAGAGTCGCTCCCAGCCTGCCTCTCCTCTCTTTACTACTATATATTTACTAATATTATTAATATACATATATACATACTATACAGAGGGAGGGGGAGCGGTGGGAGCGGGAGAGAGCTGGATACACAGAGCAAGTAATAAAAAGTAAATAGTAGTAAATAATTAGCGAAGGATTTTTAGTAAATGGATAAATTAAAGCCAATTGAGGAAGCTTTTGCTGAGGCTACGCTTCGTCACGCTACAATTACTGACGCGTACAAGGCTGTGGCTAATTGCCGCAACTGGACGCAACAAACTATTACACGTCGGGCTAACTTGCTCTTCAAAGACGAAAGGGTATATGCGCGAATTGTAGAATTAAGGAACGAAGCGGCCAAAGATACAGTAATGGAAGCCGCTGAAGTTTTGCGTGACCTTGTGGACATCCATAAAGCTGACCCGAACGAATTAATCCAATATCGCCGCGTTAATTGTAGACACTGTCACGGGGAAGATTTTGCTTACCAATGGGTGAACCCTCGCGAGTTTCAACAGAAGATCGACAAATTAAAAAACATGGCCGCTTCCGTGCGCCGTCGTCAAGTGGAGCCGACCGACGAAGGCGGTTACGGTTTCCATTCGCAGCGTGAGCCTAACCCTGACTGTCCCATGTGTGGCGGCATGGGTGTTGGATCGGTCTGGATCGCTGATACGCGGTTTCTAAGTCCGCGTGCAAAGAAGCTTTACGCCGGGGTCAAGATTGGCAAGGACGGGCAAATAGAAGTCAAGATGAGGGACCAGGATTTAGCGCTGACGCACATTGCCCGGTTCCGTGGCATGCTACGTGGCGATAATCCCATTGTGAACATCACGCAGAACAACAATACACAAGTGAACAACAACGCCCCCTCAGTCAAGGACATCCCGAACGACCCAATGCAAATCGAAACGTACTACCGCGACATTATGGGCAACGGACAAAAATAGTTGTTGACGAACTCGTTACTTAGGTCTATTATCACTACATCGACAACGCAACAGGAGAAACAAAATGAACGAAGCAATTGCAACCGCTTTCCGCAACTTGTATAGCGTTTCTAATGGTGCCGACCTTGTTGGATTTGTCACGGAAAGTTGTGCAGAAAAAGCCGCCATCAAATATCGTCAAAATGGCGGAAATTCAACTGATCCGACAATTAAACAAATGACTTTCGGTTACCCTGAAGATGTGTGCAATATTTGGGGTTGACGAACTCGTTACTTAGGCGTAGAGTTACAGACATCGACAAGGGAGGATAAAGCCATGCAAACCACACTGAATCAAATCCGCGCCAAATTTCCCTGCAAATCTGGATGGGAAAAACTGTTGCGCTACTTGGGCAAAACCCAAGCTGACGACGAACCTATCAACATTGCAACCATCATTGATAGTAACGGGCTGGATGATGCAATTTGGTCATTGCGCGCCGTAGAAGGTCATGACAAAGAAATCCGCTTGTTCGCTGTGTTTTGTGCGCGGCAAGTTGAACATTTGATGACCGATGAGCGCAGCAAAGCGGCACTTGTTGCGGCAGAAGATTACGCAAACGGGCGAATCGATAAAACCCAACTCGATGCCGCCGCCGATGCCGCCGATGCCGCCTATGCCGATGCCGCCGCCGATGCCGCCGCCGATGCCGCCTATGCCGCCGCCGCCTATGCCGCCGCCTATGCCGCCGCCTATGCCGCCGCCGATGCCGCCGCCGATGCCGCCGCCGATGCCGCCGCCGATGCCGCCTATGCCCGTGGCGCACAAGAGAAAGAATTGCGCCGCATTTGCGCAAAGTGTTATAGTTAAATCGTTGTTTGACAGGCGCATACCAAAGCGCTAATTGTCCCGGTAATGCGCTCCTGGGGAATGCAGTAGCGCCAACGAACCAAAGAGGCATGATATGTGACAGTCTGAGTTAAAACTGATGACACACTTGCTAAACTTCGGAGCAAGAGAGTAACGCCCCTGTGCAGTGGATGACACAGGGGCGTTTTTCATTGTGCGTTACAATTCACGGCATCAACACTAACCAATGCGTTACAGATGCCTATCCCTTTCCCGTTCAACTTCAAGAGCCCCGACTATCGCGCCGTCATTGAATGGCGAGTAGAACGGCTGGCGCGCATTCGTGAAGATGCCGCCAAAGACCCGACTGCTATACCCAAGCTGCGTGCGTACTACAAAGAGAACATAGCGCAGTTCATTATCGATTGGGGCATGACGTATGACCCGCGAAACATTGATATCGGCCTGTCCCCAATCGTGCCGTTCATCCTCTTCCCGCGCCAGGAAGAATGCGTACAGTGGATCATCGAGCGATGGAAGGCGCGAGAGTCGGGCGTTATTCCTAAATCCCGCGATGTGGGTATGTCATGGCTCCTGTTAGCCACAGATGCCAGCTTGGGCATGACACACAACAATATGGCTATTGGCTACGGTTCGCGCAAAGAGGAATACGTAGATAACAGTAAGGACCGCAAGTCACTGTTCTGGAAACTGCGTTTTTATTTGCAGTACGTGCCGCGTGAGTTCACAGGCGGATTCAACGAGAAAGAACACGCAGCACACAAGCGCGTCATCATCCCGTCAACCAATAGCATCTTCACAGGTGAAGCGGGTGATAACATCGGGCGCGGTGACCGCACCACAAAATACAACGTTGACGAAGCGGCGCACATCGAGCGTGCATCCTTACTTGACGCATCCTTGTCGGCTACTACCAATTGCCGCATTGACGTATCAAGTGCTAACGGTATGGACAACCCGTTCGCTGAAAAGGTGCATAGCTTTCCTTCGCATCGCGTCTTCTGGTTTCGCTGGCAAGATGATCCGCGCAAGGATGAAGCTTGGTACGCAAAGATTTGCGCGAACGTAGATGACCCAACGGTTATCGCGCAAGAGATTGATATCGACTTCAATTCTTCCAAGGATCATCAACTTATCCCGTCCGCATGGGTTCTCGCGGCAATCGATGCTCATGTGAAGCTCAATCTGCAACCGCAGGGCATGCGCTATGGCGCATTGGACGTTGCTGACCAGGGCAAGGATAAAAACGCCTTTGCAGCGCGCTACGGCTTTATGTTGTTAGGTATTGATGAATGGTCGGGTAAGGACAGTGACACGTTCGCCACTGCTGACAGAGCCGTAGATAATTGTGACAAGCTGGGGCTCAAGGAATTTAAGTTTGACGCTGATGGTATCGGGGCAGGTATTCGCGGGGACGTGCGCGTCATCAATGAGCGCAAAGAGCGGCAAGGCAATGCCATCAACGCTATACCGTACAAAGGATCGGGTGAAGTGGTTGACGCCGACAAGCCGTATATCACTGTGATGGGCGAGAAAGATAAGCTCAATCGCAGCAACCAAGATATGTTTGCGAACCGCAAGGCCCAAGAGTGGTGGCGCTTGCGTATGCGCTTCCAAAAAACCTTCCGTTGGGTGACGATGGGGATTGTGTGCCAGCCTAGTGAGATAATCAGCATTCCCAGCAACATGAAAGGGGTGCAGGCGCTGCAAGCTGAATTGAGCCAGCCAACGTTTAACAAGAACGGAAGCGGACAAATTCTAGTGAACAAGCAACCGCCAGGCACGCGCTCACCAAACAAAGCCGATGCTGTGGTTATGGTCTACTCGATTGATAAACAAACTAAAGGTACGTTCGACTAAGGAAATGACATGATTAAAAAATTGATTACATGGTTGTTTGATGTTCATATCGTCCCACTGCCGCAACAAGATGAAGCGCGCAAAGTAAAACCTGGCGTGTTCGGGTTCCCGCTTCCGAGTGCGACCGACGAGGAAGCTAATCGCATCGCCATGGCAAACAAGCGGCTCATTGAATGGCAAAAGCAAATGCCTATGCCGATGGCTCGCCCACGTGAGCGCATGGCTAACGCAATGGATAGCGATGACGTGTTTATCGAAACGCCATACGGCACGGAAGACGTGTCGGCTGTGATGCAGGAAGATAACGACAACGACGAATTCATTAACATTAAGCGCGCCTTTGCCTCGCAATATGTGCCGATGAGTCAAGAACTGCTTGATTGGTATGCGGGGCAAGGTTTCATTGGCTATCAGATTGCCGCGATCATTTCCCAGCACTGGCTTGTGCAGAAAGCGTGCGCAATGCCAGCGCGTGACGCTGTGCGCAAAGGCTATGACGTTGTGACCGAAGACGGCGAAGAGCTTACGCCTGACATGATGAAGATTGTTCGCCGTCTGGATAAAGAATTCAAACTCGTTGACAACATGAAGGAGCTTGTCACAAAGGGACGCATCTTCGGCATCCGCATTGCCATGTTCAAAATAGAAACGGGTGATGAGGCAGCGGATGAAGAGTTCTACAAGAACCCGTTCAATCTCGATTACATCAAGCCGGGTAGCTATAAGGGCATTAGCCAAATCGACCCGTATTGGATTGTCCCGATGATGGACATTGAAAGTAATAGCGATCCTTCCAACATCAATTTCTATGAGCCTACGTGGTGGCAGGTCAATGGCAAGTTGTATCACCGTTCGCACTTGATTATTTATCGCCATGGCACCCTTGTGGACATCAACAAGCCTGCCTATCTCTACGGTGGTATCAGCGTGCCTCAGATGATCGCAGAGCGCGTATATGGATCAGAGCGCACAGCCAATGAAGGCCCGTTGCTCACGATGACCAAGCGAACCGGCATTTTTAAGACTGACCTTACACAGGCGACGGCGAACTATGATCGCTTCAGTGCAAAGGTACAGGCCATGTCGGCATTGGCTAACAACTACGCTACTCGCGTGCTTGGTGAAGATGATGAATACAATCAATTTGACACTGCGCTTGCCGATGTTGATTCAGTCATCATGACGCAGTATCAGCTTGTTGCTGCAATCGCTGGCGTTATTTCCACAAAGCTGCTGATGACGCAACCAAAAGGCTTCAACGCAACCGGTGATTACGAAGAGGGTGTTTATCACGAAGAGTTGGACACTGTTCAAAACAATGACATGACGCCGCTGGCCGAACGTCATTACGCTATCCTGCTGCGTTCGTGCCTACCTGAAGCGTTGAATACCGATGAGAACCGCGATTTGATCCTGACAGTTAAATGGCGACCACTCGATACCCCGACTGCTAAGGAACTGGCGGATACGCAGCTTGTTGAAGCCCAACGCGACGCGGCGCTGATGCAAACAGGCGCTATTGATGCATACGATATCCGGGAGCGCTTGAGTCGCGACAAAAACAGCGGTTATAGCGGAATTGAGATTGTTGAACGTCCTGACGAAGAGGATAGCAATGGCGACCCGTCGCAAACTAACACCGAAATTTAATCAACCAGTTGCCAAGGGCGGCATTCTCAGCCCGGCGCTGTCACAAGCTGGTTGGTTTGAAACGCAGTTGCGCAAGCTGATTTATCCGATGATGGACGAAGCGGAAAAGGAAATTAAAGCTTTGTTCGCTAGCCCTGCTGCCGATGTGTTGGAAGATGGAACAGTGGTGGCACAGGATGAATCTTTCACGGAAAAGGTTGCGCGTTTGATGAAGAACTTGACCGGTAAATATTCATCACTGTTCGACATTGCTGCACCAAGCATCGCTAGTGAATTCGTGCAGCGTGGTGACCGTCACGCGAAGTCAACGCTAAAGGGTTCACTGTCCGATCTGTCAGGCAAGATCAGCATCAATCACGAAGCGATGCCTCCAGCGCTGAAGGAAACACTGCAAGCTAGCGTGCAGCAATCCGTAGGGTTGATTAAGCGTGTACCGCTTGACTACCTGGGGCAATTGCAAGGTGATGTGATGCGAGCTATTACAACTGGCGCAGGACTTGAGGATGTGCAGAAATCTTTGGCGGAACGAAAAGTTGTAATGCGTAATTGGGTCCACAATACATCGCTCGATCAGACTCGCAAGATTTACAACACCACTACATCAAAGCGCATGCAGGCTGTTGGTTTGCAGCGCTTTGAATGGGTGCATGTTGGCGGCTCTGTGCATCCACGCGAGTATCATAAAAAGCCAGTTAGTCAGGGTGGATTGAACGGCGGTATTTATTCGTTTGATGACTTGCCGATCATTGATGAAAAGACGGGGCAACGTGGCTTACCCGGGGATGCTATCAATTGCCATTGTACAATGCGCCCCATCGTTGAATTTAACACGGGAGATTAATCGTGCCACTACTCAAAGGCAACAGCAAAGAAATCATTTCAAAGAACATTGCCACGCTGGTTAATGAGGGCTACAAGCGAGACCAGGCCGTGGCGATTGCCTACAGCACGGCACAAGACGAAACTGGAACAGCCCGCGCTGTGGACATGAACGGTTTTGTCGAGGTGAAACGCAACCCAATTTCTCGCGTGGGCGTGTTCGATTACTTGGGCCGCAATCTCAGTGTCACGTTCGCTCCCGACGGCACAGAATTGGGACCAGCGCCTGACCCTAACAAGCTCTACAAAGTTTATCGTCCTGCCGAAGAACTCAGCGCGCCGGAAACCATCGAGTCATTTAAATTGGTCCCATGGATCATTGACCATACGATGCTTGGTAATGGCAAACGATTGACGCCAACTGACCAAATTAATATCGGTGGCGTCACTGGCGAAGATGTGTTTTTCGAAGAAGATACTTTGTATTCGAATCTGAAAATGTTCTCCCGCTCATTACAAGAGGCAATTGACCAGGGGAAAATTGAATTATCATTAGGTTATCGCTGCATTTATGTACGTGAACCCGGTGTATTTAACGGGCAAGCTTATGATTATGTGCAACGGTCCATGAGAGGGAATCACCTGGCAAGTGTCGATGATGGTCGAATGGGTGAGACCGTAGCAGTGCTAGACCATCAAGACAAACTTAATTTCACTTTTGACGCAAAGGACGTACAAACCATGACCCCTGAACAAATCCAAGCGCTTCAACAGTTGGCCGCTCTGATGGGCGTTCTTCAGCCTCTGATGGAGCAAGCAACCGCGACCGCCGCAGCGGCTGCAACTGCGGCTGGTCCCGATGACCAGGGCGCACCGGCTGATGGTGATACTCCGCCTGCCGCAGCGCCGCCGACCGAAGATGAGGACGAAGAAAAGGACAAAAAGCCTGACTCCGCCGCTCCCAATCCGGCACGCACCGATGCTGCCGATGAGGACGACGAAGATAAGGAAAAGAAACAGGCCGAAGCAATGGATGCCGCTGTGGCAAAGCAACTGCCGCAACTCATCAAGCAAATTGCATCACGTGATGCAATGGTGAAGCGCGCTGTACCATTCGTCGGTGCGTTCGACCATTCGGCCATGACCGAACAGCAAGCCGCAGCTTACATCTGCAAAAAGCTTGGCATTCAAGCCGCCAAGGGGACCGAAGCCGCAAGCGTGAATGCATATCTTCACAATCGCCCTGTGCCGACTCCTGGCAAACTGCGCAAGTTTGCCGACACTACCGATTCCAAGGATGGCAAGGGCGCGAATGCCGTTGACGCCTGGGCCACCAAGTAATCAATTCAACTGAAAAGGAGTAACACACATGAGCGGTCCTCAATCTATTGTTCGCTACGATCAAGCGTTCGGCATTGTCGGTGAAGCTGACCTTACCGGCCCGCATCGCATCGAGCCCGGCATTATCTTGTCGCCTGACGCAACCAATAACGTTATTGGTCGTCTGTTCACTCAAAATCAAGCAGGCGTGTGGCGTGCTGGCGATCCGGACACTGCCGGTCTGCGTTCGGCAATTCTGGTTTATCCGAAGGAATACGCACTGCGTGGCGATGGCGTGGAAGTTCTCAACCCGTCCATGCTGCTGCCCAACAATGCAAACGGTCAGTTCCTGACGATGGGATTTGTCACCATCGCTCTGCCTGCCGCTATCGATATAGGTTCGCGTTTGATCTACGCACAAGCAACCGGCATCATTTCCGGTCTCGCTAACGGTGCATCGGTCCCTGCCGGTTCTGCGCCGGTGCCTAATGGCTTCGTTGATCGCTTTGCCGCAGTGTCGGGCCAACTGGTTGTGCGTGCTCGCCTGACCAACTAATTACGAAAGGTACAAAATCAAATGAAGCTGAATATCACTCACCTGTCGCCTATTCACTCGCACCTGTTCGGTTCGCAGTTGAAGAGCAAGGGTCCGCTGCGTATCACCGCAGAGCAAATCACAGGAACCGCTGTTGCCGCGCTGCGTCGTTACGGCGTCAATCTGGACCAGCATACCGTTGAGCAAATGCATGCGTTTGCGACGGACAACGCAGAGCGCGCAAACCAGATGGCCGATGCGATGGACAGCAACAACCTGTCGCCGTTCGCTGGTGGTCTGCCGACCCTCAATCCTGTCACCATCGGAACCCCGATTCAGTTCCTGCAAACGTGGCTCCCTGGCATCGTCCACATTCTGACTGCTGCGCGCAAGGCTGACTTGCTGGTCGGTGTGTCCACAGTGGGTGCTTGGGAAGATGAACAAGTGGTCCAACAATACGTTGAGCCGTCTGGTCGTGCAGCGATCTACCAAGACCATACCAATGTGCCGCTGACCTCCTGGAACCCGGCATTCGATTGGCGCACTGTGATTCGCTTCGAACTTGGTTTCAATGTCGGCAAGCTGGAAGCTGCACGCGCTGCACGCATGCGTGTGGACACTGCTGCTGAAAAGCGCACTGCTGTTGCTGATGCGATGGAAATCTCGCGCAACCGCGTGGCGTTCTACGGCTACAACGACGGTGCTAACCGTACCTACGGTCTGTTCAACGATCCGTCGCTGCCCGCATACGTTACCGTGCCGAACGGTGCCGCAGGTTCGCCCCTGTGGAAAAACAAGACCTTCAACGAAATCACCGCCGACATGCGCGTGTGGCTGTCCACTCTGCGCATTAACTCGTTGGAACGTGTTGACCCCAAGAGCACGCCGATTGTGTTTGCTCTGCCGTCGCAAGCCGTTGATTACCTGTCCGTTACCAACGGCATCGGTAGCCAATCGGCAATGCAATGGCTGAAGGAAAACTACCCCAACGTGCGTGTCGAATCCGCCCCTGAATTCAATGACGCCAACGGCGGCGCATCGGCAGCGTATATCTACGCCGAAAGCATCACTGACGGCGTATCGAGCGATGACGGCGCAGTGTTCGCACAGCTTATCCCGGCCAAGTTCCAACCCCTTGGTGTGGAGCAAAAGGCAAAGGGTTACGTGGAAGACTTCACCAACGCAACCGCAGGCATCATGTGCAAGCGCCCGTTCGCAGTTTATCGCGCAACTGGCATTTAATTCGATAAGTTAAAGTCGGGTTACAATGGGGATGTCCTTTGTTGGATGTCCCCATTTTTATTGACCAATAGGAGAACTAGCAATGTCCAAATACGTTTATTCCCGTCTGTCCAATTCGCAAGCGTACACCGGTTGGGCATCGGGCGGCGCTGACCTGCCGCAAGTTACAAAAGAAGTTTTCATCGAAGGCGGCGCGCATGTCGCAAACAAAAATCTGATTACTCCTCAAGGTGTGGTCACTACTGTTACTGATGAAGATGCCGAATGGCTGGCGCTGCATCCGATCTTCCAAATTCACAAAGAAAACGGATACGTCACTATCGAAAACGCAAAGGGCGATATCGATAAGGTTGTTGCCGATCTGAATGGCAATGACCCGTCTGCCCCACTGACCCCCAACGACGTGACCAACGAAGTTCCTGAAGTCGATGGGGCAAAACCTGAAGTGGTGAATTCGTCGGGCAAGCCCGCCAAAAAATAAGGAGTAACGGAAATGGCACAGCATACATTCGATGCTGTTCTATTCCGGGCGCAATGCGCAGGCTTCGCAGATGAAACGAAATACCCGGATGAACTTTTGTCCGGGTATTTTGACATTGCGAGGTGCTATATATCGGAATGGGACAATCCAGTTTTAAACGGTAAGTGTTTGCAATTGGCGTTGAACTTGGTAACTGCACAAATTGCTTACATCAATGCGCAAATTGCCAACGGTACTTACGCCCCTGGCACAGTAACAGGCACAAGCGTTGGCAGCGTTAGCGTTAGCTTCACCACGCCGCCGAGTAAAGGTAATTGGCAATATTGGTTGAACCTGACGCCTTACGGGCAGCAATTGCTGGCGTTGCTCAAGATGGTCAGTGCTGGCGGATTCATTTTCAACGGACGGCCTGAGCAAAGTTCGTTCCGCAAAGTGGGAGGGCGCTGGTAATGCCTGTCAAGCAGACACGAACAGCAGCGGGCGAGGCGTTGCGAAAGGCCACAAAAGCGCTCCAAGGCGCTGAAGTGCGGGTAGGCTGGTTCGACAAGGACCGATACCCAAACGGCGGCCCTCCCGTCGCCTACGTGGCTGCAATCCAAGAGTTCGGCACATCCAAGATTCCCCCGCGTCCGTACATGCGAATTGCGGGGGATCGCCACAAAGATGCGTGGAAGAATAATTTTGGTAAAGCCGCAACGGCAATTCTGAAAGGTAATTACACAGCGGAACAAGGGCTTGAGATATTGGGCCTAGGTATTGCTGGTGACATACGCGCACAGATTGCAGCAACCAATACACCACCATTGAGTGATTTAACGCTGATGCTTCGCAAGATGAAGCGCAAAGACCAATCGAAGAAAATAACAGGTGCGTCATTGGCAGAGGCGGCGCACAGATTAGCGAAGGGCGAAAGCGTTGACGGTGTGCCTTCCGATCCGTTACGCGACACAACGCTAATGATTAGTACCTTAACCAGCCAAGTAAAGGTGAACAAATGAATATCCCCGGTAGTAATTTGCTAGGTGTGGCAATGTCGGTCCTGGCTCGATCTGAAGTGAAGTACTTCAAACGCTTGCCTTCTGTTGTGCAAGCCAACGGCATCAAAGCCAATGTATTTGCAGACGGTGTTTTGGATAAGAGTGGGATTGTGCAACCTGTGCAAAAGAGTGCCTATGCGCAGAATGGTCTTGATCTGCAAAAGTCCTATATCGATTGGTGGGTGCAACAAGACGTTATTGATTTGGGCCGTGGTAATGCTGGCGATCAGATCGAATACAAAGGACGGCGCTATCAACTTATGAGCGAGCAAGATTGGTTTCGCATGGATCGATGGACACAAGTACGTTGCGTTGATATAGGGGCTGCAAATGCGTGAAAATGAGTTCGCCACGTTGCTTCAAACAGCACTTACCCAGTTTGTGCGCGACCGAATCCCCGGTGACAGTAATGACATTGAGTTCACACAAGCATTCCAGCCAACGCAACAAGATCGACCGGAAGGGCGGGCCGTATATTTCAAACGCTTGTTTGGCAAACGACACGGTTGGCCTGGAACAGCGTATGCGTTTCAAGTTGGTCGTGATAACTTCGATAGGGCCGAATCGCAGATCATCGAAACACGGTATCAATTTTCTGTCACACAGCCTGCAAATACTGCACCAGATGCCATCACACATAACGACATTCTAGAAGGCGTTGCAGCGGGGTTACAATCTCAACGTTTCATTGCATATTTGAAGGCTAACGGGGCGCAGGTTTTACGCATCATCGATATTACCAACGTCCCGTTTAAGAACGATCAAGACCAATTCGAGGATTATCCAACATTTGATGCGATCTTCTTATACACCAATGAGTATGTCGATGAAGTAGCGAAGCTGACGGCAACTGAAGCAAAAATTTATCCAATTTGAAAGGGCTTGAAATGAGTATCCCGTTTAATAAATACGTTGAAATCGTAAGCGGTGTGGTAGGCGCTGGTCAAATCGCTGCGCGTGACCTTATCTTACGCTTGATGAGCAATAACCCAAAACTGTCAACGGGTTCTGTTTATGAATTTAGTACTAGCGATTTGACCCCTGTTGCCACATTCTTTGGCATCGACAGTGAAGAATACAAACGCGTTGCGTCGTATGCTGCCTGGGTATCACCTCTGATTACCCGTCCGCGTAAGATCAGCTTTGCGCGATTCTCTCGCACGGCTGTTGCATCGGCTTTATATGGTGACACTTCCGTTAAAAGCTTGGCTGCAATTACAGCTATTGTTGCTGGTAATCTGGCCGTTGTTGTTGATAGCACTACTTACAACATCAGTGCCATCAATTTGAGTGCAGTGTCAAGTTTTTCTGCCGCTGCGACGGCGCTTCAGACTATCCTGAACGGGATTGATAATCCTGCGTTGGAAACAGCGACTGTCACATATGACGCGACTAGCCGTCGCTTTGTCATTACTACTGCGATTGTTGGTGACAGCTATCCGGACTTTTATATCGCACCTTCGGAAGGTTCTGATGCTGCCGCACCGTTTGGCTTACTGCTGGCATCTGACGGAGCGTATAGCAGCCCGGACAATGCAATGAAGGTTCTTGGTGGCCCGGAAGAAACCCCCGTCGCAGCATTTTTGCGCATGGTTGGCATCTCTACTAACTTTGGATCGTTCTTGTTCTTGGATCGCGCTATTACCCCCAGCGAAGCGGCAGCGGTTGCTACTGCAAACAAATCACGCAACAATGACTTTATGTACTTGGTGCGCGCAACTAAGACTGATGTCGGATCGTTCCGTACCGCTCTGCAAAATATCGGCGGTGTGGGCATCCAGTTGGTTACGGCAGACACAGATGATTTTACCGATCAATATCCCGGTACGATCCAAGCCGCCATCGACTACACCCGCCGTAATGGTGTTCTCGGTTTTGACTTCCGCCAATTCGCTGACGGTAAGGTGAGCGTTAGCGGTTCCGAATACGCAACTTACGACGCTATGCGCGTGAACTATTACGGGCAGACTGAGCGCAACGGCCAATTGCTCAACTTCTTCCAAGACGGCGTATTGCAAGGTCTCGCAACTGACCCTAGTGACATGAACGTCTATAGCAATGAGCAATGGTTGAAAGATCAATGCGCAGTTGGATTCATCAATGCGCAATTGGCGCTTGGTCAAATTCCGGCAGATGAATCAGGGATCGCCACAACGCAAGGAATCATTACTACGGTTGTGTCCGATGCTTTGTTCAACGGTGTTATCAATGTCGGCAAGCCTCTTACCAATCTTCAAAAGAATTACATCACTGAACAAACAGGTGATGTGCGCGCTTGGTATAAGGTGCAATCTGAAGGTTGGTATCTCACGGTGAGCTTACAAAGCTATGTCGATACCAGTGGCGCAACGAAATGGAAAGCGGTCTATGTTCTGATTTACTCCAAGAACGATACGATTCGCAAATTCGAAGGGTCTCACCAACTGGTTTAAAATGCAGGGCAAGGCGGGGCATAACGCCCCGCTTTTTTCTTTTATAGGAGCGTAAAAATGGATGTTTCAGCATTTGGCACTAAGGTACAACTGTTCGCATCGAGCACTTTCCCGAACGGTATCACTATCACCCAATTTGCAGACGACGCTGACGGTTTGGATATCCCATCCGTACAAATCGGTGATGCCGCCAAAGGTACTAATGGTGATTTGGTCCGCTGGGCTAAAGCAGCAGTTGAAACCGTTACCCTCAACATCATTCCGGGTACGGACAACGACAAGGATTTGAAAGTCTTGTTCGACAACAACAAGCCCGGTCCTGGTAAGAGTCCTGCGCGTGACGAAATCAAACTTATCATCACGCATCCGGACGGCAGCGTAGATACCAAAGAGGGTGGCGGTTGCACTGACTACATTCCCGGTCAACCGTTCGCATCATCTGGCCGAAACAAGACCAAGCCTTACACATTCAAGTTCTAAGGTGACGCAATGAGCAACGACATCAATTCGCTACTGAATAACCCAATCGAAAAAGTAATCAACGGGCGCAAATATTGGCTTGGAAAAATCCCGGCTGTGCAAGGTCGGGAAATTCTGACGCAATACCCTGCAACCGCTGTGCCAAAGATTGGGGACTACAACACAAACAAAGCACTCATGTTGCAGATGATGTGTTATGCCGCTGTGGAAATCGAGCCAGGGCGATATCAGGCGTTAGTGACTGAAAGTCTCGTAAATAACCACGTGGCTGACGCGCCTACGCTTATTCGTCTGGAATGGGAAATTTTTGAATATAACTTTGCGTTTTTCGCGAGTGGCAAGTTATCAAAATTCCTCGCGGGCTTGGTGCCGAAAGTCCAACCATTGATGCAAAAAATGTTGATGGAATCTTTGCAGCAATTTGCACCGAAGACCCCCGACTCTACAAAGAACTGAAAACGACTATCTCCCTACAGGAAGCGTTAGAAATGTGGGAGATAGTCACAGTCAACAGAGTCAATGAAATGCTTGCCGTTAAATATGCCGAAAGGCAACAGAGGAAATAAAAATCATGGCCGGTTCTGTTCTCGAAACGTTTATTTACATGTTCGCTGCGGACACGCAAGCGCTGGATGATGGTCTCAAAAAATCTGACGACTCCACCGACAAGTTAAAAAAGGGGCTAATTGACACGGATGAAGCCGCAAGCAAGCTTGGCGACAATTTCATGGCAATTGCTAAAAATGCCGTGACGTTGTTTGCAGGTGTTTTTGCCATCGGTGCCATCAAAGCTTTCACGGTCGAAAGTGCAAACGCGACGAACGAACTTGGCAAGCAGGCGAAAGCTGCGTTTATGTCGGCTGAGGCTTTCGACACCTACGGCAAAGCGGCTGTTGCTGCTGGCGGTTCGGGTGAAGCCCTCACCGGCTTTTTATCCAAAATGAAATTGGCCGGGCGCGACCCGATCAAAGTGCTAGACGATTTGGCAGGGCGATTCAAAGGTCTGAGCGACATTCGCGCAAATCGATTGGCCGAAGCCCTAGGTATCGACAAAGGCATGATCCCGTTGCTGCAAAAAGGCAAGCAGGGCATTGAGGACATGATTGCGCGCCAAAAAGAACTTGGTATCGTCACTACTGAGCAGGTTGAAGTGGCAAAGAAATATAAGGATCAGCAACGCGATACAACGCAAGTGTATGACGATATCAAGCGAAAGATAGCAACTGAAATCTTGCCCTACATGACACAGTTCATGAAAATTATGGAGCGCATTGCGATATGGGCGCGTGACAACAAGTTCTTTGTCATTGGCTTCTTTGGCGCTGTGGCCGCTGTTATTACTGTGCTTTATCTGCCTGCCCTGGTGCGAGCCATCGCCGCAACGTACGCACTCCTGGCCCCGTATATCGCAATCGTCGCGGCTGTTGCAGCAGTAGGCGCAATCGTTGCGCTGGTGTTTGACGACATCATGAATTACCTTGATGGTAATAACAGCATGATAGGCCAGATTGCTAAAAAATGGCCTATCGTCGGTGAAGCTGTCCACGCTGTTGCCGATGTGGTCAAACTGTGGTGGGGCATCATGAAAGCAATCCTTGGTGCGCTTTCTGAGTTAATCATGAATGGTCCGTCTGCTGCGTTCCAGTATTTGAAGGAACAAGTGGGCGCAGTGTTTAGCGAATTCATGAGTAAGCATCCTGCGCTAATGGGAGCATTGCAAGCGATTGGCGCGGCTTTCACTAGCGCTGCAAACATCGCCACATCTGCATGGGAAGGTCTTGTTGCTATCGTCAAAGCCGTTATTGGCACTGTGAGCGGCGCTATCTCAACGATCATGAAAGGTGCTAACGCAGTCGCAGGAGTGTTTGGCTTTGGCGACGGTAAGAAGATTCAGCAAACCGCCGACGCGGGCCAAGCCGCCTTGGCTACAGCATCGCGTGCGCCGACCAACAACGTAAGCTCCAGCGCCATTAGCAACTTTAAAAATATGCAGGCAAATAAAACTGTGCAGGTCAACGGACCAATTACTGTGCAGACCCAAGCAACTGATGCTGAAGGTGTTGCCAAGGGTGTTTCGCAAGGTCTCAGTATGCAACTGAAGAATGCACAAGATAACTTTGATGACGGGGTGGCGGCATGATGTATTCACAGGACGTTACCGGCGTCTTTGATGAGTCTTTTAATCAATATTTTAAAGACGCCAGGACAATGAAGGTGTCCGTTACTAAGGACAAAAAAGTAATGGAACATCCGGTTGAAGACGGCAGCACGATTAGCGACCATGTCATTTTTAACCCGATTGAGATTGAACTTGTTATTTTCACGCGGGCAGGTCTGGAAAAACAAGTGTATGCACAAATTGATACGCTATTCAAATCCAACAAGCTTGTGACCATTCAGACTCGCGTTGATAGTTATAAAAACATGCTTATGCAGGGCATGCCGCACGAAGAGACCACGGACATGGTTGACGTTGTGGCGATTGTGCAAAAGTTCAAAGAAACTCGACTAGTCAAGCTTGCTTATGTATCTGCCGCACCGAAAGCTAAGAAGAATAGCGACACAGTGAAACGAGGCGAGCAACAGCCGAAATCGTCAGTTGCATACAGAATCTTTAACTAAGGTGAAACATGGTTGAAATACCAATTGAGGCTATTGCCAATCAAGAATTGTCGGTGACGTTGGATGGCATTCGATATGTCATTACTCTGCGCGAAGGTAACGGGCAAACTTGTAACGTTAGTGTGCAAATAAACGGCGTAACTGCAATCAGCAATGTGCGCGCCATGCCGTTGCAAAACATTTTGCCATACGAATATTTAGAAGGGGTTGGTGGCAATTTTGCATTCGTTGTTGATGACGGTGAGTCTTATCCCTATTGGGAAAACTTTGCCACAACACAGCGCCTTATTTACGCATCACATGATGAGTTGGAGGCTATTCGAAATGGTTGAAATTGATCCTCGATTACTCAAGCTCGCCATTGAAGTCAACGGTGAGATACGGGAATACACAGACCTATTCATTAGCGCACAGGGTACGAAATATGCCAATGCGACCATGAATGAAGCAACCATAAAAATCACGAACCTCAAACGCAGCGTTCGTGATTTTATTTTGACTGAGTCAAGCCCGTTCAATCGCTTGCGTGTTCGTAAAAAAGTGGCGCTCTACGCAGGTCGACAAAGCTACGGTTATTTCAAGCTGTTCGAAGGTGACATCATGACTTCATCACTTTCGGAGCCGCCTGACATTGAAATTACTTTGTCATGCAAAACTGCCGCGTTTTCGAATACTCAACTTGTCAGCAACGCACAACCTGCATTAGCGCCACTATCAAAAATCGCCAAAAGCGTTGCTGACAACATGGGTCTAACTTTGCAATTTGAAGCCAAAGACAAGCAGATCAGCAACTATAGTTTTTCAGGTGCGGCAGGGAAGCAAGTTGAAAGGCTTGGTGATGCTGGCGGTGTGTCGGCCTTCGTTGATGACAATGTTTTGATTGTCAAAGATTCTGAGAAGCCGGTTTCAAACGTAACACATGAATTGAGTTTAGAAAGCGGCATGATTGGTAAGCCAGAACTCAACGATCAGGGCTTAACGGTTAAATATTTGCTTGGCCCTGGCACTCGATTGGGAGGATCGTTGACCCTGAAAAGCAAAACGAATCCTGCGGCAAATGGTACGTATCAAATTTATCAATTAGCTTTCGATGTGGCAAACCGGGACACTCCGTTTTACTGGATCGCAAGCGCAAAACCCGGATGGATGATTTTTTAAATGGCAGACGATACCCAAATCCCAAGCAGAGACTTTGCCGCTGATGGCGATTTATCCGGCATTCTCAATTCAATTTTTAAGAAGCTGTTGCAAAAGACTGAGGGGATGCTGCCCGCCGTGGTCAACAGCTATGACGCTCGTAACAATGTAGCCACAGTGAAGCCTCTCATCATGGTGCTCGGAACCGAAGGCGACACTGTGTCACGTGGCAGCTACGCCAAGGTGCCGGTTCTTGCGCTAGGTGGCGGCGGGTTTCATGTTCGCTTTCCATTGAAGCGCGGCAATTACGGTTGGATAGAAGCATGTGACCGTGACATATCCCTCTTCCTGCAAACAGAAAAAGAAGCAAAGCCGAATTCATTGCGATTGCACAGTTTTTCAGATAGCCGGTTCGTGCCTGACGTGTTCAAAAAATACACTTTTGATTCCGATGACGAAGGCAAGATGGTGATTCAAAATGAAGAAGGGGATGTGAAGCTCACTCTAGCTTCTGATGGCATCGTTATGAAGACAAATAACGGCGCAGAAACTTTGTCAGTTGGCGCGGGTAAAATATCGCTCAAAGCCGCGACGATTGAAATACAAGATTCTAGTGGTGTGGTCATTTCTAGTAGCGGTGGGACGGTTCTTATCAACGGTATCCCGTTCAGCACACACAAACACACAGCGGTTCAAACAGGGCCGAATATATCAGGAGGACCAACAGCATGACACGCAGCATTGCAATGAACGGGAAGAACGATTTATTCCGTGGAAGGGATGGCAATCTCGCTATCGTATTGGATCAAGACGCCATCATGCAGAATTGCAAAAGTGCGGCACAGACCAAGCTTGCAGAACTTATTTACGACCAGCAAACAGGCGTGCCAATGGATCAAACAATCTTCGATCAATGGTTGCCGGATCAATTCGAAGCAGCTATGCGCAGAGTTATCACGGCTGTGAACGGGGTTGTAGAGGTGCGGGCATTTAGCGTTACAAAAGACGGCGACAAGCTCAAATACCAAGCGACGATTCAAACAATTTACAGTGAAGATATTTTGACAAATGGCTAATTACACATTCATTGATAGCACAGGGGTAATCATCCCTGATACCAGCACGCTCAAAAGTGATGTGCAACAGGAATTCCGTGACGCTCTTGGTCAGGATTTGGACGTTGCTGATAACACGCCACAAGGCACACTGATTAGCGCCGAAGTGACAAGCCGACAAAGTGTCGCAGCAAATAATGCGGCTGTCGCAAATCAAATCAATCCAAACCTTGCAGGTGGCATTTTCTTGGATGCGGTTTGCGCTCTAACAGGCTTGCAACGCAGCGGCGCGACTTATTCCACGGTGGCAGCGGCGCTATTGACGGGTATCCCTGGTACATTGGTCCCACAAGGTGTACGCGCTCGCACAGTCGGGGGTGACATCTTCGCTTCAATGGGCGCAGTGACGTTAGGTGCCGATGGTACAGCTACTGTCAATTTCCAAGCTGTTGAAACCGGCGCCATCACTGCGCCGATCAATACATTGAATGAAATTATTGATGTGGTGTTGGGCTGGGAAACGATTAACAACCCTGTCAACGCTGCCAAGCTAGGGCGTGCGCAACAAAGTGATATAAGCTTGCGCACGCTTCGCAAAAATACCTTGGCAAAACAAACCATCAGCACACGTGAGGCGCAAATCTCAGGCCTGTACGCACTCCCCAATGTCCACAGTTTGCAATTCCGTGAAAACATAGCAAACACAGTGCAAGTGATTGACGGAATCACTATGCAGCCTCATAGCGTGTGGGCATGCGTGCGTGGCGGAACGGATTCTGACATTGCTTATTCTTTGTTGAAGAATAAAACAGATGGTGCAGGGTGGAATGGTGTCGTGACTATCAATGTCACTGACCCTGCTAGTGGGCAGATTTACCCTGTTCAATTTGATCGCCCGACTGATGTTCCTATCGAGTGGCGCGTTACAGTTCGCAACGTGTCATATCGAGGTGACATTGTCACGGACATTCCTGCTGCGATTGAAAAATGGGCTGACGGGGAAATGCCTAGCCAGCAAGGGCTTGTCACTGGCGTTGATGCAACGCCATGGGACGCGTCAGCCGCTGTTGTGTATTTCTGCCCTGGCTTACATGTGTTGAAGGTCGAATGTCGCATTGGGGGTTCCACTGTATGGGGAACGTCTAATATCCCCATCAGCTTGCAACAATGCCCGACTACTACGCAAGGTCTCGTTTCTGTGATTGTGAGCTAACAATGAGCGTTCAAATTCAAGACCTGGATTTTAGCGTTGACGTTCTGTCCGCGCTGCTGTGGCAACACAATGAAGCCGATGCGTTGCGATCTATCCTTGAAGCGAAACAAGGATGGTACGAAACCAATCAGGAAGATTTTTGGCAGAACTGGTACAGGGATGTTTTTAATCTGGATACTGCTAACGAATTTGGTCGGCGCGTGTGGTCAATCATTTTGAATGTGCCATTGGTCATAGCTTCTACGCCAAGCCCAACAACTAAAAAAGGTTTCGGCTTCGGACCATATCGCAAGAACTTCAACAACGGCAATTTCAATTCGTCAGGTAGTTCTACAATCGGGCTCACAGCAGAGCAACAAAGAATCGTTTTGAAACTGCGGTATTATCAGTTAGTCAGTAGGCCGACAGTTACAGAATTTAATGAGGTGATGAATCGGGTATTAGGTGGGACTGGTCGGGTTTATTTGCTTGACTCGCTTGATATGAATTATGCAATTGCAGTTTTCAACTACGAACCCGGTTCACAACTTCGTTTCATTTTAGATGAATACGATTTGTTGCCACGCCCGGCGGCAGTAGGATTACGCTACGTGGTAGCAGGGCGCAAATCTTTCGGCTTCGGACCATATCGCAAGAACTTCAACAACGGCAATTTCAACCCCAACACATAAGGAATATTCCATGGTTATGCGCAATAAATTTCTTCGAATCCCGTTTGCCACAGATGGTGATAAAACCAATATCCCTGATCCAACAGACCCGACAGGTGCAGTAAGTTTCACACAAGGATGGGGGCCGGATTATCAGCGCGATCAAGAAACTGACCCGCTGGCTAAAGATATTGATCGTGCCACAATGAATTACCTGATGGCTGTGATAACGGCAAACATTCGTCAGTATCAATCAGAGGGTATTCCGGAGTGGATTAGCCCTGATGATAATAACGGAGTGGCATTCGCATATGACAGCGGCATTACAGTTCGGTATCGACCTACCACAAGTGACCCGTTTGTTAATTACATCAGCCTTGTAACAGGTAACACGGCGGTCCCTGGTACTGATGACACGAAGTGGGGTCTTCAAATCAATCAGGAAGCTACTGTTGCTGAAGCACAGGCTGCTACGGTTGGCAATAAGTTCATTAGCCCGCGTCGCTGGCTCGATGCGTTTCTTGCACGTTTAGTCACGCCTGTAACTGACCCAAGCTATGCATCAACATCGAGTGTCCTTGGCGCTGCACCGTCCTGGGTGAGAGGCGTCATTCCAACTGCGATTGCCACGGCTTTTCAGGGTAGCAATCAGCTTTTAGCCGCCAACGGATACCAGAAGTTTCCCGGTGGTTTGATTATCCAATGGGGTTCGGCACTGGTTGATGCTGGTGTTTTTAAAACCGTTACATTCCCTGTCGCTTTCCCTACTGCTTGCCAAAGCGTTACAGCTACGATTGGCCTTGCGACAGCTACGCAGAATCAATTTAACGGCGCTGGTACTGTAACGCAGAATTCATTTCAAATCGCTATCAGCAGCGGCGCAGGCGTCACTGTTCGTTGGATCGCAGTTGGTTATTAAAAGGGGCTCGACATGTTCTATTCAAAATCTCAAAACGCTTTCTACAATCAGGAAATTAACGGCGATAGCATGCCTGATGATGTGATTGAAATCAGCGATGAAAAATATTACGCGCTGCTTAATGCACAATCGAACGGAAAGACAATAAAACCTGACGCCAACGGAAATCCTATCGCTACTGATAGCACTGATGTTCCTACGGACGATCAAATCGCTACTATGCGCGAATTGGCATACCGCGCTGAAGCTGATCCACTTTTCTTCAAATGGCAACGCGCTGAAGCTAGCAGAGAAGAATGGCTGGCAAAGATTGCTGAAATTCGTCAACGTTTTCCGAAATCGGGGGATATCCAATGATGTCCACACGGCGCACCCCAACTAAGCCAGGGCGCAGAGAGTTTATCCGTGTCCCCATATCGATCCTGGCCCCATTGTGGATGGTAGTTTGCACAGTGGGGGCCATGTGGTTTCAAAACTATCAGGCCAATGCGGATCGGGATAAGCAAATTGTGGCGGTTCAAAAAGACCTTGGCTATTTGAACAAGACTGTCGTCAAGATCGAAAAGAAAATTGATGACAGCAACGCCAACAATGTGACCCGCGTTGAAATGATGAGGGAGCTAGTAACAATAAAAGAACAGTTGAAAGGGGTAACTAAGAAATGAACTTCAAAAGCAAATTGTCTGCCGCCGTCCTGGCGCTAATCGCAGCGGGGGCTTCGGCCCCACAAATCGCCAAGCAATTCTTGAAAGAGAAAGAAGGCGTGTCACTCACTGCATACCAAGACGCGGGAGGCGTGTGGACAATTTGTTACGGGGAAACCAGGGGCGTTAAAAAGGGCGACAAGAAAACGATGGCGGAATGCGAGGCGATGCTCGATGAGCGCGTACAAGAGGTGTACGACGACAGTTTCAGGATAGCTCCCGGTGTTCAAATGAGCGAAGCAGAGCGCGCCGCCGTCATGTCGTTTTGCATTTACAATATCGGTATTCCAAAATGCAATAGCAGCACTTTTCTACGATTGCTTAAAGCAGCCAAAAGAGAAGATGCTTGCACACAAATTTTGCGTTGGATCAGGGATGGCGGGAAGGATTGCAGGGTGGATCGTTCTTGCTTTGGGCAAGTCAACAGACGGGATCAGGAATACGAACTATGTATGACAAATTAAAAGCAATTTTACTAATAGGGGTGGTTTTGGCACTGGGGTTCTTCACCTGGGATTACGCCAAAACGATACAGCAAAACAAGCAACTTCGTGATAGCAACACCACGTTGCAGGAACAGTTGAAAGGAATCAATGATGCACGCAAGACCGACCAAAACAATAATGACCGGGTGTACAGCATTTCAAAACAGCATGAACAAGAAATCGCTTCACTCACTGCTGAAAACCAGCGCTTGCAGCGTTGTATTGGTAACGGCACTTGCGGGTTGCGCGTCAACGTCATCCCCGGTACTGTCCGCGTGTCCGGCGATTCCAAATCCCCCGGCGCAAATGATGCAGCCACGGGCGAGCTTGATCCCTCTGCTAGACAAGATTATTACGCCCTACGACAAGGAATCAGCGACACCGAAACAGCCTTGAGAACGTGTCAAAAATATGCAGCGGTTGTACTAGGATTGAACGACAAATGAAAAAGCCCCGGATCAACCGGGGCTTTTGTTTTATGCGGTGCGAATATCATTCTGGATCAGATATACCGGGGCGCATGTTAGTTTTTCCAAACATAGCCTTGTGCCAATTCAAGCAAGCCGCAGCAGTGGTTATTATGTGATGTTCGGCCTTGACTGTATTGCCTGATATTTGCGCATGTAGAGCTTTACCGGCGAGATAGCCTATTAGCCAAAACCAATCAGATGGCTGTTTGCCGCTATCGTGAGAGTTTCCCCACCGCTGACGTTGGTGTTCTGCTTCAGTACTAACAGCGAATAAAAAATTATCAAATTGTGGTGTATTTATAATTGCATTTAATCTTGCAATTTCTTTGTCTTTATCATCATTCATGCTGTTACCCCTAGTGAATTCAAAATATCCCGCGCCTTTTGCACGTAGCGCGAGCGGTCTAAATCGAGCGGTAGATAATCAACCAAGTCCATCATAGGAATTGCATTCTCTGACTCGCTTACCTTATTGCCTGACTTCTTTGCGTGGATTGCCACGCTGCTGACCGCTGAGTAATACCAGCGCACCATCTTTCCCAAGTCTTGACCGTTCCACGTCGCGCCGCCTGTGACGTTGCGGGCCACAATGAACTTGCGGATATCACTGCATGCCTTGATCGTGTCTTCAACTGGTATACCTGTTCGCAGATTAGCAATTGCCGCCTCTGTGGAAATCCTGGCGCTGGGGTCTTTCGTCAATGTCACATCACCGAACACGCCCTTAGCCTTGTAACTGCCATCGCGCTTGAATGCCACGTAATTATTAACGTCACGCGAGAAAATAGCCGCATAGTCCGTTTCTTCAGTCTCAAGTCTAGTTACCCCTTCCCACCACTTCAAAATGCCCGCCACGGTGTTCTCTTGCTGTCGTTGGTAGCGCAAAACGATGCCGTCAGTATTGGCGCTGATAACTTGGATGCCTTGCAGTTCCATTGCCTCAATCAGCATCAACAGCGACAATTGTCCTGTGAGCGTAACGGTCAGCATCAATTCTGGTGCGAACAGAATTGAATACTTGGAGCCCAATTTGCCGTAAGTACCGTTAAGCAAAATCTTGCCGCCACCTTCGAGGTTTTTTAAGCGTTCTACTTCTTTCTTCAACGCCTCGTTGCCGGGTTGCGCATCGAGTAGCTTTTTAACCTTGGGCAGTTTTTCTTTTGCATCGAGGCGAGCGCGGTATTCTTCGCGGTAAATTGCCAGGAATTCAGGACCCAACTGTTCCGGATACAAGCCTAAATTCAAAATCAGCGAGGGGTAGAACGATTTAACGTCGCGGTCCTTGAGCAACCAATTACCAACAGCATAAAAGAACTGCTTTGATTCGGTCGAGTGCAAACCGCCAATGCGCATCGTATATGTGCCGTTATTAATCTTCACTTTTAGATTGCGCAATTCCTTTGGAATGATGATGCCGGTCTTGATCGGTTCCCCGTTGTCATCAACTGAGTCAGGTTCAACTTGATCTTTGTCGCTCACAGTGAAAACGCAGGCTTTGACAAGTTCCAACACGTCGCACATGTATTGCGTTTGGAATTGGATGAACGGCGGCGGTTCATATTTAAATTGATAGCCGTGTTGCACATAGCGTTTGTTATTTCCGATACGTGTTTTAAATATTGCTTCAGCGATTTGCGCATCTGATTTGCTGCGCATGTCAACGCCGTATTTTTCGCTCAGTGCTTCCCGCATATCAAGCGCGCCTTGTATCTTTGCGCGCAATTGATCGGTATTCTTCAAGTCCTTGACGTTGTATGTAGAAATGAGGCGTCTGCGCTCAGGTGTGGCAATCAATTCGTGAGGCTCGATGGGCAAATCTTGAAGGTTGCGACATGCCATACGTGCGCCGTATTTCTTCAGACTGATGCGCACGCCTGGAGCCACTTCGCTGATATCTACTGTATCAATAAACGGTAGCTTTTGAATGCCGAAATGATCGTAGAAATGCCAGTGCTTCAAATTACCAACGATGATTGCATCACTGGCTTGTTTCAGTGTGGCGCAGTTAGCTCCTTGCAAGGCAAGATTGAGCATCGGTTCATCGTAATTGATACCGTTGAACGTGATAAGCGTGTGTCGCTGCAATAGCCACACGATGGCGTCAATGTCGAGTTGCCTGCCTGGGTACATTTCAAATTGGTACACCAAGTCTGTCACAGGATCAAGAAAGCCTATCATCCAATAATCGTGGTAGCACTCGGTGTCCGCGCTGAGAAATTTTTCACGCGATAGCATGTTGTGTCCTCATGAAAAAACCGGGCGCGAGGCCCGGTCAAGTTAAGCCGTTACCAGCTTAGATAATAACGCCAGATGCGCGCAACTGGTCATCGGTATAGCCCTGCGACTTCCATTGCTCATAAGTGAAACCTTGCGCGTTCGGCCCCATCTGCGGCGCGGTAGGGATAGCGGGCGGTGTGAGCGCTGGTGGCGCAACAGGTTGCATCGCATTGGCAACAAAGCCCGGATTCGGAACAATGGGCGCTTGTTGCGGTGCCGGTACGCCTGGGGCGGGCATATGCGGCGCGGCCACAGGAGCAGGCATCGGAACACCTTGCATTGCTTGGGCAGCAGGAACACCAACAGGAGCGCCACCCGGCAAAGGCGGGGCAATCGTACCCGGCATTGCAGGCGGCATCATTGCGCCCGGTGTTGGCATCGGTGCAGACATGCCGCCAATCGGAACAGGTGATGCGCCAGCGGGCAGCGGTGCTTTGCCGAAACCGATTTGCGACGGGTCAGGCCCGCGAGTAATCTCCGGGCCGTAACCTTGCAACGAGACAAAGTCATGGTTGTAATACAGGCCGGGCTTCTGCGCGTTCTCGTTGCTCTTCAGGCTTGCTTGCACCTGCACGTAATAACCCGGTTTCACAGCGTTAGCTTCCAACAGGTACGCGGAACCGTCGTTATTGATGATACGCGGTGCGATATTGCGACCAAAGAAGATGACCCAATGGCCGGGATAACCCTCTTGATCTTTTGGCATTTTCATATTTTGATTCGGGATAGCCGAATCACCGTCAATCACTTTCCAAGCGAAGTCTGGGCGCTGGATCATGTTGCCCCAAACTTGGTGCGCAAACTGGTGAATCTGTTGCCCCCACGGTTCGTTATACCAAGCGGCTTGCGTCTTGGGGAACGCGACTCCGATGCTGTAATCAACCTTGGGTTGATCCTTGTTCTTGCCACTCTTGTACACCAGCGGATTACCTTGCATGTCCTTGGTACGCGGTTCGTACAGGTTGGATGAAACCAAGCGGCCAGTGGGGAAAAGGATGTTGAGATATTTGTCTTGAGTTGCAGCTTGTGTCATGACTTGTTTGCTCCAAAAATTTTGCGGGTTGTTTTGGTATTTAAAGGGGCAACAACCAACTCCCCTGTCGGTTTCTCTGCGTATTTGCTAACCAGTTCTGGCGGTAGTATCTCCCTAGCCTGACGCGGCGTAATGAGTTCAATGTCTTTGATAATCGATTTGCCCATCAACGCGGCAACGCCGGTCAACGCCTGGGCCGCGCCGTCTTTCCATCGCTCGCGTGTTCCTTTGCGTTCCAACGTGTGTTTCGGCGCAACGTTACCCGCCAACAGACCGTGTTCAATTTCAACAGTAAGACCTGAGCGGCGCGCATCCAGAATTGCGATAGCTTCGTCCAACATAGCCAATTCATTAGAAGCTGCCCATGTGGACAACTCAATCGGCGCTGGTGCAGTTGAAACGGCTATGCCGTAATAGCTGGACTTTTGCAAAGCGTTGCACTTTCCGCGTGCGCTACAATGCGTGCATGCAATTGGATCGACATTCAACGGTGCGTTTTGCTCAAGCGCATATTCTCCGGCCATGCGCAACTTGTTGATGTGTGCGCGCAAATCAGAAAGCTTCACGCGCCATGTGTAGAACGGTCCATCAGCTTTGTACAAACGCGGCTGATAGATCGTCATTTCTACCCAAATGTGTTGATCGTGTGAACCATCAACACCCAACAAAGTTGCGATACCAGACACATAGCAAATCAGCTGCTTATTTTCAAACACGTCAACCGGTATGCGGCCAAATTTTCCATCGAGCAGATGAATGGTGTATGTAGCTGCGTTCCATGCCCACACGTCAGGGGTTCCCCCGCATTCGGTTGGATGAATGTCGGGTATGGGCATGGGCCGTTCTACGTACAACGGGATTCCCCAAGACGCTGCGAACCGGTGATATTCCGCTACGGTCTTGTGCATTTCTTCCGTTATAACCACGTCGTCACGAACGATTGACCCAATTGGCGTCAACGGCTGGCCCGTCAAAGAAGACTTGGCTAAATCGTGCCACGCCAAGCCTTCTTTAGTGTCGGAATCATCCCATTGCGGGTAACGTTCGCGCATTGCCAAGGAGCCATAACAGCGGCCCCATGAGTCTGCCGAACTAGGACGAAGCCGCCACGCCATGATTAGCCGCCCGATGCCAAGCGTTGATACTTCGCGCCATAGGCATCATTGAACTTGGCGGCAAAGGTTTGCAGCAATTGTTCGCTGTACTGGATATCGGTGATTTGTTGCAGACCCATCGATGTCAGCACGCCGGACACGTCAGCGTCTTCCATGATGCCAGCCGGGTTAGCCGGGGACTTCATATACGCGCCCAGGTTTTCCATCAGTTGCACGTAAGCGGGCAGCGGCGGTTGCGGGGCAGGCGCGGGCGCAGCGGCAAGAGTGGGCAGCGGCGGGGGCAGCATCGGTGCCAGGGTCGGCGCAGGAGCGGAAGCAGCGGGCGGCAAGGTTGCCGGGTTGTTGACTGCGACGGATGCAGGCGGTTGCGCTCCGCTATTCACCAGGGCGCGCAATTCAGATGCGCGCTTGGCGGCAAGAGTCTTATCGACACCGCGCTTTGCGCGCCATACGCCCTTCGTAGTAACTTGCGCAGGATCGCTGTGGATATCCTTGCTATACGGCGTACCTTCGCTGTCCAATTGCTGACCATTGACCAGCTTGGGCCATTCGCCAGAAGTGGAAAGGAACGCGCTTTCTTGTTCGGTGTTGCCACCAGCGGCAGGATTGTCAACCGGGGGAATCACGCCGCCCAATGCGGGAGGGGTCATGGTGACATTGGCGGTAACATGCGCGGGCATTTCATTTTGCACGCTGACGGTACGTGCTGCGCCGAAGAATTCGGGGCCGTACACAGATTCAATCACCTTGCGCATCATTTGGCGCGTTGCGTTGTCGTCGGTGTGGCTGATGATGAGTTTTACGGACATTGCTAAATTCTCCAATTGGTTAATTAACGGGTACTGCTGGAACGAAGTATGTGCGATAATAACGAAGTCGTCAACAAGAATTTACAAATTATGAAACTGCGCAATTATCAAGAACACATAGAACAAGAAACTTACGCGGCTTGGCAAGCGGGACATCAAAACGTCATGGCCGCGCTTGCTACTGGTGGCGGGAAAACTCCAATCATTGGGAAAATTGCTGATTCGGTTGATGGTGTTGGGTTGGCGTTCGCTCACCGAAATGAGTTAGTAGGGCAATTGTCAGTGGCATTTGCCCGTTACGGCATTTATCACGATCTATTAGCGCCCCCTTCGTCGTCCGGCAAATTGCTACGTCGTAAATTGTCGGACTTGCATATGCGCAAAGTGGGACGCAATTTTATCAGTGATCGCGCCCGCTGGTATGTTGGCGGTGTGGATACCATCATTGGCTTGAAAGATGACCCGCGCTTGTCGCGTGTGCGCTTTGTTGTGCCAGATGAAGCGCACCACGTCTTAAAGGTGAACAAGTGGGGCAAGGCGATGCTCATGTTCCCCGGTGCGTTCGGATTCATGCCAACGGCAACGCCGACACGCGCTGACAAGAAAGGGCTTGGACGCGAGTATGACGGATTGGCCGACGTGCTAATTGACGGACCACAAACGCGCTGGTTAATGGATCAAGGCTTTCTCGTTGACTATGAAGTGATTTGCCCTAAGACGACAGACCTTGATTTACACGAAGTCAATATCAGTGCGGACGGCGACTACAACCAAGTGCAATTGCGCAAGGCTGTCCACAAGTCTAAAAAGATTGTCGGTGACATCGTCCGCACTTATTTACAGTTCGTGCCGGGTAAAAAGGCTGTGTACTTTGCCGTTGACGTTGAAGCCGCAAGTCTAATTGCCAACGGGTTTAAAGACGCTGGTGTGCCTGCTGAAGTCGTCAGCGCCAAAACTCCCGATGCGCTGCGTGATGAAATCATGCGGCGTTATGAGAACAACGAAATTCGAGTGCTGGTCAACGTCGATCTGTTCGGGGAAGGTTTTGATTTGCCTGACGTTGACGTTGTGGGCATGGCTCGTCCTACGATGTCTTTCTCGCTCTATCGTCAGCAAGTGGGGCGCTCATTCCGGTTGAATATCTCCAAGGTTCTTGAGACAGCCTGGGACACGTACACGGTGTATCAACGTCTGCAATTCATCGCGCAGAGCAAAAAGCCAAAGGCGATCATCATTGACCATGTTGGCAATATAGAGCGCCACGGTCTGCCTGACGCACACAAGGAATTTTCGCTTGAGCCCGGAATGACCCGCGCACGCGGCGAACCGAACGATGAAATACCGATGCGCTCATGCCTCAATCCGATCTGCCTTAAGCCGTATGAAAAGTATCTGACTGAATGCCCTTATTGCCACACGGAGCCGCCGTTGTCCGCTGTGCGCAGTAGCCCTGAAATGGTTGACGGCGACATGCACTTGCTAGACATGGATGCACTCAGGGCGATGCGTGCCGCTGTTCAAAAAGTGGACGGCCACGCATACATGCCAAAAGGTATTGCGCCAGGGTTGCAGGGAACAATCATTGCGAAACATGTTGAGCGCCAGCACGCACAGAAAGCATTGCGCGACACAATTGCATTATGGGCCGGTAAGCACAACAAATATACGGATCGTGTCAATTACAAGCGCTTTTATCTCACGTTCGGCCTGCAAGTGCTGGAAGCTATGGCGCTGGGAACAGAAGACGCAAACCGCTTGCGCGAAAAGATTGCAGCACGCATTTAGCTATGTTACCATGTCGTCACTTAACTAACTGAAGGGATGTAGAAATGCAACAATTCGCAATGCCTGTTCGCCAAGGAACAACCGCAATAAGCGATGAATTTATTTTCGACGCTGACGGGGAAGTGCTTGCAACTTTTGAAACGCCGGAAGACGCGGCAACGATGGTGCAAATTATCAACCGTTACGCTAAATTGATCGCCCTGGCTGAATCGGTCGAACGTTTGAACCCTGCATGTGCAGAAATCGGCGCGGGTCGTTTGACCCAATTGGTGCATGACGCAAAGGAGGCGTTGAAATGAATAAAATATTTACCGAACCATACACATATCATTGCGGAAGCGACAGGGATTTTCCATATTCAATAATTGATGGTGACGGGGAAACAGTCGCTGTGTTTTCATATGAAAATCAAGCTAAATTTTTTTTGTTGAGCAAATGAACCACGCGAGAGGTGCAAAATGATTTTCTCATTCATCACGATCAACCGTGACCATACGATCTTCAAGCATACGACACGGCCCACTTACGATGCCAAGCGTGGAATCTGGATCCCTACCGCGTTTGGGCTTATGGTTTCCGCTGGTGTACTCGCAAGCGGTGTGCCGTTTGATCCTACCGTGTTGCATCCGTCCGGTTTTTGGAAGCACGCTCAAGAGTGGGCAAATTGGTACGGGATTGATGAAGATGGGGATTCGTATTGGTACGCCGAACGCCCAACATATGACGACGGTACTTGGGACAATGCGGGCGGCGACATGCAATTCCATCGTTTCCATACTCCTATCGGCGTCAATATTGAGCCACAACTCTACTCCCGCACAATGGGGCGTGTGAAATGACAATGCTTTCTCTTAATCTAATGGTTAGCGCAGGATTGGTTTTCATGGCGCATATTCTGCGCAGAGAGGGCGGCGGCAATCTATGGCCTGGCCTGATGTGCACCGTTGGCATTTTGTACGGTGTGGCTACTGTATCGGGATACGTATGATTATTGATGAATGGGCGCAAGCCTGGGCGCAATACGTACCGCGTGAAGCTGTTGCCGACCTGAAGGCGCGGTTAGGTATATTTCCACAGGGGGTTAATCCGCTCGATGTGGAAGACCTGCGCGGCACGGGTGAAGCGTTGCAACAACAGATGATTCGCCTTCGTGCGGCTAAGGCCGGAGTCATCCTCCATCGTAATAACGTCGGCGCTTTGTTGGACGAACGTGGTATTCCGATTCGCTACGGACTAGCGAACGAATCGAAGCGAATGAACGATGCAATTAAGTCGGCTGATTTAATTGGTATCAAACCTGTTAAAATAACTTTCGCAATGGTCGGATCGGTTATTGGACAGTTCTATTCCGTGGAGTGTAAGCACCTTGGATGGAAGTTCAACCCTAACAACAAACACGAACAGGCCCAAGCTGCTTGGGTCGAACACGTTATTAACTATGGTGGGCATGCTCAATTTGCGTCATGCCCGGAAGACTTGAAAGGAATTTGAATATGTCGCAACGAATTGGTAAAGACGCACGCAAGGAACAAATCCTAGAAGCCGCTGTTGTTGTGGCTCGCAAGGTGGGTTATGTCGCACTGACCCGCAAGCAAATTGCTGATGCAGCCTGCATTTCCCAAGCGCTTGTTTCGCGCTACTTTGGAACGATGGAAAACGTCAAGGACGAAACCGTTAAGCGGGCCATCGCTAAGAGCGATCTAAAGATCATCAGCGAGGCTGTTGTACATCGTCACGCTGGCGCTCGCAAGTATGCACAAAAGGAAAAAGCAAAACTTCGCGCATACCTGGGGCTCGAATGAATCTGTTAGCGCTATTTCCAGAAATGCAAACGGCGCTAAGGGAAACGCTCACGAAAGAGCAACAACTTTTCGTGAGCCAGCATTACCCTAGCTTTTTAGACTTTATAAAAACGCCGCAAGGTACTGCCGCGATTCAGTTATTTATTGAAGAGTGGCAGAAACAAAAAGCCCCACAATGAAGCGGGGCTTTTTTATTACGCTTTCACATTCACCGGATTAGCGGTTTGCGTACCGGTTGTCACTGCGCCAGTGTTACCGGCAATGATGTTGCTGTTAGTCGCATGTGCGATCTGTGTAACGTTGGCAAGGCCTGTTGCAATTTGAGACAACAGAATGAGTTGTTGCTGTTGTTGCTGTTGTTGCTGCAATTGGATTTGATTCTGGTTGACCGATTGGGTTACGTTCACTTCAACTTCGCGGCTACGTGCCGTCGCACGCTGTTCGGCCAATTGCGCTTCTGCTACGGCAAGCTGGCGCTGCAAGTTGGCATCGTTAATCGATTGAATCAGCGCACGTGTTTTGTCGCCATCGTTGGTAACGACTTGGCTCAGAGCAAACGTGTTTTGAATGCTCTGTGTATTCACGCCAGCAATAGCAAGCGCATTAGCTGATGCAGCTTGTTCAACAGCGTCTTTTACTGCCGTTTCTGTGGCAACGATTGTCGCAGTTGCGTTAGCAACGTTTTGATTGATACCGGCGATGCCCTGCGTTGTGGATAACAGATTGGTATTAATTTGCTGCGTCAAATCACTTTGTACTCCAGCTAGCGCCAATTGCACTTGACTTTCTGCCAAAGGAATAGCGCCCTTGATATCGCCAAGAGTTTGCAGCACGGCGTTATTTTGATTTGCCTCAATGATTCCATTTGTAGCGGTTTGCAGTTGAGTAGGCGTCACGAAGCCTTCGCCCGCGCCGTTGCGGCCAAAGAGACCGTTATTCCCAAGTAGCGCCCCACCAAGTACGCCGCCAAGTAGTCCGGCCCCAAGGCCAGCGCCCGCGCCAGCCCCTGCGCCGCCCCAACCGCCAGTACCAAGGAAAGGCATGATGCTTGCCATTGGGTTAGTGCCGGGCTCGAAAATGTTTTTGATGTGTACGGGGTCTGTCATTTCTGTTACCTCTTCATTAGTGTCCATAGGAAATTACCCTTTCCGTTACGCGTAAAATGCGCAACACATCCACGTTACACCCCTCGTCGTACTACAAAATAAAAGGTAGGACAAAATGAAACCTAAGAAAAAGCCGGGCCGCCCACGCATCAATACGGATCAGGAAACGCCAATGGATAACTACAACGCCCGTTTGACATCGAAGCAGGCGCGTAAGGCCAGGAGGATAGGTGGCGGCAACTTGTCTGCCGGACTCCGCAAGCTGATAGACGATAAAACTATTGACGAACCCGTTACATAGGCGTAGAGTTATTGCAGAAAGGAGATACAGATATGAAAGACGTAATAGAAAAGTTAGAAACAATTGCCGGATTCCATTTAACAAGCGCAAGGATTCAACGCCGCGACGAAAGACGAATGAAACGCTTGCTGAGCACTGAAAATTACACAAGCGAAACAAAGAGAAAGCAAATTGTCAGGCAATTTTTATTTGCTAAACGTACTGCCGAAAATCATAAGCGCATGGGTAAAACATTGCGTGAAATTGCTCAACAGTTAAAGGATTAAGCATGACCGTGTGGCTATTGGTGTATCTGATGAGTGGTAGCACGCTGGCAAGCCAGGAAATCTTTCGTACTGAAAGCGCTTGCGAGACTTACCGCATTACTCACAACTTCCCGGCGCAGGTTCGCTGTGTCGGATTCGTAAGGAGGGCAACAACGTGATTGACACAAATAACTTTTTTTCTCAATTGCTCAGAGAAAGAGCAAAAAGGGAATCAACAATGTGGAAAACCAAAAAGCCCCACATTTACAAAATACCCGGTGGCAGTTGGTGCGCATTGCAACATTTATTGATAGATATGTCTGAACATGAAATAAAAGCGGCACTTACTGCAATTGACCACATGAACAAATTTGGACGGTGGCCGCGATGATCCAACTCCCTTTGCCGGTTATCCCGGTCATTCCAACTGACAGCCGCGCAATAAAAAATACTGGTGCTGGTATCCAAGCTGATTTGCTCAAGGTGAAATGATGTATAAACTTTGGTTGGAAGCTGAAAAAATAGCAGCACAAGATTTGTTGCGGCGAACAGCAATTGTTGCGAGAACGGGCAAACCTTTAATTTTTAAATCGCATATTGGAATATGGTGTGTCATGCGTACTAGACCCCGCAGCAACATTAATGACGATTTGGCAGAACTCAGCACCCACCGTCTTCATCGATACGGAAGGCCTTAAATGAAAAAAGTTGAACTCGATATCCACGCTGATGCAAATCGCTTCCTGGCGCTGGCAAAGTTGGCTGTGGCAATCACTAAGCGCAAGCCGTCAGCATCGCAGCGGGAAGCCATCGCCCGCTTGCAATCTATCCAAGGTGCAACATCGGTCGAGGAATTCCGGCACGCATGTGATAAAGCGCTTGCACATAAGTAACGGACTAGATACAATGGGCGCGCATATCTACACCATCGGGCAAGGTAAGCGGTTTCAATATGCCCAAGACGAAGAGGGTTTTTGGTTTATCAGGGAGCGCACGCAGTACGGCTGGGGCAAGTGGCGCACCTTGGGGACCAAGAACCGACCCGATAACATTTGGTACAACCCTAACGCCGGTAAGGCAAAACTACCTAAAGGAGTAATTAGTCATGACCCTGATTGAAAAACTGCAAGCTAAAAAGAAGGTTACGCGCCATTGGCTCCATTGCCTGGGAGTGGTGTTCACGTTCGGCACGTGGCTTCCTTTCTATATCATGATTGTTGCATTCCGAGCCATTCATAACCGCGACATCGATAGCCAGATCGGCGGCGCTGCGCTGGCGATGTCATCGCACATTTACGCTGAAAACGAAAAGAATGCAGCCGACAAAGCCCGTGCTGAATTTGATGCTGGCGAACGTCTGTAAAAATTATGAACCTATCGCCATGGTTAGTTAAATGGCACAACGGGGAATCATTCGTTTCGTTTTTGCCGGGGCTTGAGGTTGTTGCGTATGACAGACTAGGCAATCCCCATTCTCCGGCGTCCCCTCGCTTGCATTGGGTTCACACTGGCAGTAAATACGATGTGATGTGCTACGCAACGCGACGTGCCGCCCCACTTCCACCACTTCTCTTAGGAGCTAACAAAATGTCTCTTCCGCCAAGGCTTCCCGGCCTGACGCTACCGCCCAAACTTCCCGCGCTAACCATCGGTGCGCCGCCAGCATTACCACCGTTGACTATTGGGCCGGTTGTTGGAGAGGATGTGACACCCTGGTTTTCCTTTACGGTACACACGCCGGTTCACGAAGGGTTATATAACGTGCGTGTACAGCATGAGCCTGATGGGCCAATCTTCGAGCGCTTCTATACGTGGACACGCAACAACTTCTATGACGGTCATGTGATTATCAACAAAGGTTACATCATCGAGTGGCAAGGGGTAAACCATGCGCCCTAATTTCCACACGGTTGAAGTTGAAGAAATGTTGCAGCATGCCCCTGTGGTTAACTTTCTTGTGCAAGCGCGGATTGAGGCGGCGCTTGCCTTGATGCTACAGAACAAATTTACCGAAGCTCGCGTGCTGCTGGTCGGCGCCGTCGGGCTTTGTTCCGGGGACGGTAAAGCCAACGATACCGATGTGGATAACCTGCATCAGTCTGTAGCGATTGTGTACTTTGCCGTAGAACTGGCCCGCCAACGCGGCGACAATGCGCGGGCCGACTATCTACTGTCACAAGCTGAGAGCGCGACATGACACCCGGATTCTTTCAGTTCCCCATGCAAAAACCTATCCGCAGTGGCGCATACATGCTGCCATCTGGTCAGTTTGCCTATTACTGCAAGTACGTGTGCGGTTGGCATGCAGCGGCGGATACGGTTGACCAAGCAATCATCAACTATCAAGAGGGTAAACGCGCCCTCTATTCAGAGTGGAAGGGTAAGTAAATGCTGAAAATTACGAATGCGGTTTCATTAATTCTGATAGCCATATCGGCAACGATAGTTATCATGAGTATTGTCGAACCTTCGTTGTGGAGCACGGGGATGCGCGCATTTCATAGTGCTCTAAATGGCATTTTGGTCGGATGGTCTGTGAGAGGGATGCTTAAATGACTATCACAGTTGAATCTATCGAAGTGCTCAAGTCCTACTTGCGCGGCAAAGACTCAGTCAAGCGTGAATGCCTGGACGTGATTGAGCATTTACAAACACGCATGTGGTTTGCGGCTGAGAACATCGAAAAAGAAAATTACAGCGCTGCTTGCGCAATGCTTACATTACCTGAGAAGGAGTAACGACCATGCAAGATGATGTGGCACGCGACAATTATGAAAAATACATTGGATGCATTGCAGAGCCTATTGACAGGCGCACAGAATTGCAACATGCGGTTGAACGTTTGAAATATAACGCTGACGCATTAAAACGCGCAACGATTGAACGCGACAAATCCGTGGCGATTGTTGCTGAAACCATTGAAAAGGAAATCCCAGCGATCAAAAAG
>Ga0068857_100000167_pt1 | contig 41275 bp, 32 predicted proteins | sample KBSCornC72_FD_66591 | JGI IMG/M metagenome (GOLD analysis project Ga0068857, IMG submission 66591) | Corn rhizosphere microbial communities from Kellogg Biological Station, Michigan, USA - KBS Corn C7-2 | ecosystem: Host-associated > Plants > Roots > Rhizosphere > Soil ...
CCCCGCTCAGAATTCTTTAGTAGCTTGACCGACTCTCGCATGATTAATTGAGCATTCCGAACGTTTTTGTTCAGATACTCGATGACTGTCTCAACACTTACGGCGTCGTGTGAAGGGTGCCAACAATCATAGTCGGTGACTAACGCCAGTGTTGCATAGCAGATCTCTGCCTCTCTAGCGAGCTTCGCTTCCTGAAGATTGGTCATTCCAATGATATCCATGTTCCAGGAGCGATAGACATTCGATTCTGCGACGGTTGAAAAGGCAGGGCCCTCCATGCAGACGTAAGTGCCGCCGCGGTGAGTTTTCACCGAAACAGTTTTACATGACTGTTGCAGTATATCGCCGAGGCCGCTGCAGACAGGATGGGCGAACGAAACATGGGCCACGATGCCCTCGCCGAAAAAAGTGGACTCTTTGGCTCGAGCTCGCGTTCGGTCAAAGAACTGATCGGGAATGACCATGTCTAAAGGAGCGTACTGCTCTTGAAGAGACCCAACAGCTGAGGCTGACAGAATTCGTTCAACGCCGAGCAGTTTCATGGCGTAGATATTAGCTCGAAAGGGCACCTCGGTTGGGGTAAAGCGATGTCCACGGCCGTGTCGTGGGAGGAAGGCAACGCGTTCGCCCTCAAGGCTTCCCAAAATGAACGCATCAGAAGGATCGCCAAATGGAGTATCGATTTTGATTTCTTCAATGTCTGTTAGTTCAGACATTTGGTAGAGGCCGCTGCCTCCAATGATGCCGATTTTAATTGTTGGTAGGGACATTTGTTGGTGTCAGTGGTCCGTTGTCTTTGGTCTTTGGTCTTTGAAATTGTATTTAGTCAATCATACGTCTGAATAAAACCGATCCAGCACTAAAGGCCAAAGATCAAAGGCCAAGATCATAAAGCCTAAAGGCCTATAGGACGCGGGAGCAGTTTGCCGTCGTGTTCCTCGATCGTGCAGAGCGGTTCGTCGGGGTCGTGATAGAAGAGACAAAGCCACTTTTCACGAGCAGCCTGCGGCAATAGTTTCTTCTTAGCCTCAAGAGTTTCCAGGGGATAAAGGTCATATCCCATGATCCAGGGAAATCTCACGTGCGCCCGCATGGGTACAAGGTCTGCGAAGCCAAACATCGTTTGCCCGCCCCTTCGCAACCGCCAGCACTGCATACTCCGATTATGACCGGGATGTAATTCCATCTGCAGTCCCGGAACGATCTGGTAAATATCGTCCTTTGCTTCAAGCTGTCCAGTTTCCTGCAAAGGTTTCCAATTATCTTCCAGATAACTTGCCCGGTCGCGTTCGCTCGGCCCCTCAGCATGGGCTAGTTCAGACCTTGAGACGAAGTAGCGAGCATTTCGGAAGCTGGGCACTACTTGTCGGTTTTCATCAAGTTCGGTATTGCCACCAGCGTGATCAAAGTGGAGATGCGTATTGACAACGATTGTTATCTCATCGGCACTCACGTTGGTTTTTGCTTTCAAGGTTTCGGCGAGCGAATGGGTTCGCTCAATGCCATACATTTCAGCATGTTTTGGTTGCCATTTCTGGCCAATGCCGGTCTCGATCAGAATTTTATCTGTGCCCGTATCAACAAAAAGGCAGTTCATGTTCATTCGAATGCGATTTTGTTCATCAGGAGGGCAAACCACTGACCAGAGATTTCGAGGGACCACTCCAAACATCGCACCTCCATCCAAATGGAACTCCGTGTCTGGAATGATCTCAACTCGATAATCGCCTAAAAGCATAAGTGCTTCGTCCGTAGTCCCGTAGTCCCGTAGTCCGTGGTCCGTTGTCCGTTGTCCGTTGTCAACAACAATCCTTTACTTGGTCAAACCCCAAACTCAACTTGAGATTTTCAAACAACTACGGACCACTGACAACGGACCACAAATTACTTATGCGGATTAGCCGGCGCCGGTTCCTTTTGAGGTTGTGGCTGAGTACCTGATGGCGGCGTGAATCCAGGAGGAAGTCCCTGCGGCATCGGCTGCTGCTCTGGCATTTTCACTTGGAAATTGTCCGGGACCTTAACCTGCGAATGCGCGACTATCTGATCCAGGACCTTCTCGGCCTTCTCTTGTTCCACTGCAGCCTTCGCCTTATCGCGCGGTGACTGCGGTGGAGCAAAGGGATTCGAGTTCGGATCGCCGATCAGAATGTGGCGAGCATGAATCTTCTCTTCGGGTTTGCCGTCCTTAGTCTCAGTCTTCCGTTCTTCAAGCTTGATGATGTGGTAGCCAAATTTGCTCTGGACGACGTTACTGATTTCTCCCGGCTTCAGCGCGTAAGCAGCCTGTTCAAACTCAGGCACCATATCGCCATGACCAAACCAACCTAAGTCTCCACCCTTCTCTTTACTACCGTCGGTTGAATATTCCTGCGCCAATTTTGCAAAGTCTTCACCGGCCCTGGCCCGTTTCAAGATCTCTTCTGCCTGCTCGCGCTTTTTCTTGTCGGTATCCAGCTCTGGATGGCTTGCGAGATATGCGTTCACCTCGTCGTCCGTAGCCTTCATCCTCTCTTCGAGTTTGTCTTTGGCGTACTCTTGCGCGAGCGCTCGGGCTTCCTGCAACAAAATCTGGACTCGAACCTCAGGCTTCTTATCAAAACCTTGTGCTTTAGCTTTTTCTTCTGCGAGATAGATTCGACCCAGCCGCTGTTTCAATTGATCCAGTTGTTCCTTGGGAATTTCCTGGGTCTTCAGCTGCGGATTCTTCGCTTTAGCGTCAGTGATGAGCTGATCAAACCTTTGCTGGTTGGCCGGCTGTTTGAAAAACTCCTCAACCTCTTTATCGGTTATATCAGCGCCCTTGTCGCCTGCGTGTTCAAAGTAGTACTGCGCCAACACGCTCGCTCGTTGAAACTCCAATTGACGTTTCATCTCAGGTGTCTTATCGACGCCGTTAGTACGAGCTTCTTCCGCTACCGCGAGTAAACGACGTACGTCTTTCGCAAAGTCTTTGCGTGCGGCTTCGTCCGAAGCGAGTTGCATCCTCAGCTGAGGCGACTGATCTTCAGCGATGAGAGTCATATCCTCAGGCGTAAGTTCAACTGGCCCCAATTTCCTTGCTTTGACCTGCCAAAAAATCAGCCCGGCAGAAAGAACAAGCGCGACGGCTGCGGCGATAAGTGCTTTTTTAGTTGAGTTCAAAATACTTTCCTTTCTTAAACCTATTGATGCTGCACGAGCTCGAGCAACACTCCGTTGGTAGTAGACGGGTGTACAAAGGCTACAAGGCAGCCTCCAGCTCCAACCCGCGGTGTCTCGTCAATAAGTCGAACGCCCTTGTCTTTCAATTCGGCAAGGGACGCACGAATATCTTTAACTTCGATAGCGATGTGGTGAATTCCAGGACCACGTTTTGCAATAAACTTAGCCACAGCTGAATCAGGAGTAAGCGCTTCCAGCAATTCGACATGAGTATCACCGACTGCCATCATGGCCACGCGCACACCTTGCTCGGTAACTTCTTCAGTCGAATCCAGCTGTAAGCCTAAGGCGTCGCGCCAAACCGCGAGTCCTTCAGCCAGGCTCTTTGTAGCAATACCTATATGATCAATCTTCATAACTAACCAATTGTTGCTGCTTGCGAAAGTCGGGGAGAACGGCACCCGGTTGGCAGTCAATTTCTCGAGGATTGAATGATCTCCTCAACGGCAGAATAAGGGTCTCGCTTCCGGCTTGCAACTTCCTCGGCCATGCGATCCAGAGTTGAGGCGGATGAACCCGATTCCAACACCCTATTGAGCAAGCTTTCCCGGAGCAATTCCACTATTCGCCAACGGGCAATTGCCCGACGTCGCTCTCCACTAATCTTGCTGGTCTGTTGTGCCTGAACAAAACTATCAATCGCACTCACCAGATCCGCAATACCAACTCCTTCAGTAGCGACGGTCTTCACAATCGGAGGATTCCACCCATCCTCGCGCATTGCCAGCGAAAGCAAGGCTTCTAACTCTTTCTCAGTTGAGTAGACGCCTTCCCGGTCTGCTTTATTGATGACAAAGATGTCGCCTATCTCCATAATGCCGGCTTTAATCGCCTGGATATCGTCGCCCATTCCCGGCACTAGTACCACAACCGAAACATCAGCCGCTTTCACGATTTCGACTTCGTCCTGTCCCACCCCCACAGTCTCTACAATGATTTTCGAGTAGCCAGCTGCATCGAGAATCGCGACCGCGTCAACTGTCGCTCGCGCGAGGCCACCGAGATTGCCGCGCGTAGCCATCGACCGGATAAAGACCCCTTCGTCAAGACCCAGGGTCTGCATGCGAATGCGATCTCCGAGGATCGCGCCGCCGGAAAATGGACTGGACGGATCCACCGCGACAATTCCAACACGTTGATTAGCGCGCCGGTAATTCAAAGCCAATTTATCAACGAGCGAAGATTTTCCAGCCCCGGGAGCTCCGGTAATTCCGACCACCAGGCCGCCGCGTGATTGCTGGTAGATTTGCTTCATCAGTCCGGCTGCGTCAACCGAACCGTCTTCTATCTTTGAGATTGCCCTTGCTACGGCGGCAGGATCACCTTTGCTGACTCGGTCACTTAGGCTTTCTGTCTGCACGGGCATCTCGTAATTAATCTCAGAGCTGACGAAGCACTTCGCGGGCGATGATGATCCGCTGGATCTCAGATGTTCCTTCACCAATCGTACAGAGCTTCGAGTCGCGCCAGTATTTTTCCGGCGGATAGTCTTTCGTGTAACCGTAACCGCCATGCACCTGGATCGCCTCTTCACACACGTTGACACTTATTTCTGATGAATAAAGTTTGGCCATTGATGACTCTTTAGTCGTCTTCTTGCCGTTGTCTTTCAATGAGGCCGCGCGATACATCAACAATCGAGCGGCGTCAATCTTGGTGGCCATGTCTGCCAGCTTAAATTGAATCGCCTGGAACTCCGCAATCGGTTTACCGAATTGCTGACGCTCTTTTGCATAGCGCACCGCAGACTCATACGCTCCCTGTGCGATACCGACCGCAAGGGCTGCAATTGAGATGCGACCGCCATCCAGTATTTCCATCGCATTCACGAAGCCCTGACCTTCTTCACCAAGCATTTTATCGGCGGCAACAAAGCAGTCCTCGAAAACGACGCTTGCAGTTTCAGAAGCTCGTAAGCCTAGCTTGTTCTCTTTCTTCGAGGGCGAGAAGCCCTGCATGCCCTTTTCAAACACAAATGCTGAGATGCCTTTACTGCGCTTTTCTTTGTCAGTCACGGCCATTGCTACGCAAATGTCCCCATGGATCGCGTGCGTGATGAAGTTCTTTGAACCGTTAACTATCCAACCACCTTCAGTCGGTACAGCGGTAGTCTTTGTTCCCGAGGCATCGGAACCTGCACTTGGCTCAGTCAAGCCCCACGCGCCCAATTTTTGGCCGCTAGCTAAGGGGACGAGGTACTTTTGTTTTTGCTCTTCAGTGCCGTACTGGTAAATGTGATTGGAACAGAGTGAATTGTGAGCTGCAACAGAGATTCCCACGGAGCCATCAACGCGAGATAACTCTTCTATTATGGTGGCATACTCAACATAGCCCATTCCGGCGCCACCATACTCTTCGGGGAAGATAACGCCGAGCAGACCTAGTTCAGCGAGTTTGGGCTTGAGCTCGATGGGAAAATGCTGGGATTCGTCCCATTCCATCACGTGAGGGGCGATTTCGGATTGAGCAAACTCGCGAACGCTCATCTTGATCTGTTGCTGCTCTTCGCTTAACTCAAAATCCATAAGTTTATTCCTTACACAACGTTGGCATTCCTAACTGTCCAAATCAGACGACAGACTAGAAATGCCACCCTGATACCTTCAATTTGCGGGCTAGATTTTACCCTAAAGTCGTCCTCAAACGTGATTGGCGGGACGCGCTTTCGAGGCGACCTTTTTGGGGCGTGGCTTGCGGACGAATTTGCGTACTTCAGCCTCGGACAAGAACCGCCAGTGCCCTGGCTTTAATCGTTCTTCTCGCAGGTAACCGATTTGCACCCTTCGCAACTTCAGCACCGAGTGACCAATCACTTCAAACATCCGGCGTATCTGCTGGTTCCGACCTTGATGCAATCGAACCTCAAACCAGCTGTTAGTTGCCGTTTCGTCCAGTTTCACGATAGTTGCCGGAGCCGTCCGCGTGCCATCATCCAGCGTGACGCCTCGTCTGAGACGTTGGATAGCTGCATCAGTCGGAACACCTTTGACCTTTGCTTCATAAATCTTTTCGACACGATTTCGGGCCGCGGTAATAAAGTTCGTGAAGTCGCCGTCATTCGTTAAAAGCAGTAGTCCTTCGGTGTTGAAATCAAGTCGGCCGACTGGATATAGCCTGCCAAGCGACGGAGGTAGCAACTCAGTTACCAGCGGCCGGCGGTCAGGATCGGAGACACTCGATAAATACCCACGTGGCTTGTACAGCAGTACGTAGACCTTTTCATGAGCTCGTATCTGAGAATTAATGAGCTTTCCATTTACCTTGATGTGATCTTTATCGGGATCGGCCTTGGTACCAAGTTCCGTGATGACCTTACCGTTGACGGTCACTCGTCCACCGGTGATCAGTTCCTCTGCGTGTCGCCGAGAGGCAATGCCAGCCGTCGCAATTAATTTTTGTAAGCGCTGCTCCATCCTTGGGGTGCGCCGGCCCGGCGGCGCTTTGTTCTATCGACTATCGACTTTCCGACAAATTCATTAAAAAGCGCCGGCGAGCCGGCGCACTCCAAGGTTATGACTGGCCGCCACTAAGATCGTGGAAGTCTTCAACGCTTGGGAGTTCAGATAAATCTTTTAAGCCGAACTGCAGTAGAAACTCTTTTGATGTTCCGTACATCATTGGACGGCCAACTGCGTCTTTCCTGCCCTTGGCAACAATCAATTTTTTATCAAGCAAAGTCTTAATCGCCGAGGGAGACTGAACGCCACGAATCTCAAGGATCTCCGGAACGGTAACTGGTTGGCGGTAAGCAATGACGGCAAGAGTCTCGAGCGAGGCAATTGTCAATTTTGCACTGGGTCTTGTTTTCAAGAATGCTCGAACGTGTTCGTGATACTCGGGACGCGTTGCAAACTGCCAACCCCCGGCTAATTCTCTTAGCTGCAGACCGCTGTTGCGCGAATTAAATTCCTGCACTAATGCTTCAAGCGCCTGCGTTACAACTTCCCGGTCCTCTTTCAAAACGTCCGCGATGATCTTCGTACTCAACGGCTCTTCTGAAACATAGATCAACGCCTCGATAACAGCAGCTCGTTCTGCCTCGCTCTTTAACGAGTGCAATGGACCATCATCATCCGCTTCGGTCTGCGAGTCAGGTTTAGAACCAGCCTCGGCCTCGGCAACCATGGCTGCGAGTTCCTGGCTGGCCTCTTCGTTAAGGGCCACCTGATCAACGGCTTCGTTGGAAACTGCTTTATCTTGATCGTCGCTCACTGAAGTCACTCTCAGCCCACTCGGGCAATGATGTCGCCAAACGTTTCGCGTTGAAATAATTTAATTTCCGTTGTTCTAACCAGCTCGAGTACAGACAAGAATGCCAAGACCAGCTCCCTACGCGACTTCGCTCGTTCAAAATACACTCGCAGGTTCAGTTCGCTGGCTGACATGACCATGTTGCGCAGTCGCTCGAGCATCTCCGCCATAGAGATCTCTTCACGCTCAATCTCCATCAGAACTTCTTCTTTATGACGAGCGAGAATGTCCTGGAAAACTTTCAGAAGATCGAAGAGGCCAACTGATACCTCGGGATTATTTTTATCTGTTTCGATCTGCGCACGTTTGAAAACCGCTTGTTCAACTGTTGCACGTGACCACAACATCTCCGCGGCTGCTTTGTATTTTTGGTATTCGAGCAGCTGGTTTACAAGGTCCGACCGGGGATCGTCTACTTCTTCCGCCGGAGCCATTGGATCTCGCGGCAGCAGCATCTTCGTTTTCAACTCGATGAGCGTCGCTGCCATTACCAGAAAATCACCTGCGACCGCGATATCCATTTCCTGCATTACTCTCAGATAGCGCAGGTATTCGTCAGTTATCCTCGCGACCGGAATGTCATAAATACTTACCTGCTCGTGGCGGATTAGATGCAGGAGTAGATCGAGCGGTCCCTCAAACTCGCCGAGGAGCACCTTCAAATCGTCGGTGGTGTCGTCTGAAACGATCTGAGGTATGGCGCCGGCGACGTTAAGGGGAACGGACGCCTGCTCCGTGCTCTCAACCACGACATCCGGTGTTTCATCACTCATAGTAATTCTTATCGCCTTCCGCTGCCTCTTATACCCACATTCTCAAAGACATGGGACAAAGTGGTGGCGGCAATCTGTTGAGCTTTATCACGTCCATAAGCAAGAATTGAATCAAGCTCATCATCGGAGATACTGCGAACAGCGTTCTGTATTGGCTCAAGAAAGCTGACTGCGGCGTCAGCCAGATCGCCCTTCAATTGGGCGTAACCTTTACCCGCAAAGTGCGCTTCAACCTCGGCCTGAGTCTTGCCGGTGAGCAAGTGATAGATCTCGAGGAGGTTATTAATAGCGGGTCGTGATTCGTCGAAACGAATCTCAGTTCCAGAGTCTGTTACTGCTCGCTTAAATTTCTTCTGAATCGTCGCGGCATCGTCCATCAACATGACACAACCATTCGGATCATCGTCTGATTTCGACATCTTCTTCGACGGATCGGAAAGCGACATTATCCGCGCGCCAACCTTGGGAATATAAGGATCCGGAACTCGAAACGTCTCGCCAAAGTCGCGGTTAAATCGAATGGCAATATCACGAGTCAACTCCAGATGCTGCTTCTGATCGTCCCCGACGGGAACAAGATCGGTTTGATAGAGCAGAATGTCTGCCGCCATCAATACGGGATAATCGAACAAACCAACGCTGACGTTTTCCTGCTGCTTTTTTGCCTTATCCTTGAACTGAGTCATGCGCTCAAGTTCGGACATACGCGCGACGCAGTTCAGCACCCACGTAAGTTCCGAGTGCTCGTGTACATCCGACTGGACAAAGATTGTCGCGACCTTCGGATCAATGCCAACTGCAAGATAGATTCGAGCCAGGTCGCGGGTCTTTGCGGCTAACAGCTTTGGATCCTGGGGAACAGTGAGAGCGTGAAGATTGACGATACAGTAAAAGCTCTCGTATTCATTTTGCAGTGCTACCCAGTTACGTAGTGCGCCGAGATAATTTCCCAGATGTACGTTGCCAGTTGGCTGGGCCCCGCTGAAGATTCGCTTTGGCATTAAGTTTAAATCGATTAGTTCCTGACACCCATCAATAACAAGCTATAGACGATTCGGAGAATAGGCTGAATGATCGCGTCAAAGAAGCCCACGTAGATCAAGAGCATGAGAATAATGAAACCGTAGCGTTCAAGGATTTCCAGAACCGGCTGCATACTCGCCGGCAGGAAAGTCTCCAAAATCTTGCTTCCGTCCAGGGGAGGAAAAGGCAACAGATTAAAAACCGCAAGTGAGATGTTCATCGTCAGAAGGAACCGCAGAAGTATGATGACGGGTTCCTGTAAAGACTCAGACATCTGCATCAAAACGCCAGAGAGCAACAGCACTTTAAAAATAACGAACGTAATAATTGCGATTAATAAGTTCGCCAATATTCCCGCGATCGAAACCATTACGTTCGCGAGATCTTTGTTGCGCCACCTCAACGGGTTGACGGGGGTGGGTTTTCCCCATCCAATCAAAGGAATGAATCCCCCACCCATTGCACCCACGACAAAAGTGACTATCGGAATCAAGAGCGTTCCGATTGGGTCTGTGTGAGCAACTGGATTGAGCGTCACCCTGCCCAGGAGACGGGCGGTATCATCGCCGAACCTGTCCGACATCCAGGCGTGCGCTGCCTCGTGCGCTGAAATAGCCAGCAGCAACACCACCATGTAGATAATTAGGTTTGGAATTAACTGTTCTGGAGTCAAATAAACACCAATAAAAACCCAACAAATAGAGGGTCAAAGTAGCATTACGCTTAGGTAGTGTCAAAAGCTATAGGCTACTAAAATCAGCTTTTAAGGACGCGACAGAAGCGCACCCTCAATTTGCACAGGGACGGAGTAGACTGAGTCGATTGTGGCTATTGCAAGGTCGCCCTGTGGTCCAAACGCAAGACCAACCAGATTCATCCCTGCAACCACAACTTCCGCATCGGAACCATCAGGGCTGATCCGTACCACGCCTCGACGTCCTCGAAGCGCCGCTGCGACGTAAAGGTTCCCTGACTCGTCAAAAGCGAGTCCCTGGGGACGCCCAAGGCCCCGGAAGAAAGGCTCAACTTCTCCGTCAGGGTTGATACGCCAAACCGAATCGAAACTCGACACAGTTGGGCCGGTAAGATAAAGAGACGAATCAGGACCGAATGCGAGATGATAAGCAGATACAGACGGCTCAATTTGAACCCAAGCTTTTTCTTCGCCGATTCCATTCACTTTGAAAATTGTTCCGGTACGGTCGCCGACATACATGACGCCTGACTTATCAAAAGCAATCCCTGTCGCCACTCCTAGGTTCCGTGCGAATGGCACAGCTTCGCGGAATGGATTGATCTTGAAAACGGAGCCATCAAGCCGGCTCGAGACAAACAACTGGCCCTCAGGGTCAAAAGCCAGGCCCGTGGGATTGGCTATGTCGCCGGAGTACTCAGAGGCTTCTCCGTCAGCGTCCACTCTAAACAGGGTTACAGGCAGCTGATCGCCTCTGGATCCTGACCGAGTTACGAACAAGGCATCATCGTCAGGGTCGAACGCAGGATTCGTGACTGGATGGACGTCGGTGATCACCCTCTTCCCGACCGTCAGGTTGACTGGAGCGCTTAGTTGGTCATCCACTTTGAGGCGTACCTCCACCGGCCCTGACGTCCGTATTTCAGGAACAATGGCGAGCACGCGTCGCGGTCCCAGCGCAACAATCGGGGCTTCAGAGTCTCCAATCATTACAGAGCATCTCGAAGGGATGCTCGTATCGAGATCGGTGCAGTCGACGGCTATCTCAGCGCCTTCGATTGCGTAGGCAGGGGTGATCCGAACAATTTTTCCAACCATTTTCGAAAAGGCATTCCCTTCGACCCGAGTCAACTTTGGTGTATTCGCAAGGTCGTTCATGATACGCCTCGAAAAAATTGATGTCTAATACAACGGAATCGGAGTACCGGTTGTTTGAAGCCATTGACTGTTAAGAATGGTCGCTATGGTATAATTCGGACCCTGTACAAAAGCATGTGCGGACTGAACGATTGACGAATACCAGCTTAAGGTTGATAGGAAGTTACGCACTCCAGAAAGTCTAATGCTTAAGGGACTCAGCGACGCGATTTCGCCGAGCAACAACACCGAATTCTTCCCAGAGCCTGCAAAACACCGCTCGCATTACTCATCCTGTAAGTCATTGGCGCTACCCTTTTTGTTTACGCCCCTAACTATGTTCAACGTCTTGTGTATTGGAGGACAGGAACATTACTAGCGCATTGGGCAACACACTTGGCCTGAAACCAAACCAACTTCGACGGATTGAAAAGCTTTATACAAGGCGTATACGGCCAAATCAGATAGTAACGCCCGAGTTTGCCCGGCAGCTCAGCGAGTTATCGCAGGAGACGCGCCGGCAGATCGGCGCCTTGATTGACCGCAAGGGTCACGTCCAATACGTCATGGTTGGCGATAACCGCGGAATTGAATTGCCTGACTTCAAGCGCGTACGTGTTGCAACCGGCCGCTTTCGAGGCCTGCGGTGTATCCACACTCACTTGCGGGGCGAAGGGCTCACCCAGGATGACTTGACCGACCTCGCCTTGCTGCGTCTGGATTTAATGGCCGCAATCGATGTAGACACCGACACTGGGTTGCCAGGTATGGTCCATGCCGCCCACCTCCTACCGTTGCATGCGGGCGAGTTGGAGAACGCAAGCATGCCGGGCACATTCGAGTTTCTGGAGCCCCAGTTGGCGGGCAGTCTGGATCTCGATTTTCTTGATCTGATCGACTCGCTCGAAGAGGAAATGGCGCGTAACCGGCACGCAACTCGCCGTTCAGAGTTACGAGATCGAACAATCCTCGTCGGTGTGGCGACCAACGGAATGACCGACGCCGAGGAATCTATGGCCGAACTTTCAGAACTCGCAGCTTCGGCGGGCGTGGTTGTTCAGGACACCATTATTCAGCGGCGCTCAGCTATTGATCCGAAAACGGTTCTTGGTCGAGGGAAACTTGATGACCTGATAATTCGATCTTTGCAGTTGGGCGCGGACATGCTGGTGTTCGACCGAGAGCTAAGTCCGGCGCAAGTGCGATCTCTTTCCGAAGCAACAGATTTAAAGATCATCGATCGTTCACAGTTGATACTCGACATCTTTGCCCAGCGAGCTCAATCCAAGGAGGGAAAGATCCAGGTCGAGTTGGCCCAGTTGAAATATTTGTTACCGCGACTAATTGCCGGTCAGGATTCAGCCTTCTCGCGTTTGGCCGGAGGCATTGGTGGCCGAGGCCCCGGTGAAACGAAGTTGGAAACCGATCGCCGTCGTGTTAGAGATCGAATTAACCGGCTCGAGAAAGAGATAGAAGTTCAACGTCTACGAAGACAGGAACGACGAAAAGGTCGAACGCGTCAACGACTTCCGATTGTGTCAATCGTAGGTTACACAAATGCGGGCAAATCAACTCTGCTGAACGCCCTCACCAAAAGCGAGGTACATGCCGAGCAGCGAATGTTTGCAACACTCGACCCGACCTCGCGCCGGCTCCGTCTACCCCGAGAACAGGAAGTAATCATTAACGACACTGTGGGATTTATTCAGGCGCTGCCACCAGATCTCCTGTCGGCGTTCCGCGCAACACTGGAAGAAATAAGCGATAGTAGTTTACTAGTTCATACTGTTGACATTTCCAATCCGCGTTGGCCGCAGCAGGTGGAATCGGTGAAACGCATTCTATCTGACTTAAAGCTAGCTGAGATTCCAACTCTGCTGGTGCTGAATAAAGCAGACTTGCTTGAAAGCGAGGAGTTGGATGCGGTGCTAAGACAGGCAAAACAGTTTGACAAGAATGATCCCGTGGTCATCTCGGCACTGAGGCCGGCAACGCTGGATCGACTACTTGATCGGGTGGGTTTGTTATTGGCTCGAGATCTTGGACTAGAAAGAGAATCGGATTTTCAGCATCGGCATGCTGTCGTTTCCGAAGTTGCGTAAATGGGACTGCGCCCACGATTCAAAACTCCCTTTAGTCAGGCACGCGATCGGTTCGTAAACTACTTCACCGGACCGTTCATGTCGTTAAGACCTCGCACTCGATTCCTGGTCGGCGCCGCGGTCCTGGTTATCACAACTACACTGCTACTCTGGAACAACTCCTCTTCAACAATTACTCAGAATTACAAAGAAGGTGAAGTCCTTACGAGAGCGATAGTCGTGCCTGCTGACATCACTACTATCGACCTGGTGGAAACCGAACGCCGCAAGGCTGCCGCCAGAGAGTTGAGCCGGCCAATCTTCAATTTTGACTCGAGTAGAGCAGAAACCTCAGTCCAGGGATTCCGTAGTGACTGGGAGGAGCTGAAGAAACAGGTTAATTCCGGCCAGGGGAAGAACGCTGTGTGGAGCGGCGATGGTGGGCCAGGCGTAGGTCGCGCGATCATTGCTCATAATTTCGATGAAGACGATCTCGATCGCTTGACGTCACTCCTTCGGGAGATTGGCAGCGCCTACATCTACGACGATAGCGAAGTGGACCGCCTGGGCCATGATATCGTTCTGGTCGATATACGTAATCCCGTAGCGCAAATGATCATGCCGGCGCCGCGAACTCGGATGATTGCTCTCTCGGCCGCCCGCAGGAATCTGGAGATCAGGGTGTTGAATTTGCCTGATTGGAGCGCGGACGAAAAACTCCAACTGGTATCAGCACTGTCTCTATTGGTTCGGCCCAACGTAGTCCTTGACGAAACAGCGACAGCAGCGGCGCGTGAAAACGAGGCCAATAATGTTCCGGTTGTGGTCATTTCGCTCAAGCGCAATCAGATACTTGCTCGAGAAGGCGATACCGTCACCCCTAACATTCTGGCCCAGATTGCGGCCATCAAAAGCACCGGACATTCAGGCAGACCGTGGCAGAATTTTTTCGGTCTGTTAGTGATCGTCATAGCTGTCTACTGGGCCGGCTGGAAGTTCACCGAACACAGAAGTTCGCGCGGAGTTCTGACGCTTGGTAAGCATAAGGCGTTTGCGCTCGTAGGTTCCGCTATCCTGATCCAAACAGCGTTGATGAGAGTTGGCTTTACGTTTGGTGACAGCATTGCAGCCTGGATGTCCCAGTCAGGTCCTCCATTCAACGATCCAGCTATGTGGAACTTTGCCATTCCCTTCGCGGCTGCGGCTTTGCTCGTAGCAATGCTGGTGGATACCCAACTCGCTTTCCTGACGGGAATCATCACAGCTCTCTTTGCGGGCCTGTTAGCCTCAACCGGCATGAACAAAGCGTTGTTTGCCATGGTGTCGTGTTCGGCCGCCATCTACAGTATTGGGAAGTATCGCGAGCGTCAGTCCGTCACCCTTGCAGGAATCCTGGTGGGCTTCATCAACGTTGGAATGGCTATTGCCCTGATAGCGTATTCAGAACAAGCGCTGTCGTTTAGGACCTTGTGGCTCGCATTTGCCTGTGGGCTGGCTGGTGGACTGCTAACAACAGTATTTGCTGCAGGCGGTCTCCCGGTGAACGAGTCGGCATTCGGAATATTGACCGATGTAAAACTTCTCGAATTATCGAACGCCGACCTTCCTGTCCTGGGACAATTGGCTTTGCGTGCGCCCGGCACAAACCAACATTCTCACGCAGTCGGTCAGCTCGCGGAGGATGCTTGCCGGGCGATTGGTGCTAATCCTTTGCTGGCGAGAATCGGAGCTCTGTATCACGATATAGGCAAGCTAGCGGCTCCCGACTACTTCGTTGAAAATCAACAGGGCGAGAACCCGCATGATCGTTTGCGACCGCAACAGAGCGCCAAGATCATTACAAGCCACGTCACCTATGGATCGCGTCTGGCGAAGGAGATTGGTCTTCCTGAAAAGATAGCTGATTTCATCCCGCAGCATCACGGAACCCGAACACTGCATTACTTCCTTCGCAAAGCCCAGGCCCAGGCTCAACCTAACGAGAAGATCAATGAGAACGATTTCCGTTATCCCGGGCCAAAGCCTCAATTCAAAGAAGCTGCAATCATGATGCTGGCGGATTCGTGTGAAGCGGCGGCTCGCTCGCTGGCGCGACCTGATCCTGAAAATATCAGAGCGATTGTCGTCAAGATTGTTGATGCCATTATCACCGACGGCCAGTTAAACGATTGCGATATCACGCTTCAGGAACTGACGACGATCCGAGAGGCGATGATTAGCGCTTTGACTGCGATTTATCACGCCAGAATCGACTATCCAGGCTTTAACCCACCCGCTGTGACTGGACCATTGCCGCCTTTACCTGCCGGAGATATCGACAGCGAAGAACGTGGTATCAGCTACAGCAAACCTTCAGAGATTCCTATCAATCGCGCAGGTGAAGTCGAGGACGAAGCAATTCCTCGCAAGGTCGTGAAGCGCTAAAGGCCGTCTAAAACCTCGTACGCAATTTTGAATAGGTCGTTTCCAAGGTCTCGGGAATAACGCGGGATTCAGAGATGGTGGTCATGAAGTTGGTGTCGCCGGACCAACGTGGCAACACGTGTATGTGAAGATGGCCTACAATTCCGGCGCCGGCAGCTGCTCCTAAATTGATTCCAATATTAAAACCGGGCGGAGAATAGACTTCGCGTAAAGCGGTCTGGGCCTTTTTCGAAAGGTCCATTAATTCGTCCGTGACTTCCTTGGCAACTCGATCAAATTCGCCGGTGTGTTCGTACGGAATAACGAGGAGATGGCCAGTGATATAAGGAAAGAGGTTTAGAACGACGAACCCATGCTCGGCACGATGGACTACGAAGTTAGTGTCATCTTTTGCCGGATCAGCAGCGATATCACAGAATACGCACCGATCGGATTGTGAGTCGACACCGGAGGCTATGTACTTCGCACGCCAGGGACTCCACAGTCTTTCCAAAATTTCCTGACTCCTCTAGAACTTACAAGACCGGTGGTTGGCGATTGTCGTCGTGGGTTACAGAACCTGAGTTTCCTGACGTCGAGTGAGCGGCTGGATTCTCGTCGTTGATTAATTCTTTCAACTCTTTTCCCGGTTTGAAATAAGGAACACGTTTAGCGGGGATACTTACTGGATCGCCGGTCTTGGGATTTCTACCGCGACGGGCTCCGCGCTCTCGCACCCGAAAACTGCCGAAGCCTCTGAGCTCGATCTTCTCTCCTTGATTAAGGGTCTCAATGATGCTTTCAAAGACGATTTCTACTAAACGCTCAGCATCTTTCTTTGTAAGTTCTGCTTCTCTAGCGACGTCTTCGACGAGTTCTGCTTTCGTCATGCATCACCTCGTTAGTTTTAAATGGTCCAGTTTGTGAATATGTCAGGCCGCAAATAGAAATACAAAGTAACTTATTGATAATGGCGAGGTTTTCTTAACTCACCGTACACTATCAGAAAACGATCAGGTCGGGCAAGACTCACGCACGAGCGATTTTGAAGCCAACGAATAGCCTTGAAAGAAAAAAGAAAGCCCCGCTCCAAACCTTAAGGACATCGCTGAAAGCAGGGCCACCTTGAATTGGCTGGAGACAGATGTCAGTTCTCGTTAGATTCTGACTTGTTAAGACCAAAATCGGCGAGTTCACCAAGAGAAGCCATTCCACCGCCCGCTTCCGAGGAGTAGATCTTCGTATCAACGATGGGCTCATCTTTACCTACAGCTCTCGCTGATAGACCTATTTTCTTGGTATCGGGATCGATGCGCAGGATCTTGAATTCCATCTCCTGGCCCAGTTGGACCACATCTTCGGGTTTGGCTACGCGTTCTTCGGAAAGTTCGGAAATGTGACACAAGCCTTCCAGATTGTCATCGAGCTCAATAAAGGCGCCGAAGTTTGCAAAGCGCGCCACTTTGCCGCGCACCACATCTCCTGGTTTATGTTCGTTAGTGAACTTCTCCCAGGCATTTGGCTCAAGGTCTTTGATGGAGAGTGAAAGACGCCGATTCTCACTGTCGATGCTTGTAATTACAGCGTCGATCTCCTGGCCTTTCTTCAGGACCTCACTTGGATGTTTGATTCTTCGCGACCAGGAAATATCTGAGACATGAACCAATCCATCGACACCGTCTTCGATTTCAATAAAGGCGCCGAAATCGGTCAGGTTCCTGACGCGGCCATGAACTCGAGTTCCAACTTGATAACGCTCGTGCAATGTCTGCCATGGGTTTTCCTGGACTTGCTTCATACCGAGGCTGATACGGCGAGCCTTAGGATCGACACTCAGCACTTCCACCTCGACCAGATCGCCTGGATTTACGACTTTGCTCGGATGCTTGACGCGCTTTGACCAACTCATCTCCGAGACATGGACCAATCCTTCAACTCCGTTTTCGAGTTCAACGAAAGCTCCATAGTCTGCGACACTCGCGACCCGACCGTTAACCCGTGTGCCTACCGGGAAGCGCTCCTCTACGCTTGACCAGGGATCGGGCAGCAGTTGTTTATAACCCAGGGAGACGCGCTCACGATCGCGATCGAACTTGAGCACCTTCACCTGGATGGTATCGCCAACTTTGAATAATTCGTTTGGGTTCTGAAGCCTTCCCCACGACATATCGGTTACGTGTAGCAACCCATCGACTCCACCGAGGTCAACGAAGGCACCGTAATCGGTGAGATTCTTGATCTGACCCTCAATAACAATGTCTTCCTCGATCTGCTGGAGCGTCTGGTCCTTACGTCCGGTGTTTTCCTGCTCGATAACTGCTTTGCGCGACAAGACGACGTTTGATCGCTTGCGATTGAGCTTGATTACCTTTGCTTCGATTATCTGGTTTCGCAGAGTGTCGAGATTGCGAACTGGACGCACGTCCACTTGAGAGCCAGGCAGGAACGCGGCAATGCCGTCAATGTCAACTCGGAGACCGCCTTTAATCCGATCGATAACGCGGCCTTTGACGCTGGAACCATCTCGATACGCTTTCTCGAGATCGTCCCACGCTTTCATGCGGACCGCATCAGCTCGGGAAAGCACCGGCAGACCATCGGCAGTTTCCATGCTTTTCACGAGCACTTCGACTTCGTCGCCAGGCTTTACGGTGAGTACGCCGTTTTCTGTAAACTCTGCGGGATTGACGATACCTTCGGACTTATATCCGAAGTCGATTACAACTCCACGTTCGCTCAGGTTGACGACGATACCACGTACTACTTCGCCTTCTTCGAGAGTGGCCTGTTCTTGTTCGAACTGGTCCAATAGTTGACCGAAGTCAACATCGCCACTGGCCCGCGACTCATCAGAATCGTCGGCATCATGAGCGGCTGTTGTTGGAGAAGACTGTGCGGCAGCTGCGGTTGGTTGCGGAGAACTCTGTTGTTCGCCGGTTGAGTTATTGTCGGCCTCGCTGTTGTTCAGCTTGGGTTGTTCACTAGACATGCATACTCCTGTAGTTCCCGATAACTTTCAGCGCGTTCCACGATCATATCGCGCCTCACCTGAACGGAACAATCATCGCAGGGGTCTCGATGATTGCCGCAGGTTTTCTAAGCGGCGTGTGTGTTTTTGACCTTGGCGTTGTCGGGAATTGGAGCTGGCGAGGATGCGAGCCGTTTGGATTTGGAATTGTCGAGCTAATTTGTTTCGATTACCGCCCTGCCGTAGTCACCTGCTTGGTCCGACAAACACCCGCCGCCGTAGTACTAACGGGTAGGGCGGCACTGTACACGCCAGAACAAGGGCATGTCAAGGCGCGGAGAGGCACACAAGTCCTACAGAGGCAAACAATTCCGTCGAACGGACCCAATTATTCCGAGTGGTGTTCGTGCAAACCTTACTGACTTGACGAGATGTTGTCAGAGGTTCGCGGCACGACATAAATTCCAGCTGAATGTGAGCCGACAAAAAGTATGTTCTGATCGTTTGCATCAAAAGCGAGCGCCCAGATTCGCTGGCTTGGCAGGCGATGATCTTTCGAGTCGATTCTCGCCCAGGTTGTACCGCCATTCGTGCTGCGATAAACCCCGCCGCCAACGTCACTAATCTGATAAGCGTTTCCAGCGAAGATCTCATCACTGTTACGTGGATTCACGAGTATGCTGGTGAAATCGCCAAAAGGAAGATTTCCTCCGCGTCGATTCCAGGTTTCGCCCCCATCATGCGAGATATAAAGGGACTGCTTTGTTCCCACATAAACGTAATTGGGCTTCTGTGGATCTTGCACGACCGTGTTAACCGGAAATTCGGTAGGAATGCCATCGACTTTCTTCCAGGTCGTTCCAGCATCGTGCGATACCAGTATCCCGGATGAAGCGGTCCCTACCCAGATCGTCTCTGGCGCCTTTAGGTTGTTGGAGATACAAGTTGTGCGCGAATCAAACGAAAGGTCGTAGGGAAGTTTCTGCCAACCCTTGGCGGGATCAAAACTCCTGTATAGGCCGGCGTTTGTGGCTGCCAAAAACCCGGGTCTTTGATCCGCATCAGCCGTGTGGATTAAAGCGTTGACCGCATCGGCCAGAATCATGGTGGAAGTTTCCTCAGCTGCGCCCTTGGCAGTCGCTACAGAAATGCCGAGCGCCGAAAGGGTAATGCTATCCAACTTCCCTGTTACCGGGAGATGGCGATCTCCCTGAAACTTCTTGACGGCAAGTTGAGTTGCAGGACCCAACTTTCCGTCAGGCTCACCTAAATGGTAGCCAGCGCGATTGAGAGCTTCCTGCACCTTGATTGACGAGTCAGCGTCGAGCTTTGGCGAAACTACTCGCTTCGCGGTTCGAACAACCTTCTTCTTAACTGGAGCTTTCTTTTTGGCTTCGGTGGTTGCAGGTGCCCAAACAGGAGCCCACGAGGTTCCGCGATCAGTTGAGCGATAAACTCCCAGGTTGGTGCCTAAATAGATAACGTTTCCGTCCGTAACGTCCTGAACGATTGAGTAGGTAATCAATCTCGAAGGCATGCTTCGCATTGAAGGTCGCCAGGTCTCGCCGTTGTCGGTACTTACAAACAGAAATCCGCCACCAGTTGCCGTATTGATTGTTGATGCGTAGATTCGACCGGGAACTTCACGATCCGGAAGAATTGCGTTCGCGAATCGCCCGCTAAAGCCAACATTAATTGGCGTAAACGATTTCCCGGCATCATTCGAGACCATCACGCCATAGTTGTTGGTTCCGATATAAACAACGTCAGGACGCGAGGGGTGTACGGCGATCGAGTTAATCTCCAACTGACGAGAAGTCGTGACCATCCACGAGTCGGCGTCGCCACCCTTTTCGGAGCGCCAAAAGCCCTCAGTTGTACCCGCGAAGACTACTCCGGGTAGCGAAGGGTGCTGCAGGATTGCGCGCGTTCTACGCGACTGGGAAGGAATGCCCTGAACTTTGCGCCAGTTCTCGCCGCCATTCTTACTTTCGTAAATACCGCTACAAGCGGAAGCGATGATGTGGTTAGGATCTCTTGGGTCAATGTCGATAGCAAAGATGTCCGAATCGTCAATTATGCCTTCTTTGATTGACTTCCAGGTTTGACCACCATCTGTCGATTTATATGGAAGGTACCAGGTACCAGCGAAAATAATGTTGCTGCTTCTCGGGTCAATAGCCAGCGATTCCACGTGCACCAGCCCGGGGGTGCTATAGGTTGGAAGCTGCTTCCATGAATCGCCCGAGTCATCGGAGCGGAAAATGCCGTTGAAGGTACCTGCGATTAGCGTATTTGGATCTGAATCAGACTGAGCCAGTGAGTGGATTGCTTCCGTTTTTAGTTGCGAACTCTCTTTCCATGTGTTTCCACCATCGGTCGATTTGAAGAACCCGCCTGCCTCTTTATGACGGTGCGCACCTACGTAAAGCACGCGAGGGTTCCGCGGATCAACAATCACATGATCGACGAACATCCGCGGCCGGCCGAAGTTGTAGAGCAACTGCCACTGCTTACCGGCGTCAGCCGAGGTATAGATCTGTCCGTCTAACGTACCGAAATAGAAACGATCAGGGTTTGATGGATCGACGACGAGTCCACGGACGTCTCCACCTGGAGGGCCGGTGGTTCGCCAATCGTTCGAATACCGTGCAGCATCGGAGGAATCACCATCTTTAGAGACAGGTGTATCCGCAAATACAGCGCCAACTGAGAACAGCAGGAGAACGAGCGAGGTCAACAACTGGGGGGTTAATCTTTCAATTCTACTCATCGTTATTCTTCCAAGGTTTACTGATCAGAGGAGCACCGAGTGCTCGCCGGGACTCTAGTTTAGTACAAATCTCCAACTTTGTGTCTCAAAAGCTCCGCACCCGGTAGGATGCCCCGAAAATCTCCACGCGTTGCACTTTGGAGTGCGCCGGCCCGGCGGCGCTTTTCAGGCCTCTCAGTTATCAGGCTCTTCTATTATAAATAGGCAAATTATTCATCCAGGAGGAAGAGGCGGTCGACGGCCGATATAACAAAGCGCCGCCGGGCCGGCGCACTCCAAAGGAAAACGAGCGATGATTCGGAAGAATCATCGCTCGTTTTGTTTAATGGGCTTGGGTTATTAAGCCAAGCCAGATTGACTATTCATCACCACGACGGCGTCGAGGAGCGGCTTTCCTTCTGCATTCCGGACAAGGCGAAATTGCATTCGTCGTTTCCGGTACAGGAGCATCCGCGCCCGAAGGAACGATCCACAGCTGGACGGTAAGGTCTGAACGGCACCCACCATCAACTGTTGTGATACGACCCGCTTCGATTCCGCGTGTGTTGACTAAGTAATCCTTGGCACGATCCGCGCGAGTCTGTGCTTCACCTTCACAGCTTCCATAGGCGATGATTGTCGCCGTGGAACCTGGTTGATTCTGCAACTGAATCGCGTAGTTATCGAGTCTGGCTTTCTCATCGTTGAATCTGATGTTGCCATACTCGTCAAACTTCACAGCGATTGGCTTCGGCGGTCTTACCTGTGTGGTGCAGGATGATGTTGCATTGCAGCTTGGATCCAAACCACCCAGGCTCACAGTTGCGGTGACGCTTTGTCCACCCAATCCAGCAGAGTCAACCGTAATGGTCGATGTACCCTGACCGCTTGTAATTGTGCCGGCGGATACTGACCAGTTGTAAGTAACACTGCCTGGACCACCCGACACATTCGCGGTGTAGGTGATTGGGCTACCCACGTCAACTGCATCAGTGCAGCTTACGGAGACATTCGGACATGGTGGCGGCGGTGCCACACAACCCGTGCAATCCGCAACTGTAACTACTGCAGTACCAGTCACTGTGTGCTGATTGCCGTCATTTACCTCGACGGTTGCTGTATAGCTGCCATTAGCAACACCGGAAAGATCCCATGTTACTGAACGACCTTCACCTGAAAGTCGACCACCAGTTACTGACCACGTGTAAAGCAAGGTGTCGTTATTGACGTCGGTATAGTTCGCCGTTAACGTCACGTTGCTATCAGTCGGAGTACAGCTGCTTGAGCTTGTGTTTGGCGGACAGGGCCGCAGAATTGAGCTCAATGAAGCCGACGCAGAACCTTCTGGCGCTACGTTTGGTGGAGGTGGCTCGCCCCTGGCGTTGCGACGTCCTGCCCAGAACTGGAAGATGAAACCATTCGGATCCTCAGACCAGACAAACCCTTGCGGGAAACCATTAGCGGTTGCTGTTCTTGACGTTCCTGGTACAACTACCAAGCCTCGGCCGACGACGTTGACGTTCGTCACTTGCTGAATCGGCACGTTGAAATCAGCTGGATTGAAGTGATCCTGATCCTGTTGATTCAAGTGTCGTCTGTATGCAAAGCCAAAACCAAACCATCGTCGCGGATAAATCTTGACGCCGCCGATTACATCTACTGGACTGTTCTCGAACGAGTTGATTGTGCGACCACCGACATATTGAGTTGATCTAACTTCTGCGATTGGCTGGAAGTGCTTATTGACTGGAAAGTCAAAGCCTACACCAGCGATGAATTCATCAGGCCGATCGAGAAGAACGAAATCACCTCCGCCACCTTTCGGATTACTGTTAAGCCAGTAACCACCGTTAGCTGAGATGTTGACGTGCTTGCTGAGTCGACCATCGACGAAACCGCCGATGAAGAAGTCGCCGATATCGCCACCCGGGCTGGCACCGCGCTGAAGCTGATTAAAGCCGGAGGAATCGTCGCCCTTATCGGGATACCAGCGATACATTCCGAGTAAGCCGACGCCCAACGGGTTGTTTGGTCCGGTGAAGCGAAACTTACCACCCACAACAAAATTCGTGAATGTGCTTTCACCATATAAGCGGTTCACAAAAGGCGCGTCAGGCAAGTAAGCCGGAGCGACTGTAAATGTTACTGGAACCGTGATAGGCAGACTCAGGGCAGTCGCCGGCAACAGTGTGGTTGCCAATACAACGCCTGGAAGAATTCCGCCCACCGGAGAACCTACACCCGGAAAGTTATCCGCAGTGCCGTAGGTTCCGCTGTTCGGCTGGACCACTGGTGGTCCAAGTAAAGCATTGAATCCAGGGAAGCCAAACTGCTGCCCGATTTGACCAGCGGTCAATCCGAATGTTCCTGCGGATCCACCTGTAAACGGATACTGGACGAAGGGCTGATTATTCAACGGGCGGAAGACTGCGGTATTCGCCAGCGTTCCCACCAGTGGCCCAGAGGGCGCCAGCACAACTGCCGGACCTCTACAGAGAGAGGTGCCGCAAAACAGCTGTGAGTTTGGCAGATAAAAACTTGAAATATTCTGTGGTGAATTTACTTTGATCCCGCGCCAGCCGTTCGTCTTGAAAAACAGTTCGACGTGATCGTTCAATCCGACGTTGAAGCTCAACGGCACATCCGTGATATCAACATTACCCGGATCACGATCATAGTTGCTGTACGCGATGCTGAATGTGAATTCGCCGCGTCGCAGCGTCGAACCATCATAAATAGTGAAGAGACCAGTTGGCCCACCTTCTGGACCACCGGTACCGACCGTTGGAGACTGATTGCGCGGATCACTCTCCGATCTTCTGGTCTGTGCTGATACTGCGGCACACAGCACCAACGAAACGAGCGCAGCTATAAGCGCCCTTGTTGCGAGTCTCATCGCATTCCTCCTGCAAATGAGTATAAGAATTCTATGTAATAGTGCCACCGTGCCTAACAAGACCAAGCTTGTATTGCGGAGGCTCCAACTACAGCTTTCAAACGATTGAGCCGCTTGGACCAGAAGGTCCAGCGGTGGCGCTCGGACTGCGATGTAAACAGAATACTTGAGCTTCCTCGTCGTACTCCATCTTCACCAATCAAGCTCTTCCCGAGTTTCTCTCAAACGAAGTTTTCATCCCTGATAGGTAATGAACACTCCTGTGTCAATGATTTCATCACTCGAACCAGTTGTTAAATTCTTGAGAAAACTTGACGATGGTCCGAGTGCTAAATCATGCCAGACCATACTCTACCTTAAAATGGAAATCAAGCCCTTTTCACGACTTAGCGCCCATTTTGTTTATGTTTTTTCGGTCACGCGTAGATGCCTCTCATGCGTGTATCATAGGCCACGCGGTCTATCGCCAACATGTACGCCGCGGTCCTTGTATCGACCGAATGAGCGTCCGCGTAGCGACACAGATCATTGAAGCTCGCGACCATTTTGTCCTGCAATCGTTCGTTAACAACGTCTTCACGCCAGAAGTAGCCCATCCGATCCTGGACCCACTCAAAGTACGACACCGTAACGCCTCCGGCGTTCGCTAGAATATCCGGAATTACGAAGACGCCTTTCTGGTGAAGTATCTCATCGGCCGCCGCCGTAGTAGGACCATTGGCCCCCTCAGCCAGCACTTTACACTTAATCTTGTCGGCATTCTGGGAAGTTATCTGGTTCTCAGTGGCGGCTGGGACCAGCACGTCGCATTCCAGCTCAAGCAGTTCATGGTTCGCCACAAACTCCACACCCTTGTAACCTTCAAACGAACGAGTAGTCTGTAAGTAATCTAACGCATCTGGAACGTTCAATCCTTTTCGGTTGTAGATGCCACCGTGAATGTCCGATATCGCTACAACCCTATAACCGGCTTCGTGAAGCAGCCTTGCTCCAATCCCTCCGACGTTACCCGAACCTTGAACTACAACCCGCGTCTCAGCAGGAGTCATTCGGAAACGCTTGATTGCTTCGTTGATTACGAACAGGATTCCCCGGCCCGTTGCTTCTCGTCGTCCTGATGAGCCGCCGAGATCAATTGGCTTACCGGTGACTACAGCAGTGACTGTATGACGAGCGTGCATCGAGTAGGTGTCCATGATCCACGCCATGGTCTGCTCATTGGTATTCATGTCCGGAGCAGGTACGTCCTTCTCTGGCCCTATAAAGTCGAGCAACTCCGCTGCATACCTTCTGGTCATTCGCTCCAGTTCGCCGGAAGACATCTGCTGAGGATCACAAATAATTCCGCCTTTAGCTCCGCCAAAGGGAACGTTGACGACTGCGCACTTCCACGTCATCCATGCCGCCAAAGCCCTGACTTCATCCAAACTCACGTCCGGCGCATAACGAATTCCACCTTTTGCTGGTCCACGAGCAAAGTTGTGCTGCACCCGGTAACCTTCGAAGACCTGAATTCGTCCTGAATCCATTCGCGTCGGTATGTAAACCTTTAGCTCGCGATTCGGAACTCTCAAGACCGCGTATAAATCCGGATCGAGATCGAGCAGTTGGGCCGCGCGATCAAATCGAGACATCATCGACTCAAAGGGGTTCTCTTCTTTTATCTCTCGAATATCATCGACGTAGATATTGCTATACATGCTGGCCATTGAGTTTCTCCATTAAGCGACAGTAAGCCGGTAACCGGAGTTCGCATTAGCGCTTGATCGACACAGGCAACACTTCATTCAGTGAGCCGCTCCGGAAGCCCTGCAAATCTAAAGTGACAAATTTAAAACCCAATTCGCGAAAACGGACCGACAGTTCAGCCATCAATGCCTTATTTAAAATCTGTTCCAGCTCGTCAGGGGCGATCTCGATTCGAACTAGAGTGTCGTGATGGCGGACTCGGAATTCTCGGAAACCATATTCGCGCAAGATCTCTTCACCGCGATCAATCTTGCTCAATCGTTCAATCGTAACGGGAGTTCCATAAGCAATCCTCGATGAGAGGCACGGGCTCGCAGGCTTGTTCCAGGTAGGCAGACCAACGCGCTTGCTCAACTCGCGGACTTCAGACTTGGATAAGCCCACCTCGATCAGTGGACTTCGAACTTCGTGCTTTTTAGCGGCTTGTCGTCCTGGCCGAAAGTCGCCAAGGTCGTCCATCGTTGAACCATCAACGATAACGGCGACATTCCTGCCAAGTCCGAAGGATTCTAATTTGTCGTAGAGTTCATCTTTGCAGAAATAACATCGGTTGGAATTATTGGCGAGGTAGTCGGGATTCTCCAGTTCTTCAGTCACTATCCATTGGTGGTTGAAACCAAAGCGCGCCACTGCATCATCAATTTCCCCGCGTTGATATTCAGGTAGACTGGCTGACTCTCCCGTTACACAAAGAGCCTTGTCCTTTAATTCCTCGTTTGCAATAAAGGCAACGTAACTACTGTCAACACCGCCTGAATACGCCACGACTACGGAGCCGAGCTCGCGGAATAGTTTTCTAAGCTCTTCTTCTTTTGCAAGGATTTCGGGAGAGATGACTGTAACGGGTTCCTCTTCGATAACTGATTGCTTCACGCTAACCACCCTCGTTTAAACAGACCAGATCTTTAGCTCTTGGTTGATTGCAGCGACATGAGCAAATGGGTGAATGGACGCATGGTAGCCTAAGCATGAAGGGCAACGCAACAACCCCTCTTTGAACGCCTTGTTGGTTTTCCTCACTCATTTTGGAACGCTGCCTGACAGCGTGGTAACATGCATTTACCCCGGACCTGACCACAAACTTCAACTGACGCAGGCTTGATGCTTCAAAGTGAAAATCTCACCTCATGGCTGACTAAGCGCCTCCTGATATTGGCGTCTCTGGCAATGGTGAGTGGACTATTTCTTACCGCTGCAGTCGCTCAAACCGACGACACGTTCGGAGATAATGGCGCTGATCCGGTCAAACTCTTCGAACGAGCACAAGGTGCGCACGCGCGTGGCGATCTCGATAAAGCACTGGAACTTTACCAGCAGGCAATAAAGATTCGCCCGGAGTTTCCCGAAGCTGAATTCCAGGTCGGTAACATTCTCACCTCGCAGGGAAAGTACCCGGACGCCGAAGCTGCTTTTCGTCGCGCGATTGAATTAAAGAAATCGTGGTCGTTGCCGTACTCAGGACTGGGCGCGCTCCTGATGAGAGTTAACCGCGACGCCGAAGCCGAAAAAAGTTTCCGGCAAGCCATATCAATTGACACCAACGACAACCTTGCATTGAGACTACTCTCTGAAATTCGTTTGCGCGCCGGTGACGTGAAAGAAGCCCTTGAGCTCGCAAAACGGGCAACGGCCTCTCAAGATGCCCCGGCCTCCGCCTGGCTCACGTACGCGATGGCCCAAAGAGCAAACGGAGACAAGCTCGCAGCTCGCAGTATTCTCGATCGGTTAATCAAGGACCAGCCGGACAACGTGGCGGCATTGCTAGAGCGTGCGGATCTGTCCACCGATGAAAAAACTTACGATTCTGCAATAGAAGATTTGAAGACTGCATCGAAGTTAAGATCGGGAGACAAGGTGGTGTTGGCCAGGCTGGCATATGTCTATCAACAAGCGGGAAAACAGGAAGAGGCCGCTGCAGCGGCTAAGGCAGCTGGATTGCAAGTGCAAGCGACAACTGACGACGGAAAGATAAGAGTCATAGGTACACCTGAAGAGATCGAGGCGGCAAATAGTGACGATGCTGCAGTCGCTCGAAAAGCCCTCGAGAAACTGATTGAGAAGAATCCCGAAAATGCGAGCCTGCTAAACAGACTGGGCCTGACATACCGTACTGAAAATCCGAACCGCGCGTTGGAATTACTGCGGCGCGCTGCCGAACTGGAACCAAGTTCAGCGGAATACGCTCAAAGTTATGCCTCGGCGCTGGTTCAATTGCGTCGCTTTCAGGAGGCTGCACAAATTCTGAAACAGGTCATTCGCAAAAATCCGGACAGTTACACGGCCCACGCAAATTTGGCGACCGCTCTTTATGAAGCCAAGTTTTATCGAGATGCTATTCCAGAGTACGAGTGGATCATCGCCGCTAAACCAGAACTGGCGGTGGTCCATTTCTTCCTCGCCACCTCGCACGACTACCTCGGAGAGTTTCCCGAGGCGCTGGCATCTTATGAGAAATTCCTTGCTACGGCAGACGGCAAAACAAATCAGTTGGAAATAGATAAGGTCAACCTTCGCCTTCCGACTTTAAAGCGACAGATTCAATTAGGTGAAGGAGTGAAGAAGAAACCCTGAACTTCGCAGCTATGAAGAGTCGCGCAAAGCATAACTTGCTGTTTGGTATGAGCTTGTTGCTTCTGGTGCTTTCGCAGGCAACGTCGACGTTTGCCCAGGAACCGTTGCCAACTCCCCAACCTACCCCCTTGACCGCGCCGCCACCACTTAAAACAATTCCGAAAGCTGAACGTGCTCAATTAGTAGGTGCCGGCGATCCGAAACAACGTTTGCGCCTGACGATCGAACTGTCCGGAACGCACCTGGGGCTTGCCGAAAAGAACACGAGCGACGGCAATTACGAGACGGCCTCGGCAGAAGTCGGGATGTATCACGCGCTTATTGAAGATGCGCTGACATTTTTAGGTTCTCTTAAGCGAGACAGCAATAAGACCAGGGATCTTTATAAACGTCTCGAACTTTCTTTGCGAGCGGACGGTCCAAGATTGACTGCGATGCGTCGCATAACTCCGATCGAATTTGCGGTTTGGATCAAGCAGGCGGAAGACTTTGCCCGGCAAGGACGAACCGAGGCCCTGAACTCATTCTTCGGACACACAGTGGTGCGAGAGCCAGAAGATGCAGGACCCGACAAGCCGAACGACGAGGCTAAACAACCGCCAACCCCAAAGAGTGACCAACCATGATCAAGCACATTCGTCTTGCACTTTTCTCCCTGCTCTTTTTATTCATCACAGCTTCCCACCTTGTCGCTCAGACAAGGGACCATTTAACGCAACAGGAAGTCGACCTCGTTAAGGAAGCTCAAATCCTTGATAAGCGAATTGAGGTTTTTGTCAAAGCAGTTGAACGACGGATGATGGTCATAAATGGAACTGCGACGGCGAATGCGAAACAACTTAAAAAGGATTCAGAGCTTTGGGGTGATTTACCGACTGGGTCGCGCGCTGAGCTGGTAGGTGATATTGCCCGAATCCTGGATGAGGCCATCACAAACATTGACGACGTCAGTGCGCGTGATGAACGGAACCCGCTCATTGCGAAAGCACTGAGGCGATTGGCCCAGGCAGTTAACACAACGATGGCTCAACTCACACCATTGGCGACTCAAGCAAAAAGTGATGGGGAAATCGCGAACTTCGAGCTGCTCAACGAAAATGCGAAGTCAATAGTTGATGCGGCGGGGAAGCTACCACCCGAAGTCGACAAGAAAGCTAAAAACAAAAGCGACAAGTCGAAGGATAATTAGTTATATAGGTCCTATTCGTCCCATAGGTCTTATTAGTCCTATAGGTCCTATTTGCCGATAGGTCCAACAGGTCCTATAGGTCCTATAGGTCCTATAAAAACCCCCATAGGACCCATAGGACCATAAGACCTATCCCCGACCTTTCTTCCGTACCTCTGCGCTTACTGCTCGAGCTTCAGCATCGACTGCATTCCCCGCACTCACCTCGTCTCCCTCTTCCTTGGCAGAAGCTGAAGACTGTAATCGAGGCGTCGACTCTCCAGCCGCAAAAAGCTTGTACTCGATTTTTGCCTCGGTCTTTCCTAAACCACCAACTCCCGTGACCTGACCGAACATTCCACCAACCTTGCTCGTCTTTAAAGTCACTACGTCCGTGTAAAGAATGAAATCACACTGCTTCGTTTTAGCCTCAACTTCAGCTTCCATCTGGGACGATGCATTGAGCTCAATCGCGCTGAGATCGCCACTCGTAAGCTGACCTACAAGCCTTTGACGCAACACATCGAGGGTGATCGGTTTACCTGACTTGTTATTAAACTGAACCACACCAATCAGGATCGACCCCGGTCTCTTCATCGACACACCGCTCATCGAGGTACTTGTTGACGGTGTACTCGGAGTATCAGTCGAAGCTGGATTCGACGGCATCATTGATGGCATCGACGGCGCTCCATAAAGTTCCGCGGATGTGGCTGCCTCAGTGTAGCCGGCTGGAATATCAAATAGAGCAGCATCAAGAGTGTCCCGCGAAAGTTCTATGACTTCTTTGGTGGTACTGAAAGAGACCTGGCCGTTTTCGCCGTACATGGTCACTGTTTCAATCAAGGGAAATCCCAGTTTGCCATTTCCCTCGCGTACGAATCGCGTCTGATCAATACAGCGACCAGTTGTTGGCGGCCGCGCTGTCATCTGATTGCGCCCGTATTGACAATCCAGCGCAACTGACAAATCGATGTACCAACCATCAAGTTCCGATCTGTGCTTGAGCGGTGTGCATGCATCGGGAGACGTCTCAATTAAAGTTGAACTCTTGATATGCCTGGCCGTGAATCCGAACATCTCTTTTCGTTCGCCGGTATCAATAGTTGTCGTTTTATATGTAATGACACCACCACGACGATTAGGAGTGTTTGTTGAAGAAGTAACTGGAGCCGCCGGTGCGGTGGTGGAGTTTGCCGGCTCCATTGGCGTGATGACGTATTTCCGGGTGGACTCGCTGAGCTGAATAGAGCGCTTAAGATCACACTGGGTGATATTCACGCTGGAAAATCCGTAGCCCGAACTCTCAGAGCGTTCCCGAGCACCCTTGATCATCGTGACACTCTCGCTCGCCTGGCCTGGTGTCCCGGCGCTCATCATCGATGTTTTGTAACGAACTTTGAAATCATTGCCTGTCCGAGTACGCGTCTGTCCGAAAAATAGTGAGACGGATGACACGCATACAAAAAGAACGGCACCGAAAACAAACAAAGGGAAACTTTTTCTCATTAAACCCTCCTTAATCTTACTAACCTGAACTTTGATTCCTTTGACTATGAGGTTGACGACGATTAATCGCCTGCCTGCTTCAACGAATTGGTGGCACGCTTCAAGGCATCGACAATGCGGTCGAGCGACTCTTTTGCATTACTCGTGTTGCGATCGTCGAGCGCCTGTCGAAAATCTGTCAAAGGCTGAGCTGCGTAACCGGTGTAAATCCCCGGCGCGTAGATTTGATGCTTGTACCACGCTCGCCCGCGAAGACCACGAGGATCAATAAACTGCCGTTCAACGTCCATCAGAGACGCGTTAATACTGTTAAGCTTTGCCGAATCTCCATTTTGGACTGCATCTTGACGATCTCGTTCAACTCTGGTCGATTCTTTGAGAAACTCGTCGATCGCCGCAACCATCGCTTTTTCATCAAAGGAACCGGCGAGATTTCGTCGCCGTGACAGTCGAACAGTCTCGTTAAAGAAGTCGCGAATCTGATTTGCGTAATCCGAATAGTCAAATGGCAAACCATCAGCGTCCGCGAGTCGCAGTGCCATCGTACCCCAGATTTGTGCAGCTGCTACGTGATAGAGGAAACCGGGATCACCGAAATGGTCCATCCAGTAAAACGAGTCATAAGCCGAGTGATAAACACCGTAATCGCCATTGAAACCCATGTCGGTTGATGGGACACCAAGGTGTTGGAGAAACGGTGTGTAATCCGAACCGGAACCAAGCGAACCGATCCGAGCTTCACCAGACGAGTCATCTGATTCGGATCTTCCTTCGCGATTGTGCTCCTGCCATTGTTGGTAAACTGATTTTCCAGTCTTCGGATCTTTCACATCCTTAGTCACGTCGCGAATCAATTTCCAAAGCGACGGTACCGACGAAGCGCCAAAATGTGGTCCCGATACCGCAACATCAAGATTGAGATAAGCAACCGCATTTGCCTTAAGTTCCGCAGCATTCTCTTCGGCCCACTCGGTAGAACCAATCAAGCCGTACTCTTCTGCATCCCAGCTACAAAGAATAATTGTTCTCTTTGGTTGCCATCCCTGCTTCAACAGATCTCCGAATCCTTTGGCGACCTCAAGCATAGTTGAAGTTCCGCTGTTTGGGTCGACGGCGCCAAATACCCACGCATCGCGATGGTTACCAAGAATTACCAGGCGGTCCTTCTCTGAACTTCCATCGATACGCGAGACTACGTTCCAAATAGGACGCAGCTTGTAATCCATGTCCGTCTTCAGATGAACCTTGACTGCATCTGTTCCACCGACGTGATAAGCGAATGGAAGTCCGCCTTGAAAACCACGAGGCCTGACTGGTCCTTGCAGTGGCTGAATGATCGAACGCGCCACATCGTAGGAGATCGGTTGCACAGGGATCTTGGTCAGATCAGTTGCTTCCTCAGGTTTTATACGAGGAACACCTTTGATGGCTGGTCTTCCCGGAGTTAGCGGATCCCCCGGATAGTCGAATAGGTATTGGACCGATCCTCTCTGGCCTGACGCGACAGGCCGCCACGGTCCTTTTGGATAAACATCGCCTTGCATGTAACCGTCGTCAGCCGGATCGGAATAGATGATGCAACCGATGGCGCCGTTATCCTGGGCAACTTTGGCTTTGACGCCGCGAAACGAGTTCCCATAGCGGACGATGACAATCTTTCCTTTAACATCCACGCCGATCTTCTGAAGAGCTTCGTAATCGTTAGGAAGACCGTAGTTGGCGTAAACGACGGGTGCCGTGACATCGCCAGTCGCACTATAACCATTAAAAAGAGGAGTAATCTTCGGACTTGTTGAGCTGGGGTCGCCGGCGACCACTGCTTCAGTCACCGATAGCTTTTGCCTGCGATTCGTTATTAGCTCAAGCACCGAAGGGCTTTTTGGATAGTTTAGCCAGACCTCATACTCTTTCAGTTCGGCAGGAAGACCGAAGCTCTTAAGCTGATCCCGAACATAGATCGCCGTGTCGTAGTCTTCTTTGGTTCCCGCGATATGCGGTTCCGCGGTGAGCCGTCGCAAGTGTTCACGGGCCGAAGCGGGGTTTGGAATGGCGCGAAATTTTTCTTCAAGTTGTCTCTCTTCGAGCGTGCTCCTGGCCGAGAAACCATCGATGGCCCGCGGGTTGGGTGCGCTTTGTGAAAAAACAAGAGTGGAGGCAAAGCTGAGTAAAAGAAGACAGGCAGTTAGTCTACGCATCATTTTCCTGGTTTAAGCGAAATAAGATTTGACATGCGGTGAACACAACGCAGCTTAATACCGTACAATGATGACGGATGCCGCATGAAAGGGAGCTGCGAAACGAGAGATGGACAGTCGATATTACCCAAGCGTCGAAGTTGATATTCCCACGTTAAGTACGGAATTGCGAAATCTGTTTGACAGTGACTTTGAAGTCCAGGCGTTTCAGGTGTCTTCAACTCAAATTTTTCAGGCGCGCAAGTCGAACACGTTACGCGATCTGACGGGATTGTCTTCGGCACTCACAATCAAGATCACTCCGGAAGCCGGTGGTACGCGCGTCGAAATGGGAATGCAAAAATGGTTCGACAAGGCGGCCGTAGCTGCTGTCGGCGCGATCGTGTTTGCTCCGCTCCTCGCGTTGGCCGCGCTCGGTGCTTACTGGCAATACAGACTCACTGAAGACGCATGGAAGATAATCGAAGATCACATTGCGCGCAAAGCGGGCGGCTATGTTCCACCTTTACCCGGTCGTTGCGGAACGTGCGGGGCCGCAAATGTTATAGGGTCAGATTTCTGTTCCGCCTGTGGCGCTAATTTGAATATCGGTCGAAGTTGTCAGTCATGTGGCGCTGTTCAGAAGGAATCATCCGCCCGATTCTGCAACAAGTGCGGCAAACCCCTCGGCGTCTCGTGATCGGTACTGACCGCTGCTCCCGGCCCGTTCTTCTGCAGCTGATTCCAATCTTCAATCATGTCGCAGAGCGCGCACCGGATCGATCCGTGCGGCACGTGCGGCGGGATACAACGCAGCAAGGATTGACACGACCAGCGCGAATAGGATTGCACCAATAGTTAAATATGGCGGCAACGAGAAAAAGTCGATGGCTGAAGCCCCTTGGGGTTTGAGAATGAACCGGTAAGCGAGTTTATTCGCTAAGCCGTCGATGCCCCACGCCAAAAGCGTCCCTATCACACCACCAAAAATTCCAATCACCGCTGCTTCAAAAAAGAAGATCAACTTTATTTCTCGATCTTCAGCTCCAATCGCTTTCATAATGCCAATCTCGCGAGTGCGCTCAAGAATTGACATGATCATCGTGTTGGCGATTCCAAACGACGCAACCAGTAACGAGATTCCTCCAAGTAGGCCCAGCACTGAATCGATGATCAGGAACACGGTCTTGATTTGATCAAGTTGATCGACGATCGAAAAACTTCCAAAACCGAGTTCGGTAATTCGTTTTCTTACTTCGGTAAGCTGCACCGGATCGGTAACGCGCACGACCGCCGAATCGTAACCTTCATTTTGTCCCTCGCCCAGATTGCCGCCTTGTCGCGCTAGCGCAAAAGCTACCCGGCTCAACGGCCCGCGATGTTGAGTAGACCACTGGTGAGCGACGTTCAAGGGTATGTAAACACCGGCGCCAGGCATCAATCCCCGCAAACCTCCCTGCCCTTCGCCTTCCTTGATCTCGGTGTTCAAAACACCCGAGATACGAAACGTCTTGATAGCGAGACTTGTATCAGACTCGTCCAGGCCAGGATCATCTAAAGGGATTCCAAAAAAGTTGGGGGTTGATTCCTCTTCTTCGTTCTTGGCTTTGTCGCCGGTTTCATCAGGAGGTGCCAGCAACTCCAGAGTTTTCCCGACAGCATCAGCCGGCTTTTCGTAACCATAATCGCGGGTAAATCTCTCCGTTACCACGGCTTCATCCGCCGTTGGAGACGAGATCATCTGTCCGGCAGCAAACTGCTGAAACCTTGTCGATGCGTTGGGAATGTTGGCGCCGCCAACAGATTGCGTTAAGAGTTTTCCATTTGAACGGACGTAAGCACCAAAACTCACGTTTGGTTCAACGTAAGAAACTCCCGGAATGGCGGAAATCTCTTTAACCCCAGCCTCGTCCAAAATTCGAGTAGGATTCTTATCAGGCCGTCTGCCATTACGCCGGTCGCCCTCGTCACGACGTGTCGTGCCTCTTTCCAGTCCAGCGAGATTGCTAAGGCCCTGCCCAAATACTTGGATTTCATTAAACAGGTCAAGTGCCTTGAACCGGGCGAGCATATTTCGCTGTAAGCCCAGGCCAAATGAGACCATCGTTACGATCACCGCTACGCCAACTATCACACCCATAGTGGTCAAGGTTGCGCGCAGTTTTGCCTGTCGCAAATTTCGCAACGCAAGAAAGAGGATGTCGATAAAACTCATGCTTTAGTGTCTGTCAAAAACCAGCTTAACCGAATCAACGGTCCAATCAGCCAGACCGTAGGTCACAACGTCAGCGCCGGCAGCGCGTAGTTCTGATTCTGTAACGGTATTCGTGACGCCGAGTGTCTTCATTCCAACGTCAGCCGCAGCGCGAATACCAGGCGGCGAATCTTCAATTGCCAAACACTCTTCAGGCAGAAGAGGTAACAGTCGTTTGTTCTGGCGGAAGGCGTTCATCCTGGCGAGTCCTTCCGCATAACAGTCTGGGGCAGGTTTGCAACGAGTAACATCCTCTGAAGTTATTATTACCGTGAACAGAGGGTTGAGCTTGGCTCGTTCGAAGACGTATTCAATCTCAACCGAGTTCGCCATGCTGACGAGTCCTAAAGAAAAATGTCTTGCTGAGCTCTTTAAGAAATTGAGAACACCAGGAAAGAGTGGCAGCTCATATTCGATCATCTTGCGGTGCAACTCTGTTTTCGCGCCCAAAACCTTTTCAAAGTCTTCTTCGGACAACAGTCGATTTGCTCGTTCGAACATTGCTCTCACAAAGGTCTTGTCGTCCATTCCGAGCGCATCAAAATACCATTCCTCCGTAAGCTCGATCTCAGACTCACGTAAGACCTGCTGATACGCTTTCATTTGAATCGACTCGTCGTCGATAATCACTCCGTTAAAATCAAAAAAGATGGCTTGGATCATGGTTAGTCTTCAAGGTCTATGTTCACTTTTAACTTCGATAACTTTGTGTTTTGCTCATCGAATAACTTTGGTAAACGCTCGCTCTCAATTACATCAAGCCGGCGCAATACTTCGGTGAGTGATAATTCGTTTTTTAAGTTGACCTGGTAATCGAGGTCAGCACGCAGTCGGTCTTTTTCACCCTGCCGATTTTGCGACATCATTATGATCGGAGCCTGCATCCCGGCAATCACTGCTAAGACAAGGTTCAACATCTGATAAGGAACCGGGTCGAAACCTCTCATCAGAATGTAAGAGTTGAGAATTATCCAGAAGATAATCAATCCGATTGACACACCGATGAATTTCCAGCTGCCTCCGAATTCAGCGATCAGGTCGGCAGCCCGGTCAGCGATCGTCAAACGGGCCTTCTCTTCTTCGTTGGCATTTCTCGAAACACGAGAACGAAGCAATTGATCAGTGCGGCGCAAACGGTCGGAAAGTGCGCTTAACATTTCCAACGCCACATCGGGATTACTGCGAACAAAAAGGAGGAACGAGTCCCGCGACAGAATCGCGAGCCTGGCATCCTCGATCACATTCGCATCGGCAGAACGTTGGCGGCCGTCGATGATCGACATCTCACCGAAAAAGTCTCCCTGTGCAAGCTCAGCCAACGTCAGCTCCTGCTTATCGTCATCCCGGATGCTGATCCGCACGCGCCCACGTTCGATCAAGTACATTGCATTTCCCTGATCGCCTTGATTGAAGAGTCGAGTATTGCTGGGGACCTCTTGCTCCGACAGAAGGTTTCGCAAATGGACCGCCGCAGAGTCATCGAGCGAAGCGAATAGCGGCACAGAGCGCAGGGCCTCGAGGGTCATTTGACTGGCGGGCTTAGACATATCTCCTCCAAAAGAAATTCGCAGTGATCAATTCGATAACGTGTATCAATGTCGTCACCTTGTCCTGAGTCACACGACGTTGTTAAAAAATCCACTCTCGGTTGGTGTCGTGCGGTGAGTACGGTACCGCGAGCGAAGCGCGGCGGTGGTACACTCAACCAAACGATAATAAGAATCTAGCAGCAAAGTTGAGTGTACCACCGCCGCGCTTCGCTCGCGGTACCGTACTGTTGGCATGTTACCTGTGCAAAGCCAAAGCCGAGGCATGGCTATTAGTAACACCGACAGATGCCTTAATCGGATTTCAACCCAGGCAATGGGCAAAGGCCTACGAGCATATTTCCAGAACTCTTCAATCCCAGGATAAAGGCCGGCGAGATTTGACGTGAATGACTTAGACCACGCGGCCGTCCTTCATAAAGATTGTTCGGTGCGCAAAGGTGCCTGCCAGTTCGTGATCGTGAGTCACCATCACGATAGTTAGACCATCCGCATTGACCATCTCTCGTAAGAGACCCAGCAACTCGTGAGCCCTAATCGAATCGAGATTTCCCGTGGGCTCGTCGGCTAAAAGTACCTTTGGATTGTTGGCCAGGGCGCGTGCGATAGCCACACGTTGTTGTTCGCCACCCGAGAGTTCCGCAGGGCGATGTTCCAGCCGATCCGCAAGGCCAACCCTTCCTAACAGCTCAGTCGATCGCTTGCGTCTCTCCTCTCCGCGCATGCCGCCGAACGCCAGCGCCAGCGAAACGTTTTCACGCGCGCTCATCGTTGGGATCAAGTTGAAATTTTGAAAAATCATGCCAACCGAGAAGCGCCGGTACCGAGCCATTTCCCTCTTACTGAATGGTCCAATGGGTTTGCCGGCAAACAAGACTTCCCCCCTGGTGGGATGGTCCAAGCCGCCTAATAAATTAAGTAAAGTGGATTTTCCTGAACCTGAAGTACCTTGAATGGCGACAAACTCACCGTCTTTGATTTCGATCGACACACCATCGAGAGCGGCTACACTGTTGGCCCCCATTTGATAGATTCGCGAAACGTCTCGTGCTTCCAGTATCGACTCCATTTATCCGTTATCGAACTGCGCTGGACACCTGGGCGCCGGGATCTCTCCGAACCCGCCACAGTTCGACGCGTTCATCCTCAAATCCTTTCAATGACATGTCAAAGCGTTCTGCTGAATAGCCTTCAGAGCGTAATAAATCCTGGACCTTTGGGTCCTCAAAGGCGTTTTGCGAAAGGATCACATCCAATCCTGATGACAACCCCTCGAGACGAGCAGCCATGTTGACTGTTGAGCCAAAATAATCAAGCCGGTCATTTAACGTGACGGCAATGCATGGACCAGTATGCAGGCCCGCTTTCAAAGCGAGAGGCATACCCCCATCAGGCGGAGACGCAAGGAGCTCCTGCACTTCTAACATGGCCTCAACTCCGTCAGCCGGACAGCGGAACACTGCCATCACGGCATCACCAATCGTCTTCACGATGGCTCCCTCGTGAGAAACAATCACCTGCTTCAATACATCAAAGTGGTTCATCACGCGTCCGAAGGCAGTAGCATCGCCAATCTCGCGATAGAGCCTCGTCGAGTTTCTTAGATCGGTAAATAAGACTGTAAGTGTGCCAACCGATATTTGTTCGCCGGGGCGCAGAGCTTCTGTAGAAAACAGATCGCGAAATGTTTGTAAAGCAGTTACCTCTGCAGCTGTGGTCGCCTGATCGCTCCAAGTCATTCGTTCCAGAATCACCAGTTGCTCGGCATCGGTCTCATTCTTTATAGTCAAGCTGGACCGTTCAGAAAGATTCAATTGCTCGCCGGCGATTCCGTTTGGCCCAACACTCACCGAAACCTCGGGCTTTCCATCAGACGAAACATTAATAGGTTGTGAACCTGCCAACTCGAGCACTCGCAACCGATAGTTACCAATTTCCAACGGCAGGTTAAGTGTGCGAACTTCCGCGACCGGTAACAGCTGCTGCGCGACAACGTGAGGAGTACGCTGAGGACTCCCGACGCAAAACTCGGCTGTCTCCACTCGCCGTATCGCTGCATTTGGACGAAACGTCAATTCCACATACCGGTCAAAATTAACAGTGAAATCTATTTTACAAGTTTCACAATGGACATTGGTTTCGATGTCCTTTAGCGAAGAGCTGGAGTGTTGTGGACCTCGGCACAGGGGACATAAAAGATTCCATTGAAAATCCAGCAGACCAATCCGCGTCGCTCGCAAACACGTTTCGAGAACCAGCTTGCGAGGCTCGCCCCATTTATCCGCGAGTTCGTAAGGCCGAATCCGTCCAGCAGTCAGATCATCACTTCGTTGAATGAACTCGATCAACCTCTCCACAGCGTTTCTGGCATCGTCTGGACCATCCGCCAGGAGCTTCGGTTTAAGCGCCGCCAACCTCCCGACGTCACCTTTGTCAGCCTCCGAATCTTCGTTGATAAGTTCGGCTTCAAGACCTTTCAGGGCGATCGAGTCATATTTTTTAAATGTCGCATTGAACTTTGGTGAGTTGCTGAGTTTGATTTGCAACGGTATCACCACGGCGCCGAATATGTTCCGCGGCGCGGTCCATACGTCGTACGTCATATGTGTGCCGCCGTCAGGCTTGCGCGACAACTCAACAAGGACTCGCATGCGCGCGAGTGGACCACGACTGTAGATTCGCTCAAGACCAAAACGCTCGGGACGAACCCACTCGAAAGGTTGCTCCTCCCATTCGACGGGCATTCCATGAATTGACAGACGAACTCTTCGGCGAGCATTGCGCAGTCTTTTTCTACTCTTTTCAAATTCGAGTTGCGGCAATCCCGTATCGCGATTGAACCGGTTCGTGTCAGCCACGAGAGGCCACAACTGTTCAGGACTCGATTTGAAATCGTGTTCCCAACGATAATGATATTCGCGAAACCTCATGGTAGCGCCCGCAAACTCAATTAAAAACATAAACGAATGGCGGCGGGAATTCTTCGACGAATACCCACCGCCAAAGCTCTTGATCTAATAACCAAGGAGCACAATCCAACTTGACGTATTGGCTAGACTTCCTTGTACTCCGAATCAACATCCTCGTGCGAGAAGGCCACCCGGTAGTTCTTTGACTGAACCTGTTTCGTAATCAGCAGGTCGTCTTTAGTCTTCAGCAAGTCAGCCCGGCTATACACCGATAACTCGAAATTATAGCCATGCGTGATTGCATCCTTAGGACAGGCTTCAACACAGTAACCGCAGAAAATACAGCGGCCATAATCGATGTTGTAAACGGCCGCGTATCGTTCATCAACTCCGGTTCGTTCTTCCGCCGGCCGCGGATCGTCAGCCGCGACAATGTAAATACACTCCGACGGACAGGCAGCAGCGCAAAGATAACAGGCCACGCATTTTTCACGGCCCAGCTCATCTACGTGAAGTAAATGTTGACCGCGATAACGAGGCTGAACCGTGACGGGCTCATCGGGATACTCAACAGTCCACTTTCGCTTGGGCAGGTATGAAAGAGTTACGCCCATCCCCTGGATAATTGCTTTAGTTGATTCAACTACATCTGAAATGATCGACATTTTAATCTTTGACCATTCTGGTCTAAATAACACTTTTCCTATTTTACGAGCTTAACTTCGGACGAGGTTGCTTGCCATCGCCCGTCGCGCCAAACAAAGCGGTCGACGAAGTCTAGTAGCTGTTGTGCGTCTCCGCCCATGTATCGGACTTTACCCGTTAGCGTGGCACGTTCACCGCGCAACGTCAATTGCAGGTCCTCAAACTCCCACTTTTCAATCGACGTATCGCGTTGGATTGTATCAATATATTCTACTTTTCCGAGAACCCGCCCATCGGGACCTGATCCGACAAAGTCATCAGCCAGGATCACGTCGAGCTTACCTTTATCAGCGTTGATGTTGGCGATCGTCCAATCGTTCTCGATAGCAGTGAGCGCACCAAGAACCTGGTCTTTATCACTCGGTGGCTGGCTTACTTCGTGAGCCTGGTTCGAGTTAGCGTTACTGGGTGCTTCGGTTACGGACGGAGTGGGATTTGGTGCTACGTTGGTGTTTGCGGCAGATCGACTGGCTTCTCGCTGTCGATTGGCCAGCCGCGGAACGAGCA
>Ga0068857_100000168_pt1 | contig 41196 bp, 69 predicted proteins | sample KBSCornC72_FD_66591 | JGI IMG/M metagenome (GOLD analysis project Ga0068857, IMG submission 66591) | Corn rhizosphere microbial communities from Kellogg Biological Station, Michigan, USA - KBS Corn C7-2 | ecosystem: Host-associated > Plants > Roots > Rhizosphere > Soil ...
CCCCCACTTTCGTGAAGGTGTCCTTGACTTCGGCGAGGACCTTCGACGGATTGAACTGCAGCACGCGCTCGGCGGCGGCTTGCGCAGGCGTCACGGCGACGGCGGGCACATCGTTTAGGTTGCGGAGCGGCGGTGCGGGCGTGTGCGAGGCGACGGGCGCGATCGCGGTGGCCTGTGGGGTGACAGTCGACGCCTGTGGGGTGACAGTGGCCGCGGATTGGGGTGACAATCGCCCACTGGTCGCGGCCGGGGTCACGGCTTCGGTTTCCGCCGCCTTGGCGCCGCCGCCCTTCTTGTAGCCTGAGACCGCAATCGCCGCGACCGTGGCGACGCTGTCGGGCAAGCCGAGCGCGGTCAACGTGTGTTTGGCGATCTCGTATTTCACGACCGGCGCGACGTGCGCAGCGGCTTCGCCCACGCGCCCCGCGAGCGCCAGCCCCGGCTTGAGAATCGCCCGGCCCGCTTGGACCCCCATGAGCGCCGTTTCGGGCGCGAGGCCGACGTCGCCGACGGTCAGCATGTTCGAATCGGGACGGCCTTCGAGATCGCCGCGGAAGCCCGGCCCCTGGATGAACTTCACCGAGCCGTCGGGATTCCGCACCGTGCGGTTGCCGTGCGCGTCCACGTTCGGATCGGGCGGCGGCGCCGCGGCGGCGGCGGGCTGCCGCGCCTGTTGCGCGAGGGCGGCATAATCGACCGCGCCCGCGGCTTTCCCCGGGACGAACGTCTCGCCGTCCTTCCCGGTCCAGCGGCCGCCGTCGCCCGGGCCGGTCGAGTACTTCGACTCTTCCGAAAAGGTCGGATGCCCGTGCTGCTTGTACGTGTCGGTGAAATGATCGGTGCCGAACCGGATCGGCTTCGCGCCGTGCTCCTGGAAGTAGCCGCGATAGTCGTAGTGGCTCTCGGGCGCGTCGACGTCGGTGATCTGGTTGCGCGCCGCCCAGCCGCGGAAGGCCTGTTCCTGCGCGGGCGCGAGGGCGGTGATCTCCCGCGGCGGCGCCGCGGCCGTCTGACGCGCCTGCTCTGCCAGGGCGGCGTAATCAATCCCCGGCATCAGATCCCGGCCAACTTCTTGAAGGCGTCCGCTTCGGCCTGGGTAGCGAAGTCGTGGGACGATCCGTCCGGCGCTTTGACGGTGATCTTGCCGCCGGTCGCGGCACGCGGCGGGCGCGCCGTAAACTTCGACGTGTCGTAGTTCGCGTCCGTCAACGCGTCGATCCGGCGTTGGCGCCGCTTCGTGATTGCCGCGTCCAGGCCGTCGAGCTTCGCTTCGACCACGGCGACCGTGTCGGCGATCGTCGGCAGAATCTTTTCGTACTTGGCTTCGTCCTCTTTGCGGAGCACGCCGCCCTCGAGCGTTTTGCCGATCACTTGCTTGACGCGATCGATGACCGCCTGCTTCTGTTTCGCGACGGTCCCAATGCCCGTCGCGTCGGTGACCGCATTCGGGAGCCACGCGCCAATCTTCGCGGTCGTCCCCGTCGCGCCGGCTTCGATCAGGGCGCCCGTCTTGGGATCGCGCGGGGCGATCGTCGAGCGCAGGACTTTCAGATCGTCGAGCGAGGTATCGAAGTCGGCCAGATCGCCCGCGTCGCCCGAGGTGACTGAGCGCCCTTGCTCGCGCGTCGAGGCCGGCAGATCGCCCTCGCGATACTGCGCCTCGGACACGCGGATCATCTTCCCGCCGCGGTTAACCCAGAAGGGCGCGCGATTCGATCCCGCGTTCGCCGCGCTGCGCGCCGCCGCCGCTTCCGTCGCGTGGTTGTGGCGTGCGGTTTCCACCGCCGCGGCGTCGGCGCGCGCATTCGTGGCCTGCTGCTCCGGGGTGATCGCGGGCGGCGCGCTCTCGAACGGCGTCGCCGTCGGTTCGTCCTTGACGATCCGGATCGTCTCGCTGCCGTCGGCGTTGCGGGTTTTGATCTCGCGCGTGGCGATCTTCGCCTGTTCTTTCCCGTAGGCGACGCGGCTCGCGTACCACTGCGGGTCGTAGACATCGGGCGCGTCGCCGGGCTGCATCACGCCGGCCTTGATCAATTCGTCTTTGATGTGCGGATACGCCGCTTTCCGCTGCGCGTCGGTCGAAGCGCTGAAGCCCTGGAGCACTTTCTGCGTCACCGTCTGCACGTTGTCGTAGTCGCCGCGCTGCAGCTTGCGAAAGTTGATCATCCCGTCGGCGATCTTCACGCCGCGCTCCGGGCCGACGATGGCGCTCACCTTTTTTAGGTCCGGATCCTTGTCGCCGAGATCGGCGAAATACGATCGCAGCGCCGCGTCCTGCTTCGTGAGTTCCTCTTTGTCGGCGACGTCCTTGACCCGCTGCGCTTCGAGCGCTTTGTTGCCCGCGATCTGTTGCTGCTGGAGCTCGCGCCGCTGCTGCTGGTCCGCCTGCTGCTCCCGGTGGGCGATCACCTGCGCGGGGATCTGCCCGAGCTGCTGCGCCATCCCGGCCCAGGCGTTGCCTTTGTCGAGCTCCGCGCGCTGCTCCGCCTCCCCGCGGCGGAGCAGAATCTGCGTGACGCTGTCGGCATATCCCATTCGTCAGAGCCTCACTGCTGCGGGGCGTTCGGGCGGCCGGCTTGGGCCAGGTCGCGCTCGTGCGCCCAGGGATCGGTCACCGTCGCCGCGTAGTTGCGGTCGTACAGCGCGGTCGCCTGATCGAACTGCTGCCCTTGGCCGGCGAGCCCGAGTTGGCCCGCGCCGAGGCGGTAGGCGTTGTTGGAATTCTGATAGCCCAACCCCAACTGCCCTTGCCCCAGGGTGTACGCGTTGTTGCTGTTCTGATACCCGAGGCCCAAGTTCCCGTAGCCGAGCGCGGCGTTGGTCTGCGCCTGGTACTGGGCGAGCGCGGTGCCGGTGTTGGCCGTGTAGGTGCCGAGCTGCTGGCCGTAGGCCTGCGCCTGCGCGCCGGTGTTGAGCCCGAAGGTGTTGCTGGCCTGCCCGTAGGCCTGCGCCTGCGCGGCTTGGTTGGCGGCGTTATTGGTGCTGATCGCCTGCGCGGCCCCCTGGTTGTTGGCCTGGTTGACGGCGAAGCCTTGCTGGAAATTCTGGCCGCCGTAGGCGAGATTCGCCTGGTTGTTCGCCTGCGTCCGCGCCAGCATGGCGGCGTTCGTCCCCGCGGCGGCGTTCATCCGGCCGGCGTTGTTCTGCTGCTCGACGGCGTTCTGGTTCTGGAAGCCCTGTTGCGCTTCCCCGCTCGCCCGCGCGTAGTTGTCGCTGTTGGATCGCTCGGCGTTCTGAATATTCGCTTGGCCGAAGTTGAACGCGTTGCTGTTCCGGTCCTGGCCGTACGCCAACCCGGTTTGCGCGTTGGTCTGGTAGGCCCCGAGCTGCCCGGCGTTGTTCGCGGCGTTGGTCGCGCGGCTGCGCGCGTCGATCGCGGCGTACTCCTGGCTCGCGGCCTGCTGCCCGTAGTCGATCAGGCCTTTGGCCGCGTTGCCCGTGCGGAGCTGGCCTTTCGCCGCGGCCGAGTTCTGGTAGACGTCGATCCCCTGATCGCGGCGGAACGTGTACGACGGATCCGCTTCCATCTCGGCCTGCGTCGGCCCGGTGTAGTTCTGATGCGCGTACTCCGCGGGCGTCGGCATCGACTCGTACGACAACGTCCCCGGCGCCGCTTGCCGCGATCCCGCAAAGGCCGTCGGCGTCGCGCCAGGCGTGTAGGTGAGCGCCTGCGGCCGGCCGAGCTGCTGCGCGGTGAGCGCCCCCGGCGCCGTCGCGTGCGTGTAGCTGACCTGCCCGGGCGCCGCGGCCGCCGCGGGACCGCTGAACGTGCCGATCGCCGGCGCGGTCGACGTGAACGGCGCGGGCGCGTCGAAGCTCGGCATCGTGGTCGGATAGGCCCCGCCCGTCGCGAAGGTCCCGCCGCCGCCGCCGGTCTGCGGGCCGCCGCCTTCGGTCCAGCCCCGGACGCCGCCGCCGCCGCTCGAGGCGCCGCTGGACCCGCCGGCGCCGCCGCCGGCATCGCCCAGCCAGAAGCCGTTGGTGCCGCCGCCGCTATCCCGGATGACATCGCGGGCGCCCCCGCCGTCGCCGAAGTCGATCCGGTCCCCCGACGCGACCGTGGCGTGCGTGCCGTATTGCTGGTTGTAGGCGTCGACCGTGGCCTGCAGGTTGCCCCGCGCCGCCGTCGCCGCCCCGGAGGCCCCGGTGCGCCCCGCGGACGCATCGAACGCGCCGCCCTCGCCGCCGTAGCCGCCCAGCTTGTTGGTGAATTCGATCCAGTGATCCGCCGCGCCGTTGCTCCCGCCGCCGCCGCCCGTGCCGGGGGTGCCGGCGACTGGCGCGGCGCCGCCGAGCTGCCCGGCCACGCCGCCGTCGGTCGGCTGGATCGGGGTCGGCGGGGGGAGGGAGATGTCGACGCCGGTGTGGTCCCACCAATCGGCCATCAGTAGCCTCCGGCCTGCGGCGCCTGCACCACGCGCGCGCCTTTCGCGATCAGTTGTTGCACCAGGTGACTCGGTACCGGCCGCGGCGCCGATCCATCGGGCGCCTGCATCAGCGTCGTCTCGCCGGTCGGCTGGGTGGCCGGCGCGGCCTCAAACCCGGTCGACGACGCCGTCGGCCCGGCGAGCGCCCCCTGGGCGGATCCGAGGTCCCGCGGCATCCCCAGTTGCGCCGCCACGGGCGCGCCCCCGTCCCCGGTCGACGGCGCCGGTCCCGACGATCCCCAGCCGGAGGGCTGGAAGGTGGCGGCGTTGGTCGGGTCGAAGGCCACGGGCGGCCGCGCGGCCCGCTCCTGCATCCGCCCGATCGCCGACCGGCCCGAGGCGGCGTACGGCTCAAAGTCGGCGCGCGCCTGCGCGTACTGTTCTTTTTGGACGCGCAGCGCTTCCGCGGCCGTGTCCCGCGCGGTCTGTGCGGCGCGATCCGCGGCCGCGCCTTGCGCCTTCGCCGCGATGACGGAGCCGGCAATCGCGGCGCCGGCCACGATGATGGTGGCTACACACATGGGAGACTCCCCGTGCCGAAGCAGAGCTGAATGAGCCGCGCGTCGAGGCCGGTGCCCCAGTTCGAAAAGATCGCGCGGCTGTGAAAGTACGGCGCCGGGAACAGAATCGCGCGGTTGAAGACGGCCGGGACGGTGTGCCAGGGTTCCCACTGCGCGGTGTCGCGCCAGTTCACCCACTCGGCATGTTTCGCGTCGTCGGTCTCCGCACTCGAGGCAATGGCGCCCGTGGCGCGGTATTTCCAGAAGGTCGTCCCGTCGGCGGCGGGCGGATCGGGATTGAGATACAAAATGCAGGTCCAATCGCCCATGTCGCGGTCCGTGTGGACGAAGGACGGCTCGTCCTGCCCTTCGGGACTGAGCCGGAACGTTTCATACGTCGGCGTCAAGCCGTAGTCGGCTTTCAACCACGCCGACAAGGGCGAGGCGCCGATCGGGGCGAGGCCCTTGAAGGTGACGCTGCCGCTTTTCAGTTCCCCGAACGGCTGCGCGAGCGCGGCGGCGCGGTAGGTGTGCGGATCGAGGACGACGTCGTCGAAGACGCGGATCGCGTGCGGGGTCATGCGACCGCCTCCAGATCGAGCTGATAGGCGATCTCGACCGGCGTATACCCGCGCCGGACATACACCCGCGCGACCGCGGGGGCATCGATCGGCGCAATCATCTGGAGCTTCGCCGCGCCCTGCGCCCGCGCCCACGTCTCGGCGAGCTTCAAGAGCCGCACGCCGTCGAGGCCGCCGCGCGCGGCCGGTTCCATCCACCAGAACAGCTCGCTCGCGACCCACTCGCCCGACAGCAGATGGCGAAAACACATCGCGCCCACCATCCCCGTCAGCGTCCCGTCGCCGAGATGCGCGACGAAGATCACGCCGTCGTCGCTCGTGATCAGGTGGGTCATGATCGCGGCAATCGCGGCCGGGTTCGTCGGCAAGAGCGCCCCGTACGGCGTCTGCGCGAGAAAGGACGCGCCCAGCGCCACCAGCGCGTCGACGTCCCCGATCACCGCGTCGCGGATCATTTCGCCACCCAGCCGGTGTTGGTTCCGCTGCCGGATTCCTTCACATACAGACTCACGTTCGCGCCGCCGCTCTCGTTGCGGTACAGATCGCCGAGCGTCCCCGTGACGACGCCGTTGGGATCGCCGAGCCCGGACTTCGTGCCGCTGAGCAGCCGGTTCACCGCGACGACGAGATTCGAGAACCACCGCTGCCAGGGCGCATTCCCGATCGCGTCGAGGAGCGGCGTGCCGATCGGCCACGGGGCGATCGCCATTTACGCGGCCTCCGCGCGGATCCTGATCGCGGCATCGGTCAGCCGCACCGGCACCGGATCGGTGATCACGAGCTGCGGCACGAAGCTGCGGCAATTCCCGAGCTGCGTCCAGATCACGCGCGTCCGGTACTGCCCCAGCGCGCCGAGCGTGGTCCAGTGCTCATTGCCAAAGGTCTGCCCGCCGTCGCGTGAGACGCGCAGCATCGCTTGCGGATCGGCGCCCTGGCCGCTGAGCAGGCCGACGCCGACATCGCAGACCAGCTCGAAGGCATCCACCACGAAGCGCTTCCGGTCGATCGTCTGCGGCGCCGGTTGCCGCGTGCGGCGGATCAACGCGCCGTCGACGTCGGTGTACGACGTGGGCGTCAGCTCGTAGATCGATCCGGTCACCCGGTCGCCCACGAGCGTCTTGCCAAAGGCTTCCATCGCGCAGCCCGGGCGGTAGGCTGTTGCGGTGCCCGTGGCGACACTCCAGGCGCTGCGGCTGTGCCATTTCCCTGTCGCTTCATCGATCGCCCAGGTGGCTTCGTCGCTCGGGAAGGTAAACAGGCAGAACGGATGCCCCTGCGCTTGGTAGCTGAAGGCGGTCGTGTCGTCGATCGTCGCGTAGCGCAGCACCGTCGCTTCGATGCCGTGATTGCTGACGCGCAGCGGCGTGTAGCCCTGCGCGCGGACGATCTGGCCGCGCCCCTTGGCGGTTTTCGTGAGCCAGGTGACGGAGGTATCGACGGTGAAGGCATACGGCGCCGCAATGCCGAAGGGCATGAACGCCTCGGGCACGACCGCGAACGGAAAGCCCGGCAAGCCCGCATCGACCAGCACTTCGCCCGTCGTTTCGCCGAAGACGCGGATCAGCCGATCGGGCGTCACACACAGGGAGACCCAGGGATCGCCGGCGGTCGATTGCGCGTAGTGGGTGGCATTCCAGGTCGTGCCGTCGTAGAGCGCGCTGCTGTAAATGGTCCCGGTCGACGCGTCGAGATAGACGAAGCGGCCATCGATCGACGCGCCCATCGTGCAGCCCACGGGCTGCACCGTCGTGAAGGCGTGCGTGGTGCGGTCGTAGCAGTAGCCGACATCGCCGCTCGTGACAAACAACTGATCGCCGGCGTCGCCGTTGGCGCTGATCGTCGCCGGGAAGCTATTCCGCTCGACCGTGCCGCGCTGCGTCGTCGTGCCGTCGGCATAGAGCTCCCAGAAGGCGTAACCGGCCACGAAGTAGGCTTCCCCGCCGATCGCGAAGACGGCGCGGATCGGCGCCTGGCTGACGGACGCGAAGGCGACGAGGCCCGGCGTCGGGAGCAGCGCCCAGGGCGTGACGGCGCCGTCACTCTCGTTCTTTTCGAGGTAGAGGTTGTCGCAGATCGCCCGCGCCTGGTAGGCCTCGGAGGGGTACGCCTCGCCGAGAAAGGGATAGCGCGGCATTACGACCAGCCCCCCGTCAGGAAGTTGTACGAGAGCCCGCCGTGCGACCCGCTGGGGATCCCACGGTCGCGCGTGTGGAGTTTCGGGGTGGGCTGCCGGTTGTTGCGGCCGATGCGCTCCCGCGCCTGCGCCGCGCGCTGCTCGATCTTCGACGCGAGGGTGATGCCGAGCGGCGCCGCGATCGCTTCGGCCACGGTCAACGTGACGGCGTTCAGATAGCCCGGCGGCAGCGTGAAGGTCGTCGCCAGCGTGATCGCGCTGAGCACCAGCCGCGTCATCAGCTCAATCGAGACAATGGCGTTCGGGACCGGGTAGAAGTACAGCGATCCATTCGGCCAGGTCGCGTCGTAGTAGCAGTCGGTCGGGATGCCCGAGGCGAGCGCGGGGACACTGCGATCGAACCACCAGGCCTTGTCCCGCCCGGTCGTGATCGGCACGCGCACGCCGCCGGCGAGGATCAGCGCCGCGCCGTCGATCGTCACCGGCCGCTGCGCGGTGACAAAGGTCCCCGTCGGCCCGATCGTCGTCGGCGTCTGCGCGGCGATCGTGCTGTAGGTCGTGAACACATCGGCGTACACGGCCTCGCGATCCGCGTTCCAATCATCAAAGAGGCCATTCAGGACCCCGAGGATGAACGCGGCGTCGCCGTCGCTGAGCGTCTCGAGCGGGTCGAGATGCCCGATCGCGATCGCCGCGGCGCGACAGACGCTCAACCCCGTCGCCGTGCCGGCGGTCGCCGGGGCGCTCAGGGCGGCGGCGACCGCGGCGGTGATCGTGAACACCTGGATCGTCGCGGGCACCGCGCCCACGCCGATGAACGTAAAGCCGATCAGCGCGCCGTCGGTCTCCGCGGCCGTCGGCGTGTAGGTGTAATAGCCGTTGCCTTCGAGCGTGCAGAGGCCGGATCCCACACTGCCGATCGCCTGGATCCCGGCGTCCAGGGTGACATACACCGTCACGGCGCCGGCGAACGCCGCGCCCGTGGTCGCGCTGACGAGCTGCGCGCCGATCTGTTGGCCGGCGGTGGCGCGGATCATGACTCGCCTCGACTGAGGAGCACGTTACTGCCGCGCGTCCAGGCGATCTGGAAGCCGCCCGGATCGGCGCCGACTTTCATCCAGTAGCGTGGGGCAAACATCGCCGCGGCAAAGTAGCGGGCCGCACCGATCATGGCGTCACCGTCACGGCCGAGCGGTTGCCGCTGGCGTCGACCGTCGCCACGACCACGTCGGCCGAATCCGCCAGGTTGCGGATCGTGACGGTCGTGGTGGCGGCCCCGGAGAGCTTCCCGGCCATCCCGGCGATCAGGACGCGCAAGGCCTGGCGCATCGTGATCGTGCCGTCGCCGATCGTGTCGTCGAGGACATCGTCGACGCCGGTCGCCGACAACCGATAGCTGCTCTTGTCGTTATTCGTGGTGACGGTCACGCCGGCCGTGACGCTGCCGACCGCCCCAGTCACCGACCCCACGGCGCCGGTGACACTGCCGACCGCGCCCGTGACCGACCCCACGGAGCCCGAGAGGTTGCCGGTGAGGTTGCCGACGATGTCCATCGTCTGATTCGGCAGATCGATATTAGTGAGGCCCGCGCCGGCGGCGCCGATGCGCGCGAAGCTGTCGCCCGTCTGCGGCGTGTTGCCCGTGTAGGTCGTGAGCGTATCCACGAGCACCACGCCATTCACTTTGTTCGCCGCCGTGACATCGAGCGTCCGGCCCGCCGTCGTCGGGACGAGCGGCAGCGCGACGGTCGTCAGCCCGTTCCAGAGCTTCGCGTTGACATCCGGCGTGCCCGCGGTGCCCGGCGTCAGCCAGGCGGTGCCGAGCAGGGATTGCACATCGACCTTGATATCCCCGCTCTCTTGCGGATAGAACACCAGCAGCGTGGACTTCGCGCCCACCGTCGTCGTCTTCACGATCACCGCCGTGCAATCCGCATTCATTTCCGTGGACGTCAGATCGAGGTAGTAGATCCCGCTCGCCGTGGCGATCTCGGTGGCTTCATTGGAACAATCCGCAAACGTGCCCTGGTCCTTGGAGACTTCGCTGTCCAACCCGGTCGCGCCGGTGACAACATCGCCGTCGGCGTCATAGATCGCGAACACCGCCCGGAAGGCCGTGTTCTTGATCGGGACGGGGCGGCTGTCGGTGGACGCCATTTACCCGACGCGCGCGATCAACAGTTCCGCGTTGTTGTTCTGGAACGTCCCCGCCATCGCGCCGCGCGTCCCGTTGACGTAGTCGTAGACGATCGACCCCTTCCCCGCTGCCAACCCGAAGAGCGCCTCCAGATCCGTGAACACCGTCCCGTCGTGGTTGTGTTCCATGATCGCTTTCACTTTGTCGAGGTGCTGGACCGCCGTCCGCACGGCACTGATCGCCGCCACCAGGTCGTTGGCATAGACGGCGGTCGTGGTGGTCCGGTCGACCTTGATGAAATCGCGTGTCGCCATTTAGGCCGCCTTCCTGTAGCCGAAGATTCGTCCCCCGCCGCGCGGCACCAGCGATCCGCCCTGATCCTGCGCCGGCACCTGGTGGCCGCGGGTCGCCATCGGCTGGCCCCCGCCCCCGCCGCCGCCCGCCGGCCCGAACGACCAGAACTGGTCGTTCATCCAATCCGCCGGATTCGACGCGTTCATCACGAGACTCTGCGATCCGGCGGGCGTGCGCGCGCCGTTGCTGTCGGCCAGGAACACGCCGCCATAGCCGCTGCTCGCCCAGCGCAGGGTCGTGCCGGCGCCAGCGGTTTCGCCCGTGCCGAATTCATCGAGGCCCACCCACGCCAGCCAGCAGTTGTCGAGCACCGTGGTCAGCGTTTCGGTCACGCTCGCCGCTTGCGCCGGCTGCCGGGATCCACTCGCATCGGGAAAGCCCGTCTGCAGCACGCCCGTATAGGAGCCCGCCAGGGCCATCGTGTCCGACGCGGCGCTCGGCGTGACGACCACCGAGTGCGAGCCCGTCGCGGGCGCGACCACGTACCACGACGTCAGCCGGTAATTCGCCGCGTTGTTGATCATGTCGGTGCCGATCTGCGTGCAGGCGACCCCGTTGTAGGTCACCGAGGTGATCGTCTGCACCGCGCCGTTGAGCACGCCGACGAAGAGGATCAGGTCCGCGCCGGTACAGACGTGACTCCACGTCTGCGACGCCGCCGTGGCCCGCCCGCCGTCGGACGCGGCATCAAAGGCAATCGCCATCAGAGCCGCGCGGTCTGGACTTGGCCCGTCGCACTCAGCGTGTTCGCGGTGGCCACGATCGCGGCTTCCGCCGCGATCAGCGCGACGACGACCGCGTCGATCTGCCCCTGGTTGTAGGACGCCGTGACGGCCGCTTGGAGCGCGATCCGCTGCGTCGTCACGAGCAGCAGGGCGGCCACCTGGGCCGTCAGCCCGTCGAGGAGCATCCCCCCGACCGCCGTCGCCGGCCGCGCCGCGACCCCGGCCTGCACCGACGCAATCTTGCCTTGGACGTCGCTCAGTGCGCTCATGAGGAGAGATACCCCTTAATGACCCAGGCCTTCGAGCCGGCGCTGGTGTTGATCCAGCACAGGTCGACGTTTTGCGGCAGCCGGATGGGATACGTGCTGTTGTCGATCACCGTGGTTTGGGTGGCCGCCGGCGTCATCGCAAACCAGATCACCGTGGTCCCCGTCCCGCACACCGTGCCCGTCCCGTACTTCAGCGTGTTGTACGAGTCGGCGGCGATCCCGGCGGCGTTCGTGACGCTGAGAATGTCGGTGATCACGAGCGCTTGTCCGACTTTGGCGGCACAGTCCCCGCCGACGGCCTGGACCGTGGTGGCGGTCGCGACCGTGACGACACAGCGGATCGGTTCGAAGCGCGGCTGCGCCTGCAGCGGGACCGTGACGAGCGCCGCGAGGGCGAGCAGCGCGAGGGCCGTGCGCCTCACGACTTGCCGCCTTTCTTCGAGGGGTGGCCGGTGACCGCGTGGGTCACCGCGTGGACCGCGTGGACCACGTCGGCGACGACGCCGGCCGGGATCGCGCGATGCGTCCGCCAGCCGTCGTGCAGCGCCACGGCTTCGGCTGCGGCATCGGGGACCGCGCAGGCTTCCGCGGTTTCGTCTTCGGCCCCGCGGTACAACATGCGGGGATAGGTCTGTTCCACCATAGCGACATCCTTCGTCGAGAAACCGGCCGCCGCCGATCGCGCCGGCGGCCGGGAGGGTGAACGAGTTACGCGACCGCCGCGGCCGTCGAGCCGAAGGCGTAGACTTCGACCGCTTCGGATCCGACGGTGTTGTTGGTGACGACAAAGCGCAACCGCTTCGCCGTGAGGGTCACCAGCGTGAGGACCGCCGCGACGGTGTGAATCGTCAGCTTCGTGACGCCGGTCCCGAGGCCGATGGTCAACGTGGTGTCGCCGTAGTTGATGACGTCGCATTCAAACGACGTCCCGACCTGGCAGCCCTGGATCGCCGCGACGATCGCGGCCGCCGTGGGCGTGGTCAGGGTCTGCGCGTCATCGCAATCGACGCGCAGGAGACCGCCGAGGAGCTCGGCGGTCGTCATCGTGATCACGCCGCCGGCCGTGGTCAACGTCTTGGTGACGGGGACCGCGGTCGGATAGCTCAGCGTGGAGAATCGGCCGTACTGGACCGAGGGCGAAAATGAGGTGAGAGGCATGATGAGGGCCCTGATTCCTTTCCTGGGTCCGGGTTAGGCGGACGCAATGACCACGGCGTCGTGATCGTTGTAGAGGTTGCCGAAGCCGTAGATGCACTCGATGCGGTTGATCCACTTGCGCTGGAAGCCGTCGAACATCCGGAGGACCGCGACGCTGATCCCCGTCTCGGGGTCGCGCGCCTGGCTACTGATCTCGACGCTCCCGCCCTGGGCGGGGTTATCGAGCGGCACCGAGCAGAGCGCGAAGGCGTTGGTGCCCAGCGCGAGCCCCATGCTGCCGGTGTGCGCGCTGGTCGGCGCGGCCGTCCCGGGCCACATGGTCAGATCCGCGCCGGCCGCGGGCAGCGCATCGACGTTCTGATACGGCGAGCCCGGCCCGTACATCGGCGGCGTGATCGTGATCGTGGCCGACGTGCCGCTGATGGTCGACGTGGTCAAGCAGCTGAACTGCTTCAGCGTGCCGGTCGAGCGATAGGTGAGCGGATTGACTTCGTTGACGCCCGCGATGTTGAACTTGTCGCCGATCTTGAAGGTGTCGCCGTTGGTGCAGGTGAGCGTGAGCGTGGACACGGGCGTCGACCCGGTCTGCGTCACCGCCGCCGTTACTTCGACCGTGCCGGCCCAGATCGCCGAGGTGTGGCGGTAGAGGGAATTGCTCTGATAGGTGTCGAAGCCGTTGGCTTCCCCGATCAGGCCTTTCTTCCACATCCGGCTGATGTCACTCGCCGGGTTGAACTGCGACACGACCGTGGCGCGCAGCGCGCGCGTCACCGCCGGCGCCAGGAACACGCCGTGCTCGCCCGCCGGCGCCGCGATCTCCGCGAGCCGCTGCCCCGCCGCGCCGTAGACCGCATCGAAGGTCGTCGGGTTGGTGCCGAGAATGCCGACCACATTCGGCGTGTTCTGGTAGGCCCAGAGCGCGCAGTCGGATTCGATCTTGTTGCGAATGGTGGTCATCGCCGGCTTGACGATGTCCTTGGCGATCTTCTCGCGGCCCCGGTCCATCTTCAGGGCCTTCTCGATCGAATCCCACTCGAAGTGCGCCTTCGCGACCTTGTCGATCGTGATGTCCGCGTGCCGATCGACGATCGGCTGCGGCGTGTAGCCCAACGTGTTGTCGTTGTCGGGCACGAACTGCTTCGGGAACGGGACGTGGACGGTCGCGCCGATCGGGTACGCTTTCTTGAATTCCGAGTTGTAGTCGGTGTTGAAGAACGGCGCGATCTCCAGGGGGTTCAGGAGTTGCCGGAGCGACTCCATCGCGAACCAGTCGGAGAATTCAAAACTGTTGCTAGGCATGATGGGGTTACCGTCGGGCGGCTGCTTCGCGGGCGTTCATCGTCCGGATGTAGGCGCCGACATCGCGCCGCGCCCCGGCCCGCTCGACGTCGTCGGCCGGTTCCGCCGGCCGCGATCCGAGGGTGACGGGGGGTGCGGGCGCGCGGGTGACGTGTTGCGGGGTGGACGCGGCCGTGGTGGCCGCAGCGGAGGCGGGCGCGGCCGCCTCGAGGCGCGCCTCGAGCTTGCCGAGGGCCTTGAGCAGCGGGCCCGGCGCGAGCGCGAGGAGCGCGCGGTATTCGTCGAGATGCGTGTTGAGGTGGTAGGCAATCTCGGGCGCGAGCTCGGAATGCAGGACCGCCTCCGCGAGGAGCGGCGTCGGCATCACCGCAGTCTGCTGGGTGATGACGTCGAGGTAGTCGGGATGCGCGGCGGCGAAGGCCTCGACGCGGGTGTCATGGGCTTTCGCGACGTCGGAGAGCTGCTGCCGGCCCTGCTGCTGCGCGCGCTCGGCCCGATCGGCCTGCTGCGCGAGACGAATGCGGTAGTCGGCGCGGGCGTCGACAAAGTCCCGATAGCTCGCGAAGTCTTCCTCTTGTGGGGCGTCACCATCGGCGCGCGAGGCGGGCGCGGACGGCGGAGCGACGGGCGGCACTTCAGCGGCGGCCGCGGACCGAGACGAGAGCGAGTCGCGCAGGGACTTCAGTTCCCCTTCGAGGCGGTATTTGTCGCGCGCCAGATCGTTGATGCGCTGTTGGGCGGTCTGCTTCTGGCGATTGAGGGCTTTGCCGGCGGCCGACGCCGCGGGATCGACGGCGACGGGCGCCGCACTCGACGCGGGCGGCTCCGCGCTGTGATCCTCGACCACGTCGCCGCCGTCGCCGTCGCCGTGCGCCGAGACGGGCGCCTCCGTGCCAGGCACGGTCCCGCTCTGCCGCCATTCCGCCGTCTCGGCCGGCGACATGCGCGCCAGGCGATCGGACGGGGTGACGGGCGCGCTGTCGGTGGACGGCGCGGACTCGGGGGCGGCGATCGGGGCGGTCGTCTGGTCGTCCATAACACTCCGGGAAAAGTGGGACACACGACAAAAGGGACGGCGATCCGCGCGGTCAGGCGCGAGTCGCACGTCCCTTTGTCGTGCGGTCCCTTTGGCGTGAGGTGCGGCTAAGGATGGGCCGGCGTCGGCGACGGAGCTACCGTCGCCCAAGCACTCACGGACAAATTGGTTGACGGTCAGTTCATCGTGTGCGGCGTCTCCACGTCGACGGTGAAGCGAAACTCGCTGCACGCGTCGGTAAATTCGTCGACCGTGCCGTCCTCGTTCAGCGGTTGCAGCACGATCTCGTGCGACTCTTCGAACGCCGTCACGCGCCAGCGTTTGAGCGGCTTCCCCGGCACGATCAGCCCGCCGGTCACGCCGCGCAGCGTCAGCACGTCGCCGATCGAGAGCCGCGCCGGCCTCACGCGGCCTCCAGGAGCAGCCAGATCAGGTCGTCGTCCTCGATGTTCTGCACGCCGGCGGCGATCGGCGATCCGACCGCGCTCCAGAGTGTGACGCCGGCCGGCTGCGCGATGGCGCCCCCGTGCCCGTGCCCGAGCCCCACGTCGGCCCGCGTCGCGACGCCGATCGGTCGCGCCGTCGCGTCGACCCGGCGCCGTCGGCTCGTGCCCCACCAATAGCCCGCGGCCGCCGTCTGATCCGCCGTCCCCGTCGCGGTCACGTCGCCGATCGACGCGATCGCCGCCACGCCGGCGGGATTCGCCGTCGCGTCCACACTGCCGCCGCCCGCGTCGCCCGTCGCGATCGGATCGCCGACCGCCGCCAGACTCGCGACGCCCGCGGGACTCGCCCACGCGTCGCCGGTCGCCGCGGCCGTGCCGATCGCACTGAGGACGCTGACGCCCCCCGGACTCGCGACCGCGTCGCCCGTGCCCGTCGCACTCCCGATCGCGCTGGTCGCGCTGACGCCGCTCACACTCGCGATCGCCGCCCCCGTGGCGACGGCCGTGCCGATCGCGCTCGTGCTGCTCACGCCCGCCGGACTCGCCACCGCGGCGCCCGTCGCGACCGCCGTGCCGATCGCGCTCAGCGTGCCGACGCCCGCGGGACTGGCGAGCGCGTCGCCCGTCGCGAGCGCCGCGCCGATCGCCGCCGTGACACTCACGCCCGCCGGGAGCGCCGTCGCGTCGCCGCTGCTACTCCGGAGGACCGTCGGGTCCGACAGCGTGATGTCGGTCGGCGTCAGCGCGCCCGGGTAGAGAAAGAGATCCGCCATCAGAGGCCGACCAGCGTGTTGACCGTCACGCCCGCCACGTCCGGCGCCCCGGCTTTGTAGGCGACCAGGTAGTAGGCGTTCGGGGGTTGCCCGGCCGTGCGAAATTCAAAGAGGCCGCTCGCGTCCGACGTCGTCGTATCGAGCCGCACATCGTCACTCGTCCGGAACCAATCGACCGTGCAACTCCCGAGCGCCGCCCCCGTCGCATCTTTCGTCGTGCCCGTCAGCCGAAACTGCGTCGGCGGGATCGGTAACAGTTGATGCACCACACTCGGCGTCAGGGTCGGCGCATCCACGATCCCGAACCGGCTACTACTCACGTTCCATGGGCGGTTGACCGGCACATCGGGCGCCAGGAGCCGGCCGTACGCCCGCGGCCGTTGCTGCATGAAGGTCGGTTGCAGCAGCTTCAGCGGCCGGAGCGCGGCTTGCAGCGCCTGGACGTCCACCTGCGAGATCCGATTCAACGGGAAGAGCAAGGGGCGCGGCATGGCCTAGTTGAGGGCGATCACTTTCAGCTCTTCCACGGTGATCGTCCCGGCCGTGCCCGACTGCAGCGGTTGAATCGAGACGATATTGGCCGCCGTCAGATCGAGCGCCGCCGAGGCCGCGGCCCCGGTCGTCGGAATCATCATCGGTTGCAGCGTGCTCGCAATGACGAGCGGATCGAACCACGCGATCCCCGTCGCCTCGAGCGTGCCCGCCGAGCCGGTCGTCAAGCACCGCACGATGACTTCGACCTTCCCGCGTTTCGTTGCGTTCAAACAGGCGACCGGCGTCCCGGCCGCGCAGATCAGCGTCCCGTTCGCGTCGGCGCCCGTACCCCAGTGGACGTTGAATGAGAAATTCCCCGGCGTCGCCGGCAGCGTCAGCAGAAACGCGACTTCGATCTTGAGCGCCTTGCCGGGCCGGTTGAAATACTGGCCGCCCAGCACCGGAAAATTCGCCGCGGCGTACATCGCTTTGGCCGTCGTCGTCATCGTGATCGGCCCGAGGTTCGCCACCAGATGCGGTTCGCGCGTGTCGAGATAAAAGAGGCCGTCAGCCATTACCCGATCCTCACCAGGCCCGCCGCGGCCGTGGCCGCCGGCAAGGCGACGGTAAACGTCCCCGCGGTCGAGGTGATGTCCCCGCCGAAGTCCAGCACCGCGACCGCCTTGTTACTGCGCGTGCTGTTGTAGATGAGCGCGCCGCGCGCCGTGATCGTCGCCGCGGTCGCGACCGGGTCCGTGGTCCAGTCGAGGATCGCGGTATCGGTGTCGAGCGTCACGGTGAAGCCCGCCAGGGTGATCCCCCCGGCGCCGTAGCTGCCGCTCGCGGCGACTTCATTGGTCGCACTGTACGCGGTCGTGCTTTTCGAGAGCGTCGCCGCCGACGTGTAGAGCGCGAGCTTGTAGACGTCGCCCGCGACATGCGGCGTCATCGCGAGCAGCTCTTGCTTGAACGAATTGCAGACAGCCGCGGTGATCGCCATTACGCGGGCGCTCCGTCCGTCGGGGCCACGTCGGCGGCGGGATCCGGCGGCCCGTCCGTCACGTCTTCGATATGCGCGCCCACGACCGCGCCATCCGGGCCGCGCTGCATCGTCATCTTGCGCGTGGTGCGCGGGGCGGCTTTCGCCTCGGCGCTGATCTGCGCGAGTTGCACCGCCGACGCGTGGCTAGCCTGCCGCGCGAGCGCGTTCTCGGCGCTGTCGATTTCCGCCTGCATCTGGAGGCCGCGCAGCTTCATTTCCTCGAGGCGGAGTTTGGTTTCCTGATCCATCGCGGCGATCTGGAGCTTCACCTCGCCGTCGTGCGCGATCTTTTCGCGCTCGAGGTCGGCCTGCTGCGCGGCGATCTGCGCGGCGGCCTGCTGCGCGGCGGCGGCGAGCTGGACCTTCGTCTGCTGCTCGAGCTGCGCGATCGCTTGGGCGGCCTGCTGCTTGGCCTGGTCGGTCTGGACCTGGCTCTGCAGCTGCTGAATGACCTGCTGCGCCTGCTGGAGCTGCTCGCCCTGCTGCGCCGCCTGCTGCGCGAGCTGCTGCGGATCGGGGCCTTCGCCCTCTTTCGGTTTCTTGAACTGTTGCGGGGTCAGCCGCTCCGCAATTTCGTCGAGCATCGGGCCGCCGCCTTTGAGTTTCACGGCGAGATCCGCGATCAGCGGCGCGAAGGGTGACTGCATCAGCACATCGGCAAACGCGGACTCCGCTTCGCGCTCGCTCTCGTAGGCCGGGCCGGTCGAGACGGTGACGGAGTGATCGCCCTTGGTCGAGACCGAGTCGGGATCGGTCGGGTCGTTGACGCGCTGCCGGCTGGCGGTGTCATTGGGTTGCCGCACGCCGACGTCCCGGGCGGTGTCGATCACCTTGTCGATCAGGTCCTCGACGATCACGCCCACGAAGCGGATCATGTCGTCGTAGTGGTCATTGAAGTGAAACGAGCCCATCTGCGAGGTGTCGGCGATCTGCTGGAGCGCGACGCCGGACTTTTCGTTGCGGCGCTGCGCGCTGGAGGGCAGCGGGCTCGAGCCCATCGCGGACTGGATGCCCCGCCGCGCCGACTCGGCGCCCAGCTCGAGCGCCTGGATCTGCGGCTCGTAGGGTTGCCGCTGCGGGAGCGGGAGCAGCGTGCCGGGCAAGGTGTCGAGCGTGGCCTTGGCAAAGAGCACGGCGACCGGCTCGTGCAGCGACTTCTGGACTTCGACCAGCTGATCGGGGGAGAACTGCCCCTCGTACGCCATGTACGGGGTCTTCGGCGTCATCCCCACCAGCTCCGCTTCGCAGGTCCGGTAGTAGCAGAAGAGCATGTACGGATCGCGCGCCAGCCGCGTCATCGAGAGGATCACGCGCTTCCCCTCGACGTAGAGGACCATGCCGTAACAGCTGGCGATGGGGATGTACTTCCCCGGCCACTCGGTCGTCTTGAGGATCTCGATCCCGTTGGTGAGGTACTGGTAGACCGTCGGATAGTCGACGTCGCGGTCCTTCACAATCGACGCGCCGGCCGGCATCGTCGCCAGGTCGAGCTCGTCCTCGAAGGCTTCGATCGGCTTGGGCGCGGGCGGCGGCGGCTGGCCGAGGACCGTGGGCAGCGCCGGCGGCTGAATCAGGAGCAGCTTCCGCTTTTTCGTTTTGATCGTCCAGTATTCGGCGATCAGGACGCGGTGCTCTTTGACCCACTGCGGAAAGTCGACCATTAGGCTGGCGAAATCGGTGAGCTTCGCCTTGGGGTACTCGCGCTTGAATTCTTCATGGCTGCGCGATTCGATCACGAAGCAGTATTTCTGGTCGCTCGAATCCGAGCGGCGCGCGTCCGGGTCCGGGTACACCATGTCGGGGTTCACGAGCGGCTGCAGCGCGATCTGCAGATTGAAGCTCCGGTCGGATTCGTACTCGGTCGTCACGCGGCAGAACCCGTAGCTGCGGTGGATCGCGTCCTGAAAGGCGGTCGTGTAGACGACCTGGGCGTGGCTGCGGTACTCGACTTCGCGGGTGTGGTCGGTGTAGAACTGCGCGCTTTGTTCCGTGGCGCCGTTGCCCGTCGCGGAGAACTTGATCGCGCGCTTATTGGCGCGGACGCCGTTGATGACCTGGTTGAAGTGCTGGCCGAGCTCGTCCTGGGTCAGACAGGGCCGGCCGGCGGCTTCGCGGCTCTTGCGTTCCTGGGGATCCCACGGGTCGCCGGCGACGTAGCGCATATCGGTCGCCGCTTCGGCGCGGATGTCCGCCCATTCATCGGTGGCGTACTCGAAGCGATCGCGGAGTTCCTCGAGCAGGGCTTCGTCGTCGTCGGAGTTGTCGCGATGCGTGGGCTTTGTGGGCGACGTCGCCATCAGGCGCCCGTACTCTCAGCGGGTGGATCCGGGGTGGGTTCCGGCTGGTGCGTGAGCGCGCGCAAGGTCGTGCCGTGCAGTTGCAGATGCGCGTCGACGATCGGGTGCCACTCGGCCAGGAACCGGCCCATGTGATCGAGGACCACCTCGAGACTGGCGACGCGCGCCTCGAGCTGGGCCGTTTTCGTGCGATGCGCCTGCTGCTCGGCGGGATTCATGCGTCCCGCGAGGGTGACAGGGATCGGCGATCGACCGTGAGACCGGGGTGGACCGAGGTGTCGTCAGATCGACCGGGTTGTCGTCTGTATTTTCGCGATCGCGGCGGCGGAGACGCGCCATTGGCCGCCGGGGTAGCGCGTGGCGGGGATCGTGCCGGCATGGATGTAACGCAGGATCGTGCGGCGGCAGACCCCCAGGCGATAGGCCGCGATCGACGTGGTCAGCAAGTACTCGGGCGGCGGACGGGGGGCGAGGGCCACTAGCCCCACTTCCCCTTGGGCACATACGGGGCCGCCGGGGCCTGTTTGATCGCGACGGCCTGCGCAAAGGTCAACACGAACGCGTCGGCATCGTCGGGCGAGGCCTCGCCGCGTGACTGCAGATCCGCTTTTGATTCGATGACGAGTTGGTTGCGGGCGTTCAGGTGCGAGCCGGGCACGCAGAGCTGGTCACACAACGTATCCTCGTCCGGCAGCGACCCGAGCAACAGCCAGTCCTTCGCTTTCGCGTACATGAAGGCGCGGTGATTGGCCTGGTGCGGATCGGGACTGTCGCCGCCGAAGTTGATCTCATAGACGTTCGTGTGGCCGAGCGCCCGCAACCGCACGACGATCGCCGCGCCGTACGCCGAGTCGACGAACAGCGCCGCGATCTGGTGCCCCGGCCGCCGATCGCTCAAGAGCTCGGAGCACTTGGCGACGCGGGCGTTGCGGTCGGGGTCCTTCTCGCCGGCCAGGCGCCACGGGGGCAGCACCTCCCCATTGAGCCCTTGCCGGAAGCGAAGGACATTCCAGGCCTTCCCGCCCCCGGACACATCGAAGCCCGCGATGATCGGATCATCGGGCAGGGGCACCATCGTCCGGGACCGGGCTAGGGTCACGCGGGCGCGGTCGATGTACTGCAGTTCCGAGGCGGATGGCGGGAATCCGAGGATCCGGACCTTCACGTAGTCGCTGTCGATCCCGTAGTCGAGAATCTGCTGGGCGATCCGCTGCTGGTTCGGGAACCGCGACGTCCGGCTGTCCACGCGGCGGTGATTCCAGCGCGCGGTCTGGCTGCCGAAACACACCTTGTAGAATTCGCCGCTGTTGCGGACCATCTGGCCGAGCGCGAACATCATCGGCTCCCCGTCGAGCAAGCCGTTGTACGCGACCTCCCAGATTTTGTCGGGGACCTCCGAGGCTTCGTCGAACCAGTACCACGACGTCGACCGCTTGGCGTGCTGACCGGCAAAGCTCTGCGCGTTCTGTTCCTTGCAGCTTTGCATCTGCACTTTCCACGTCGCCGGGTAGGCCTTGCTGTAGATCCCGCCTTCCAGGACGTCGAACCAGGGCGCCGTCAGACAGAGGCCGGTCCAGAACTGCACCGCGGGCCAGGTGCGCGATTCGAGCTGGAGATAACTGCCGGCGGTGATCGTGCCGTCGGAGTGCGGGCGCGTCGAGAGAATGAAATCGGTGACCCAGCCGCACATCGCGGTTTTCCCGGTGTCGTGGCCGGACGTCTCGCTCATCTGGATCGGCATCACGGGATCGGAACCGTTGAACCGGCGGGCCTTGATCTCGTCGCCGAGGGCGCTCAAAAATTCGCGTTGATTGTCGTCGGGGCCGGGCTCCTCGGCGAGTTCCGTGTTGGGCTCGCCCCAGGGATACGCGCCGAGCACGAAGCGCAGCGGATCGTCGTAGCAGCTCGCGACGAAGTCGTCGATTTCAGCTTCCACGTTGGCGGCCGTCAGATCCTCGGTCACTTCTTTGCCAGCCGCTTGCGCGCGGCGACCAGGCGGGCCACGCGCCCGCTGGCGTCGACCACTTCGACCCGCTCCACCAGCAGCCGGAAGTGTTTCGCGAGGATCTCGAGCGCGTGCACCTTATCCCACAGCCGGAACTTGTGCACGGTGTCCGTCACGCCGTCGCCCGCTTTCGCGTTCTTGATCAGGACCTCGAAGCCGGCAAGGCACGCGCCTTCGTCGACGGTCAGATCCTTCGGGTGCTTGGCGTCGCCGTCCGCCTTCCAGTAGTCGCGGCCGTTGACGAAGGCGACGCGCGCGAGCTCCTGGAGCACGCGGGCGGCGGTCAGCTCGGCGCGATCGAGCTGCTTGGCTTTGCCCGCCATCACGGCTTTGCGGACTGAAGGATGCTGCAGGAGCTGGTAGCCGAGTTGCTGCGCGGTTTTTCGGGAATAGCCGGCGCGGATCGCCGCGTGGGTGGCGTCCAGATCGATCAGGTACTCGGCGACGAAGCGGGCTTGTTTCGGGGTCAGGAATTCGAACCTTTAGAAGAAGAAGAGTTGACGCGATCGTCACCGCTCGGGTGATTCACAGAGGGTGCCCTCGCATCGGCGACGTCGGTGATCCGCGCATCCTCTAGGGCGAGTTCCCGTGCGGCGATCGCGCGCACGCGGGCATACCGCTCGACGGCGTCCCATTCGTTGTCTTCCTCGCCGAAGGTCGCGATGGTCTGTAACGCGGCGCGGGCGTGGTCGAGGTGTTCACATAACTTGGCGACCGCGCGCATCTCGGCGTCCGTCATGGCGTGCCCCGCCGGATCGCGCCCGGCTGTTGGTCGTCTTCGATCAGGTCCGCCCGCTCATCATCGAGCTCGATCCCGTCGACATGCGCGCGGACAGGCGGGTGCCCGATCCGACCGGCGACGGTCGACGGCGGCGACGGCATTCCTGGATCTCCCTGGTAAGGCTTGGCGCGGGCGATCGGCGAGAGCTTGAGTCTGCGCGGCAGGGACGCGCACGGCCTAGGGATTAGTGGGTGTGCGGACGAGTGCGGCGGCGGGCGACGGGCGCCGCGGGCGTATCCTGAAGAACCGCCGTGCAGTCTACGCCCAATCAGATCGTGCCGGAAGCCTGGAGTGTCCAGCAGGTCGCCGATCGCCTGCACGTCAGCGAGGACACGGTCCGCCGGTTGATCGCGGCGCACGCCTTTCCGGGCGCCTTTCGCTTGGGGCGCAAACTGATTCGGATTCCGGTCACGGATCTGGCCGCCTATCAAGCACGCAAGCGCCTGCGCGCGCAGATCGCCGAGCGCGAGGCCGATCTCGACATCGAGCTCAGCCGGCCGATCGGCGATCCCGAGCGCCCGGACCGGCGCGACGTCAGCCGCCGGCCGTTCGAGACGAGGTCCGCGTGATGAAGCTGACCGGACGCCTCGACAACGTGACGCGGGACCAGGTGCACCTGGTCATCATGCGGCTGCTGGCCGCCTTCTTCTATCCGCCGGCGACGCGCACCCCGACGCGGCGGCGGACCCGCGCGAGACAGACACGCCGATGAGCACCGGCACCTTTGCGAATCACCCGCGCCTGAAGAAAGACTTGCCGCGCCTGGTCAAGGCCCAGCAAGCGGCGGCCGCCAAGATCGCCGTCGATCCCGCCGACGTGAAGGCCGAAAAGGCGCTGCGCGGCGAGATCGACGCCTTACTGATCGCCGACGACTTCGCCAACGGCGACACTGTCACCTGCAACGGCTGCGTGGTGACGCATGTCGAACGCGCCGGGTCCTCGCGGCTCGATCCCGAGCTCGTGCACGCGTACTTGCTGGCGCGCGAGAGCGCGGCCGCCGCCGACGCCTTGATCACGACCTGGACGATCACCGGCGCCGAGGCCGTCTACTGCACCGTGAAAGCCGAGCGAGGCGCGGCGTGAGATCGCGCCCCTATCCCCGCGCCGTCGATCGGATCCCCTACTCCGCGATGCTCGAGACGCGCGACGAGATCCAGGCGCCGCGCGTGTCCCGCTACCGCTTTCCGCTGCGCACCCGCTGGTACATCGTCCAGTTCAAATCGTGGGCGACGTGGCGGGAGTGCTGGCCGAACGTCGTCTATCTGGTGCGCGGGTGAGTCGCATGAAGGCCAAGCCCAAGGCCGCACGCCGGCCGCCGTCGTCGGTCGATCAGTTCTCCCGGGTCCTCACGTCCCTCGTCACTCGCATCCGGCGCCTCGAGGCGCAAGGAGTCCTCCTCATGCCGATCCTGAAAGACGTGCAAGACAAAGTCGCGGCCCTCACCGCCGCCGTCGCCGCCAACACGCAAGTCGACAGCTCGATCGTGACGCTCCTCCAGGGGCTCACCGCGATGATCGCGGCGCTCAAACAACAGCTGGCGGATGCGATCGCGGGCGGGGCCGATCCCGCGGCGCTCCAAGCTGTGCTCGACGGCCTGACCGCCGCCGAAACGACGATCACGGCCAACACGCAGAAACTGGCGGACGCGGCGGTGCAGAACACGCCCGCGTAGTGCCATGCGCCGCGGGCTCTGCGCGCTGCTCGTCGGGCTGCTGGCGGCCGTCGCCCTCGAGGCGGCCCCGCAGACCGGGGTCCGCGCGCTCGCGAGTGTGGACGGCACCGTCACGGCGATCTGGGATCCGACCCCGGACGCGACGGGCTACCGGCTGTTCTACGGCCTGACGCCGGGCCTCGATGAAACCGCCACCGCCGTGCGCGTGGACACCACGATGACCTCGGTGCCCGTGCCGGGATTGCTGCCAGGGCGGACGTACTACTTCCACGTCCGCGCCGTGAACGCCGCCGGCGTCTCCCCGCCGTCCATTGAAGTGTCGTATGCGACGCCGCCCGCGCCCGTCGATCCGTGCGCCTTCCCGCTCGGCGCCACCAGCGTGAGTATCTTCCCCACCGGCAAGCTGAATCGGACGGGATCCGGCGGCCCGGGGTCGCGCGCCTTCATCACCTTCCAGGCGGCGAGTCCGAATAGTCCGATCACGGTGTTGTCGATTCGCGCCAACGGCGTCGATGTGCCCGACAGCGTGACAGAAGGGGTCAATCTGCGGGCGCCGGGCAGTCTCTGGTTCACGATCCCGCCGGGGGCCATGATCTACACGGTCTACGGGAAGAACGCGGCCGGGTGTGCCCGGGAGCAGCCGACGGGGTTCTCGACGGGGCCGTGACGGGTCGTCGCGCGTACTACTACTACTTCTAATAATCCCAGTCGTATGCCTGAACGCCTCACCGGCACCGTGACCCGCCTCCTCGCCGACAAAGGCTTCGGGTTCATCGAAGCCCCGGACGGATCGGAGTACTTCTTTCACCGATCGGCGGCGCCGGCGTTTGCGTTGTTACATGCCGATGCGCTGGTGAGCTTCGATCCGACGATGGGGCCGAAAGGTCCGCGGGCGGAAGACGTCCGGTTGGAGTTGCCGGGGATCGCGTGATCGCGAAGTGCCGCATGGTCAAAGCGGAATACCGACGATCAGAAGACTCTCCCGCGCTCCGACCTCCCACGCAGACCGGAGCTGAAGGCCACGCAGCGGCGTTCTTCGTGGTCCCGACATCTCGTGACTCCCCGACGACGGACGCCCGCGACGCGGCGCGCCTGGTGGCGGAGGTGCAGCGGCTCTACCGGGAGCTGATCGCGCTGCCCTGCCAGGACCAGCCCGAACACGGCGGCGGTGGGCGGGCGGGGCGCACGGGGCGCGGCAGTCTGGCCTACCAGGCCCTGGAAACCCAGATCCGGCACGTCGCCGCGCGCCACTGGCAGATCACCGGCGGCCACACCATCACCCACAGCCCGAAGTCGACGGTGGCGCCCTCCACGGCGGGGATCCCGCAGCCGCGCCGGTTCGTCGTCCGGTCCGGGCGCAAGCTCAGAACACCCCAGCTGGCCGCTGCGGGGTCTCCAGTCACCTGATCACGTGCGGGATGACCCTGCGCGTCACCACGTCGTCGGGCGTTCCCTAGAGCTCTGCGTGCGGGATGCCCCTGCGCGTAGAATCGTCGGCGTCGTCGTCGTTCGGGATCTTCTACTCAGGGGGGCGTGGGACTGACACGCCTCTCCCCGGCCTGCTGGTTCAGGCTTTGGCCGCCGTCGTATTGGCCGCCTTCCCGGTGATCGCCTTCCCCCGGCTGCGCGCCGTCGTCGGCGTGAACGGCTCGAGCCGCCGCCCCAGGACCGACCCGGTCGAGATCCAGGCCGTCTCCCCCGTCGCAATCTCCGTACAGAGCGTCACCGGACTGAAGCCGGCCATGTTCCCTTCCCCTTGGATGTAGACCGGGTGGCCGTCCACGTCCCCGTAGCGGGGCGTGGTGTACAGGGCCGGTTGGCCGGTCAGACTCCCGATCGGGAGATCGGGGTTGCTCGAGGCGGCGGCATTCGCGGCGACGAGCTGCTTTTTGGCGAGGGCTAACAACATACAGACGCCTTTCTGTCCCGCGGGATGCGGGACTGAGGCGGAGTCTACACCTCTAGGGAGGGGATCGCGGCCCCGCCTCCCTCTCCTAATGGTTGTTGGGGATCAGTCATGACGAAGAAAATCCCTTCCCGCGTATTGGACTAGTCCGCTAACCCGGCGTTGGAGACCACGCAGCGGACCATTCGGATGTACTCGTCATGCGCGCCGCTTCAACCCTTTGGAGGATTTGCCCACGCGTCGCTGCTCAAGCCGTCTGCCGTCCAGTAGCCGAGTAAGCCCACCACGAGGTTTTGCAGCAACGCATCCGGATCGAGGTCGGGTTCTTTCCCGCACATCGTGGAGGCGCGGAACGCGTACTTCCCCGCCTCCCGAATAATCTCGGCGAGTTCCGCCCGCGAGACACGGCGGGTGCGATCGGGATAGCCGGCATTCGGAAACACCGCGATCACCGCGTGCTCGTCCGATCCGATGCGGAACGGCATCGGCGGCGGCGCACAGAAGCCGTCCGCGTCCCGCTCATACGACCAATGGTTTTTAGGCAGCGGCATCGACATCGTCGCGAAGCCGGAGCCGTCCGGTAAGAGCGCACATTCGTCTATCGTGCCGCCGACACTCGCGGCGAGTTCCCGAATCAGGTCGGGCGGGTCGATGGGTTTCGGATACTCGTCGCTCATTCGTTCGTCTCCCTTTTCGTTCCGGCGCGCTCTGTTCGCACGACCCTGATCCCCGTTGCGAGGTCAGACGTCCCGAATCAGCTTGCGAGGTCGAGATCGCGTCACGGCTTCGTCTCCTGCTTTACAGTTCGACCCGCCTCGGTCACCCCGTCAGCCTCCCGCGTCAACCCTTTGAAAACGTGAACCACTCGACCTTGCCGCGCTTCACATCGTCCCGGCCGTCGCACGGATGCGCCTCGCACCAATCCGGCGACGACAGGCACACCCAATGTCCCCCTTCGCCGCGACACCACTCGCAGTCCCAGCCGTCGCCTTCGTCGGCCTGCCAATCGTCATCTTCGATCCAGCCTTCGCCGCCGCAGTTGTCGCAATCCTCGAACGACATCGACGACCCGCACCGCGCACACTGACAGTCCCATTCGCGGCCATCGCGCGGACACTTCCCAATGACGCGCGTAATCGTCGGTTCGGGCGCACGCTCAGACTGGCCTGATGGCGGATGCGAGTTAACTGACCTTGCGCGCAATCGTCGCGATGCACTCGTCCCAGTCGTCGTGCGGCGGATCGTGCGGACAGTAGCCGATCCGACGCAGGATGGTTTCCGCGTCCGCGATCGCCCGGCGACTGAGGCGGGACGCGGGTTGCGCCACCCACGCCTGAAACTTCCCCTTCCAGTAGGTATAGAGGTTGCCGATGGACTCCGTGGCCGGGAGCTGCGCCTGGTCGGCGGCGTAGAAGGCGATCAGCCGGCCGGCTTTCTCGGCGCGCGTTTCCCCGGGCACGGTCCCCAGCTGATCGAGCAATTCGAAATGGAGATCCCGCGGCACATGGGCGCGCCCCTCGCACCAGGCGTGCCGGTAGGGATGCTCGCACCGCGGCGGCGCCGGTTGGCCGAGTAGTGGCAGGTCCGCCTCGCGCGCGCGCGTAGTGTGAGTGTGTACGTTAGATCCGGTACCCAGAATTGGAGGCTCAATTTGAGCCTCTAACCCCCCCCTTTGAGGCTCATTATGAGCCTCTACCTTTCCTTGAGGCTCAGAATGAGCCTCTAACTCGGACAGGTCGAGGACGGTGCTGAGGCTCACTTGCTGCTCCTTCGGCGGCGACGCCGCCAGTAAGTCGACCTGGATGTCATACCCGGTCGCCTGCCGATGCCCGCGGACGCACACGACGATGAGTGGCCCGCCCGATCGCTGGGGATCGCGCAGATCCGCTAAGGTTCGCGTCACCGTCGCGCGCGAGACCTTCGCCAGCGCGGCGAGCGTGGCCGTGTACGCCCGACAGTGCCGGCCCGTCTTCCACTCCCCGCGCGACCAGAGGGCGCTCAGCACTTTGGCTTCCGTCGCCGTCAGCTGGCCGGCCGCGTTCGACCAGGTGATGCGCTCCGCGATCGTGCCGTGATACGCGGTCACGGCTCGGCGACGCGACGCAGCGTTCGAAACCACACCGACAGCGGCTTGATTCTCGGTTTATCGTTCGGGCATCCTGAAGGCAGCACGGTCGTCTTTCTGGCCCAGCAGAGTTTCTCTTTGATGGCCCGGACGAACTTGCGCGCATCGGCTGCGCGAAATTCCGGCACCGTCTCGGGACCGTCCGGACCATCGACCCAACCGACGAACCACGGCACGGGATAGCCGCGCGCATCAACCGGCAGCTTCGCGATGCGCGGCGGCAAGAGGCCGAGTTCAGGCCGCACGTGGGTTGTCAGCATGACTGTCCTCCGTTCCTGCGCGAACTTCCGAACTCTCCCCGTCTGCGATGCGAGGCCTTCAACTCCGCGTCACCCACCCTCGCCACGATCGCGCCTCAGCATCTTCGTCGTGCTTACTTCCATTGCCGATCGTCGCCGTCCTTGCTGTAGTCGTGACTGGCGCGCCACGCCTCGCTCAGCGGCGTCTCGACTTTCCGCCACCCCACCCACCAGAGGATCCAGCGCCACACCACCAGCACCGCGAGCACGCCGACCACAATCCCGATCGTCACCCCATTGTCAGCGCTCATCCTGTTGCATCGAGGGCAACGGCGGATCCCCCCCCACGGTAATCACCCGCACCGCCACCTGCGTCGTCAGGACCTGGACGGCGATCGTCAATTCGGTGACGGCCTGGTGCAGATCTTCCGTGGCCTGGATGAGGTGGCGCAGCAGCTCGGCGTCAGGGGTGGTCATGGGGCAATTCCTGCGATCCGCCAGACTGAAGGATCCTGAAGGTCCTGCGTCAGCGCGTCGAGCGCCTGGATCTGGCCGACGATCCAGCGGGCCTCGGGGGCGCCGATCGCCTGTCGGCCCCGGGGCGTGATCGAAAAGCGCGGCATCGGATCATCCTCGGCCCACTCGACGGCCGCTAACCCGTCGCGCAACAAGCGGTTCAAGTCCGCCAACAGGTCGGTCCCCGCGTCCGATCCGCTAGTTAACATAAGATTCGTTATCATCGGACGCGCCGCCGATTGTCGGCCCGATTCGCCGCGGTTTCGCTTTGCGATCGCAAACCGTACACGGGGGGGCGAAAGCGGGTCGCCTGGCCCCGTCGCCGGTACAGCCCAAAGAGCGCCAGTTGCCGGGGCTGGCTCCGCGCCTTCAGCATCCGGGGCTTCACCAGCGTCAGGACGGCCTTCGCGCGCACCGCGGCGAGCTCGAGGACGTCGTCCTGCCGGAACAGGTACGCGCCCCGCAGCGTCCGCTCGGCGACGAGCGTGCCCGCGCGCACGAGGTTCCGGACGGCCTGCCCGGTGAGGTGCAGCACGCGTCGGGCGTCGGTCGTCGTGAGCTTGGGGGGATCCGCACTGCGCGGCCAGGAGAACGCCTCTGGTAGACTCTGGTTTTGCATGGCCGACCGGCCCCTTGTCTCCGGTCGCGTCGTGTTGGAAGCCGCGGCGGCCTGCTGACCCCTCGCTGCCGCGGTCCTTCCGTCAGGTCATCGTTCGTGGTCGTGGTGCCGCAACATCGCCCCCGCCAGCACCATCAACCCGAGAATGGGAATCGCCAGGACCACCAGAATCAGGATCCCCACGCCGATCGTCTGGAACGCGGTGACGGCGGCGTGCATGGGCCCTACCCCGCGACTTTCAAGCCCCGCGACGCCGACCGCCCGCGAATCACGCGCGCCACGGACTCCCCGGTAAAGCGGCGCTTGCGATCGAACCGGTCTAACTCCACGAGCGCGAGGACGCGGCGGGCCATCAGGTAATTGAATTGGCGCTCCGAAATCCGGAGCAGCCGGCAGACGTCCGCGATCAGACAGACCTGCGGGATCGGCTCGAACTGCAGCGCGCGATCCGACACGGGATCACTCATGCCGTCCGTCCTTCGAACGCCGCGGCACACGCCGTGCACAGCGAGTGACTCACAACCGATTCGCGGCTCAATTCGACGAGACGCGCGCGCGGGACGCACCAGGCGCAGACCTTTATCAGCCCGGGTGGATCGATCACGGTTTTGGTCGGGGTGCGGTCGCTCATGACGCGATGGCTTCGGACGCCGGGAAAATCTGCGCGACCTTCCGCTTCAGGATCCGGGCGAGGGCCTTCCGTTCGGCGTCGCTCGGTTCGCGATGCCCGTTGACGATGAAGCTCAATTTGGTGTCGTGCATGTCGATGGCCTTCGCGACCTCGACCTGCGACAAGCCGCTTTGGAGGATCGCGATTTTGAGCGCGAGGTTTTTAGGCATGCGTTTCTGGGGAGAAACATATAGTGATGAACATCATCTGTCAAGAAGTTCATTCACTATCTGATGAATGCGAGAAAGCGGTCCGGATTTCTCACGCGGCGGCGCGGTCCCGTTGCTACCGTCGTGCGCGGTGGACACGAATGAGTCGCTCCGGCAACGCGCGTTGCGCCTGGTCACGTTGGGTTTCAGTCACAAAGTCCTGGCGGGCAAAATGGACATGGCGCCGAGCACCTTTAGTAAGTGGCTGAATCAGAAAGCGGGGATTGGCCCGGCCTCCGTCACCGCGCTCGACGGCTTCAACGCGTACGTCCAGTACCTCCGCGAGGAGATCGCCGAGATCCAACGCCCGAGCGACGGCCATCCCCTTGCAGTTTCCGTAGCGCCGCATGCCGAAGCTGATCCCGTTTCCGGCGCGTCGCGTGCGGTTAGTCGCCGTACGGCTCTTGATCTGCTCCGCCTCGCGGACCAGTCTCAGCGCGCCGGCCGTGTGGACCAACCGGCGACATCCGCCGGAACCGCTCGGGAACATGCTGCAGCGCCTCGCGCTCCAAAATCCCGCCGCCGTGGTCCTCCTGGAAAGCGTCGTCGCTGACATGCTCGCGCTGATTGAGCAGGGATCACAGTTCTGACCTGACACTCTTTCGCGCGCTGACACTTCGTGGCTGACAGAAAACGGCAGTTCGGCATCGTCCGCACGTCTCGCGACGGGACCTGGGTCGGCTATCGGGCCTTCGTCCGGATCGCGCCCGGCCCGGGTGGCCTCAAGAGCAAACGCTATCCCCGGACTGCCACGCTCACCGAGATGAAGGCGTGGCGCGAGTCGGTCCGCGTGAGCGCGCGCGAGCAGCCGAAGCCCGTACCCTCCGCGCGTGGCACGCTCGGCGCCGACATCGATCACTATCTGAAACTCGTCGCCACGATGCCGACCATCAAGGACCGGACGCGGGATCTGACGGCCTGGAAAGCCGTGCTCGGCATGCGCCCGCGCCCGAAGCTCACCCGCGACGATTACCGGCTCGTGCTCCAGGAGTGGAAGCTGACCGGCCGCCAGGGGAAACCGTTAGCGGCGTCGACCGTCAATCATCGCCGGACCGCGATGATGCACCTGTACACGACGCTCGACGGCAAGGGCGCGCCGAACCCGTGGCGCGAGATCAAACCATTCGTCGAGCCGCCCGCCGAACCGCGGGACCTCGGGATTGAGACCGCCCGCGCGATTCTCGCGGCGCTAAAGGTGTCGAAGACGCGGGCGCGGATCAACGTGCTCGCGTGGACCGGGTTGCGCGGCAATTCCGAGCTCGGGAAGATGAAACCGGAGTACGTCGACCTGGCGCACGCGGAATGCTGGGCGCCCACCGGGAAGCAAGGCCAGCCGCGGCTGATCGTGCTCAATGCCGACGGCGTCGAGGCCTGGCGCGAGTTCGCGTACCTGAACGCCTGGGGCACCTATTCGAAGGACAGCCTGCGGCGATCGTTCCACCGGGCCGTCGCGATCGTGAACGTGGAGCGCGGCAAGCGCGGCCTGGCCCCCTTGCGCCAGGTCCGCGTCTACGATCTGCGCCATACGATCGCCACCGCGTTGCGGCGCGCCGGCGCCGACCTCGCAGATATCCAAGCGCACCTCGGCCACACGTCGCCGCGGATGACGCAGCGGTACGCGCCGTTCCAATCGGACAAGTTGCGGAAGGCGATCGGGTCGCTGGGGGCAAGTTACCGGCGGTAACTTTTGAGGGTCGGTGGGTGCGGGTTCCTGCGGTTACCTGCGTCTGTCACCAACGCTGGCGATCCCGGATTCCTCTCTGAAAGTTGGCGGGGTCGACGGGACTCGAACCCGCGGCCTCCGGCGTGACAGGCCGGGTCAGAAGTCGCGATCGCGGTCCATATCTATTGACTGACATCGGCACGTGGTAACTCGCTGGTGGTAACTTACCAGCGTTACCGGCACGTCGTGTAGACCGACGTCCCCACGAGCTCGGAGGTACACCGCACGGGCGGCCGCGGCAGGACCGGCGGCGCGTCGGGCGTCACCACGGTGACCGCCACGGGCGGGCGGATCGCACTCAGGGCCGCGATGGCCGTCCGTTCGGACGCGTCTTTGTGACGTTGCGTGATCGCGCGTTCGGCCTGATCGAATCGCGCGAGGTCCAGCGCGTAGCGCGCATCGGTGTCCAAGCCCGGCACGCCCGACGGCCGGATGAAGGTCAGCGGCTCCTTGTGCGCGCCCGCCTTGCACACGCGCACCGTCGGGAGCGTGGCTTCGACCCCGCTCACCCAGCGCACGCGGATCGCGTGGGTGTCGACGCACGGCTGGCGCCCGAGCTCCACCTTGATCCGTTGCGGGGTGGGACCGAACGCGAGTTCGTGCGGATCGACGGGGCCGGGCGAGGTCCAGAAGATCGACGCGCCGGCCGGGTCGCTGGCGATCGTGACCCAGACATCGGCGGCGGCGACGGGCGCGGCGAGACAGAGACTGCCCGCGAGGACGAACAGCAACGGTTTCATGACGGGCTTTCAGGCTGGCCGATGGGTGGACGGACGCGGGGTGTTAGGCGCGGGCGCGGGTCGTGGGGCGTTTCGTGAGCCGGCGCGCGGCGAGGGACCGGATGGCCTCGAGCACGAACGGATCCGGCTCCGCCCGCCCCTGCTCCCAGTTCTCGACCGTGCGCCCGGATTTGTGCCAGCGCGCGCCGAAGGTGACGGTGTTTTCCTCGAGCGCCGCGCGGAGCGCGCGGACTTCGTCGGCGATCGCCATAAGAGGACCCTACGCTCTTTGCGTAGCCATGTCAATGTCGGATTCCCGACATCCCCGACGCGTGGTCTCCGGGTTCGGATGATCCTGATGGTCAGAGCGCGGGAAAGAATCTTCGTCGGCGTCGTCGTTTGTGGTTGACACGCCTACGCAACAAGCGTAGTATCTGTATATCGAAAGCGGCGCTGGCGAGTGTTACTAGCACCCACCAACGCCTAACCCGCTCACACCTGTTGCATCAGGTTGAACCGGCTGCCGGGATTATATCCGGCGCCCTTCAACCAGGAAGGGTCGCCCGATGAAGCCCGCACTGCTCGCCCCCGAACTCCTCCCCTACGCCTCCGTCGAGATCGTCCGCGTGGACGGCCGCGTCGAGCTGGTCGTGTCCGCGAAGAGCACGCCCGCGCCGATCGTCTGCGCCTACTGCCCCACCTTCGATCCGACCGTCGCGCCGGCGCCGGGGACCTCGCACGGGATCTGCCCCGCCTGCATCGTGACGTTCGAGAAAGGGGGCCGCTAATGGGCCGCCGCTTCGTCGACGCGATCTGGATTCGTCAACGCATGGCCCAGAAGGACGCGCGCGTCCAGGCCGCGGCGCGCACCCAGGCCGCACGCGCGGCGTTTCATCGGCTGCTGACGCACCCGGGCACCGCGGCGCGCCTGGACGCCCTGCTCGCCGACAACGACCGCATCGACGCGCAGCTCCGCGAAGACGATCGGCTCGACGATCTGCGCGACGGCGAGGGCTCGTGCTCAGCTAACTGCGGTTTTTGTGGAAGGTGCAGCTGATGAAAACCTCCGAATCGATCGACAAGATCGCGACCGCCCTCTCGGCCGCGCAAGGCGAGATGGACGGCGCCAAGAAAACCGCGCGCAACCCGTTTTTCGCGAGCCGCTACGCGGACCTGGCCAGCGTCAAAGAGGCGATTCAGGATCCCTTCGCGAAGCAGGGCCTGAGCTACATCCAGATCCCCACGACGGCCTTCAGCGGCACGCCCGAGGCCTACGAATGGACCGCTAAGAAATCCGGCGAGGTGCGGCACGGCGTGCGCGTCTTCACCACCGTCGCGGTCCTGACGCGGCTGATGCACACGTCGGGACAGTGGATCGAAGGCGAGCCCCTCGCGGCGCTCTTGCCGAACGGCGATCCCCAGGCCGTCGGCTCCGCGATCTCCTACCTCAAACGCTACGCGCTGCAGGCGATCGCCGGCGTGGCCTCCGAAGACGACGACGCCGAAGCCGCGCAAGGCTCCGACCGCCAGTCCGCGCCGGTGCCCTATGCCGAGCTGAAGCACCCGGACGGCTATCTCGACTGGATCGACAGCTTCCGCGCGACGGCGATGCTCGGGACCGAGGCGCTCGAGCGCGCCTGGAGCGACGCGCCGAAGGCCTTTCAACACCATCTGACCACCTACGCCGCCGAGCTGAAGGCGACGCTGAAAGCCATCGCGGCGCGGAAGGTGGCCTAGCATGGCGCTCAGCTTGGTGCCCGTCGGCCACGCGTTCACGGTGATCGACGCGCCGCAGCGATCGCCGGCGTGGGCGGCGGCGCGGCTCGGGCGGCTCACGAGCTCGCGCGCCAGTGACATGTTGGCGGTCATCAAATCGGGCGAAGCGGCCGGGCGGCGCAACCTGCGCGTGCAGCTCGCGCTTGAGCGGATCACCGGCCAGGCGCAGGCGCCCACGTTTCAATCCGCCGCGATGCTGCAGGGGATCGAGCGCGAAGCCGAAGCGGCGGGGCTCTATGAGGCCCTGACCGGCACCCTACTGCGGTCGACGGGCTTTCTGCAGCACGGCTCGCTGATGGTCGGCGCGTCCTTGGACGGCCACGTCGGCGACTTCGCCGGCGTCGTCGAACTGAAATGCCCGATCGCCGCGACGCATCTCGAATACCTGACGACCGGCCAGATCCCCGGCGACTACCGCAAACAAGTCGTGCATCAACTGTTCGTGTCGGGCGCGCGCTGGTGTGATTGGCTGTCCTACTGTCCGGAGTTTCCGATCGGGCTGCAGGTCAAACTCGTCCGCGTCGAACGGAACGATCAGGAGATCGCGAGCTACGCGTTGGCGGCGGCGTTGTTTCTGAAAGAGGTCGACGCGGCCGTCGCGGCGATCACGGGGTTACAGGCGGACGTACGCGAGGTGGCCTAATGCCGATCGACATGACCAGCCCCCAGCTCGCGCACCCAAAAGTCGGATCCAAGTTGGACCGCGCGATCGCGAACAAAGCCGCGCGCCTGCTCGATGCGAAAAAACTCCGAGAGTGGGCTGCCGCGGTGAAAGAACGCGACTTGTGGAAAGATCGCAAGACCGGCGTCCGCGTGAGACGCACGCGCGATCTGGATCCGCTCCGGGCCGAAGCGCATCACATCGAATCGAAAGACAACCCCGACACGCGCTATGACGTGCGCAACGGGATCACGCTCTCGCTGCGCTCACATTTCGAAGTCACCCTCGGGCGGTACCGGATCGAGGGCACCGTGTTCTTCCGAAAGAACGGCGCAAGATATATCGACGGCACCTACCCGATCACCTTCGTCCGCACGTAAACCCATCGGTCCGTAGAAAGTCAGTCAGCCCATGAAGTCCGTAATCGTCCTCGCCCTGCTGGGTGTGTCGGGAATCGTCACCGGCTGCAGCCAGAACCCGCTCGCGCCGTCGGCCGCGCTGGCCTCCACCCAGACCGTCGCGTCGTCGCAGCCGGTGCAGCCCGCCGGCCTCTGCGGCGACTACCCGTGCGGATCGATCCCGTCGCCCTGTAAAAATGTCGGCTGCGCCCCCGATGCCCCCGTACCCTGCGTCACGTCGACGTGCGCGCCGCCACCCGAGGATCTGCCCTGCGGCCCGGCCGGGTGTACCGATGATCGCCGCACGCCGGAGGCGCCGCTGCGCCGCGTGGTCGACCTCCTGCTCGGGCGGTGATCGGCGGGGTCGTCAGATCGGATCGCGTTCGGTCGCCCAGCGGCGCCAGCTCGTTTGAATGGTGCCGGGTTTGAGGGCAAACTCGGTCCCGAGGGTCCGCGTCGCCGCCATCAGATCGCCGAAGCCCGCGCCGGCCTCGAACATGCGCGCGACGATCGCCGCTTTCGTGGCGCGGTCAATCCGGGCATTCGGCTCACTGCGGGGCCGGCCCCGGGGCCAGCCGCCGCGGCGCGGCGCGATCGGGGTCAGGGGCGGGGGCGGCGGCGGGACGGGCGCCGGGGGCGCCGATGGGGGTGGACGGGACTCGGGCGTCAGGCGGGCGCGGTGCAGGACGGCAATCGCCGCGCGCTGCGCCTGCAGACACGCGTCAATCGTCGGATGGTAGCCCGCCACGCCGCAGAAGCGGATACAGCGCGGCTGATCCGCGTCGGGCGCGTCGCCCCGGACGCCGGGCCGGGGGCCCGAGGGTTTGAGCATCGGCGATCACCGGCGCATCCCCTGTTGCCAGGCCGCGGCACAGGCGCGCGTCGGATCGTCCATCCGCAAGCCGCGCTGCCCGAAGGCGTTGTGAAAGACGGCGCCGCCGCACTCGGCCGCGTAGTGCTGGGCAAACCGGCGCGCCATCGGGGGATCTTCAAACCCGCGCGATCCGTGCGTGCCCATTTTGGGCGGCTCGTCGATGATCAGCGGCCCCGTGAGGCCGTTGGTCTCGTGGATGAACACGGGCGACGCCACGGTATCCATGAGGGACGCCCAGAGATCGCGCCGCGGGTGATACTCCGCGACGCGGCCGTAGGGGCGGTACGGCGCGTGCTCGTTGTCGCCGACACTCAGATCGCTGCCCCGACTCCAGATCATCCCGGGATCGGCGAGCTCGCCGGGATTGAAGCCATTCTTGCGCCACTCGTTCCCGCCGCTCAGGATCGTCACGCTCCCGCGCAACCGATCGGCCACGTCGCGCCAGTGCTGCTGGCGGCGTGCGAGGTCGGGCATCACGTCTTGCGCGTCGACGAACACCGTCGCGAGCAATGTGATGCCGTTGGCGTTCAGCGTGGCGACGAAGGGCCGGAGTCGATCGTAGTAGTCCGGTTCGGACGGCTGCAGGTCCATCACCTGATTCTGCGCTTTCGATCCCATCAGGAAGACGCGCCACAGATCGAAGCCGAGCGTGTGTGATTCTTCGACGAAGGGGACGAGCGCCGCGGCGCCGCCGTCGAGGAACTGCCGATAGGCCATGAACATGTCGCAGCCGTTCAGCACCCGTCGCGCGCCGGTCTCATCGACAAAGTCCCGCCCGCTGATCCGCAGCGGCACGAGCGGCGCGACGGGCGGATCGCCGTCGATCGTCAGCGTCACGCCGACCCGGCCGATCGTCGCGGGCTCCGTCGTCAGCGTGAGCTGTTCCCAGGCGCCGATCGCGCCCGCGTCCCGTGATTCAAACTGCCCGGCGGGCGTGATACAGAGCTGCCGGTTGGCCTCGAGGAAGAGGACATCCACCCAGCCGTCCGCGTGCGCGGTGATCCGCACCGCTTCCCAGGCCCCGACCACGTCGCGGTTCGTGTAGACCGCGTGCAGCGGATCGTGCGGGTCGATGCCGATCGCCTGGCCGTGCCAGCGGAGGCCGAGGCTCACAGCCGCCCGCTGTGCGGGATCACGCCGAGCACGTAGAGAATCAGTAGCACGATCAGGATCAGGCCGATCCCGCCGCCGCCCCAGTACGGCCCGCGGTCGCCGCCGTAGTAGAAGCCGCCGCCGCCGAAGACGAGCAGGAGGACGATCAGGAGGATCAGCATGGCGCAGGCTCCAGGGTTAGCGGGTCTCGCCCGTGACCGGGCCGACGCCGCCGGTGCGTTGATGATTGGTACGCCCGAAGTAAAACCCGGTCACGAGATTCGCGACGCCGAAGAGAAACACGACCGCCGCGAGTTGAATGTCGGCCGTGCCGAGCACCCGCCCGCCGACCGCCAGACTGATCCCGACGGTCAGCGCCGAGCCAATCACCCACAAGGCGATCTGCCGCTGCGTCGACTCCCACATCAGATTGACGGCGCGCTGCCCGGCGGTGACCCGATCCTGTTCTTCGGTCGTGCGCGGCGCGATGGTGCGCAGGGCGAGCCGTTCGCCGGCCGTCTGCCGATCCTGTTCGGCGGTGGTATTCGGCAGGGCGTCGACCTCGCCGAACGGCTGCGCGATCACCACGGGCAGCGGATCCGGACTGGTGACGATCACCGGGATCGGCTCGGTCACGGCGCCACGGCTTTCTCCTGCTTCACATAGGCCAGCTGGCTCAGATCGATCGTGTAGCCGGGGACCTGCAGATCCTTCACGAGGGCTTCGAGCTCGAGCTGGGCGTTGCGGTAGATCAAGACGCGGAGCTGGAGCGCGGTGCGTTGCTCGGGCGTCAACGACGGCACGACGGACGACGACGTGGAGGCGCGATCGTCACCGTGTGACGCACGCGGCGATGGTGACCTCGCGCCGGCGATCGCGGCCGTCCGGGCGTGCACGTCGAACCCAAAGATCACGACGGCGACCGCGAGCGCCCACCCGAGCCAGGCCGAGCGCGCGCTCACGGGACCGACCCCGCGACCGTGCCGACGATCCGCCCATCCGCGATCAGCCGATCGAAGAGGCGTTGATTGAGACTGCGCGTACTCAGGTTCACCTTGTTGAGTTGCGTGAGCAGCGTCAACGCCGTGGCGCCTTCGTAGACCTGATCGGTGTACTTCCCGTCGTCGCCTTTCAGCGTGACGACGATCTGCGGCGTCGGCTCGTATTTCAAGAGCAGGCTACTGACCGTGTAGCCGACGACTTGCGCGGGTTGCGGGACCGGCGTCGTGAGGGTGATCCGTTCTTGCGCGGCGGCCCCGGCAAAGAGCGCACACGCAACGGCGAGCGCGAGCAAGGTGTGTTTCATGGTTAGAATCCCCGACAGATCACCGAAATCAGCGACCCCACGCCCCAGCCCCCGCTCGGCACGGTCACCGTGACGCCCCCCGTGGTCGGCGTCACGGTGAGATTGCCCGAATCGTAGGAGTTACTCGCAATGCAGGCGGGGACGTTCGCGAACGTGGCATTGAACGCGACGAGGCCCGTCGTCGGCGAGCCGGTCCCCACCGTCACCACAAACGCGAAGGCTTTCCCCGCGATACTCGGCGAGCCGCCAAACCCGCTCGTGATCGTTGGCGTCGCGACGGCATCGGTGATGTTGCCCGCCGACCCCAACGACCAACTGCCGGCGGCGAGGATCTGCGCGCGCAAGGTCTGATTCGTGTACAGCCGGATCGGCCCCGAGGCGTCCGCGGTCACCAGGGACAGCCCGCCGACCCCGTCGGCATAGAGCGTCCCACTGGCCGCGATGTCCCACGTCCCGGTCGTGTAGCCCTGCGACTGATTGAAGAGCGACACGCGGCTCGAGCCCGCCGTCAAGCGGTACTCCGATCCGCTGGTGCCGTTACTCGTCGAGTTGGCGACACTCAGGACTTGAAACCCGGTCCCGGCCGTACTCAGGGCATAGGTGCCAAAGGTCACCGCCGCGGCGGCGGTGATCCGGCCTTGCTGATCGATCGTGACGGAGGCCGGGCCACTCAGCCCATATTGCGCGGGCGTCACGGCCGTGTTGTTCAAGCTGATCGTGGTCGCCGCCGCGTTCCCGGTCACGACCGAGGATGTGATGCCCGTGCCACTCGCGACGGTCGCGACAAAGTTGCCCGTGATCCCCGTCGTCGGGATCCCGGTCAGGCCCGCCCCGGTGCCGCTGAACGTGCCGCCGCCAAAGGCCGACGCCGAGAGCGTGCCCGCCATCGTGATCGTGCTGACCCCATTGAACGTCAGGAGGGAATTGCCGATCGAGGTCGCCCCCGTGAACATCCCGATCGTATTGAGCGTGCCCGAGACGCTCGCCCCGGTCGCGAGCAGCGCGCCGTTCCAATAGAGCCCGCCGCTGATGTTGTAGAGCTTCTCCGTCGTCACGCTCGGCGCGGCGGCCGTCGGCAAGGTGATCGTCTGGATCTTGGCGCCGCTATTGGCCGCCGGGACCGCCGACGTCGTCGGACAGCCGACACAGAGCGAGCTCGCGGAACTATCGGTGCTTTTGATCGTCGTGCCGGTGATCGGCGCGGGCTGCGCGGACGCGCGCGCCGGGACGAGCGCGAGCGCGAGCGCCAGACTGCACAGGGTTTTCATCACGCGGTCCTCACCAGCTTGGCGCCCCACGCATACCCGGTATTCGCGGACACCTTCGTCTTGATCCCGTAGTTCTTACTGACGCCCGCCGCGCCAAACGTGATCGCCGTCGACGTCGCGACGGCCCCCGTGAGACTCGTGATCGTCGCCGTGGCAATCGGCGTATCCGGCGCCCCATCCGAGAGATTCACCAGGGCGACGGTCAACGTGCCGCTCGTCACCATCAACCCGGTGACTTGCAGCACATACGTCCCCAGCAGGTTCGCCGAGTCCACCGGATAGACCGCCGTCCCCGGGTGCAGGAAGTCGAACGTCGCGCCGCTGGGATAGCTCGTCACGCTGATCGGCGACGATCCGAACCCGCCGAACTCGAAGACACTCCCCAAGCCCGCCGATCCCGCGCCGACCGCCGCGACGACGTCTTGCGTGCCGCCCGGGATCGCGACGCCCGCCGCGTTTTTGACGATGAACTTGTAGGTGAAGGCCGGGTCGAGATAGATCACCGCGCGGCCTTCCGAGTCGAGCTGGACCGGCCAACTGTTCTGCGTGCCGGTGCTGTTCGAGTAGGTCGTCGCCGGCGTGGCCGTGCCGGCCAGATAGACGGAGACGGTGCCGAGCGCCAGCGCGACGCCGGTCCCATCGAGTGATTGCCAGAAGACATACGGCGCGAGGGTGTAGCTCATTCGGTCCACCGTCCGGAACTGTTGCGACTGGCGACCCGCGCCTTGACGACCGCATCCTTGGGTCCGCCTAACCGCGCGGCTAAATCTTCCACGGCCGACGTCGGCGTGCGCCGCGCGATCACCCGCGCGACGGCGTCCTCGGCCGGCACGCCCCGCCGCATGTACTCCATCGCGTTGGTCGCTTCCCCGCGCAAGGGCGTCTCCCCCACTTTCGTGAAGGTGTCCTTGACTTCGGCGAGGACCTTCGACGGATTGAACTGCAGCACGCGCTCGGCGGCGGCTTGCGCAGGCGTCACGGCGAC
>Ga0068857_100000172_pt1 | contig 40867 bp, 46 predicted proteins | sample KBSCornC72_FD_66591 | JGI IMG/M metagenome (GOLD analysis project Ga0068857, IMG submission 66591) | Corn rhizosphere microbial communities from Kellogg Biological Station, Michigan, USA - KBS Corn C7-2 | ecosystem: Host-associated > Plants > Roots > Rhizosphere > Soil ...
TTCCGCCAGCGGCTGTCGGGCGTGTAGGCCAGCGCCACGCGTTCGGGATCGCGGCTGTTCCACGCGTCCTCGGCGAGGCGCACCTTTCTGATCGCAGTCTCCTCGCTGAAGGGCGGCAGCGGCGGTCGAGTTGCGATGGTCACGGCGGCGTCTCCCGCTGCGCCAGCGCTTCGCGCAAGCTCTTATTTTCGCGCTCCAGGCGGCTGATATGCGCGCGAATGGGGCCAAGCGCGTCTTCCAGTTCTTCTTCGCTGAAACGTTGGGTGATATGACGCGGACAATTCCAATCATAGGCCTCCAGACTGAAATGCATGATGCGCTCCGGTTTGGCCTCGTAGCCTGGCAGCGCGAACATCGCCTCGAGTTCGGGGACTTCGCCCAGCGCCTTCGTCGTCATATGCGCAAAGAGTTTCAACCGACGGCGCCTGGGATAATCCATCAGCAGCACGGCGACGCGGTCATTGGCGTTTGCGTTGCCGAGACTGAGATATTGGCGGTTACCGCTAAAATCCAGGAACGCCAGCCTTCTCTCGTCAAGTACGCGCAGAAAACCCTTGGGCCCGCCGCGATGCTGCACATACGGCCAGCCGCTCTGAGACACCGTTGAAAGATAGAAGCTGTCGCGTTCGGCGATGAACGCGATTTCCGTCGCGGTCAAGCGGTCCGAGGGCCCGCTGACCTCGCGTTGTGGAAGAGAAATATGGCTGCCGTTGGCCGATTGCGCCGCTCTTACGCTCGGCGTTCCTGCGATTTCGAGAAAGTGCCGGGTCACGCAATTACCTTTGTTCGAGAGAACAGGCGGCCGGCGGGGTGGGCCGACCGCCTGCTTTCAGCGGCTTACGCCGCCTTGTCTGCCTGGATAACCGGGAAGTCGATCTCCGTTTGAGCGACATTGTTGAAGAGGTTGGTCAGGAAGTTTTCGCCGACGGTTGCAATGACGTCGATGATCTGGGCGTCGCTGTATCCGGCCTTGCGCACGGCCGCGAGGTCTTCGGCGCCGACCTTGCCGCGTGTCTGCGCCACTTTGGCGGCAAAACGAACCGCTGCATCGGCTTTCGCATCGCCAGACGCACCCTTGCGGTTAAGCGCGATTTCCTCCGGCGAAATCTTCGCGAGGTTGAGCCCGAGATAATTGTGCGCCGACAAACAATAGTCGCAGCCATTGACCTCGGCGGTCGCGATCGCGATGCGCTCGCGAGTCTTGACGTCGAGGGTCTTGCCGAGTGCGCCGCTCAGACCGGTCATGCCCGCAAGTGCGGCCGGGCTCTGAGCGACAAGGCGGAAGAGGTTGGGAATGACGCCCAATTGGGCGTTGACCGCGTCGAGAATGGGTTGCGAGGCGCTCGGCGCGCTGTCGCGGGTCGGAATAGTGAAACGAGACATGCAATCTCCTGTGGTTGGCTGGACGCCTGGAGACAGGAGATTTACGACTTTCCGGTTTCTGGTATAATCCATCGTTTTTGCAAGACATACTACCGACAATTGGAATAATCGATGGACCGCCTCGAAGCCATGTCGGCGCTCTTAGCTGCCGTCGAAACCGGCAGCCTTTCCGCCGCGGGCCGCAAGCTCGGCATGCCGCTGCCGACCGTGAGCCGCAAGATTTCCGAACTGGAAACGCACCTCAATACGCGGCTTCTTGTCCGCTCGACCCGCCGCCTCAGTCTGACGGATGCCGGTAGTGCTTATGTCTCGGCCTGCCGCAACATCCTCGACCAGGTCGGCGAAGCCGAGCGTGCCGCCGCCGGCGAGTTTATCAACCCCGTCGGCGATTTGGTTGTTGCGGCGCCCATCGTATTCGGCCGGCTGCATGTGTTGCCGTCGGTCGTGGAATTTCTCGCGGCCTTTCCCTCGATCAATGTCCGCCTGTTGTTGTCGGATCGCAATACGGACCTGATCGACGAGCACATCGACGTCGCCATTCGTATCGGTTCGTTGCCGGACAGCGGTCTCCTTGCCACACATGTCGGCGACGTGCATCGCGTCGTGTGCGCGAGCCCCGCCTTCTTGTCCGCTCACGGCGCACCGAAAGCGCCGCCCGATTTGCCGCGGCTGTCCTGCATAACCTTCGAAGGATTGGGATCAAGGAATATGTGGACCTTCGCCAGGAAGAATTCGAAATCGCCGCTGACCATCGCGATAGAGCCGCGGCTCTCGGTGACGACTGCGGAGGCGGCAATCGACGCGGCAATCTCGGGCCTCGGCGTGACGCAGGTCCTGTCCTATCAAGTCGCCGACCGCGTTGAAGCGGGCCAACTGCAGATCGTCCTGCGCGAGTTCCAGCCGGGATCGGTTCCGGTCAACCTCGTGCATCTCGGCCAGATGCGACAGGCCCGCAAGGTGCGTGTCTTCCTCGATTATCTGGTGCCGCGTTTGCGCCAGCGTCTGCGTGACCCGGCCTAGCCGATGCGGACCGACATGCCGCCATCGACGGGCAGAAGCACGCCGCTGATGAACTGCGCTTCGTCGGACGCGAGGAAGAGAGCGGCGTATGCCGTGTCCCAGCCCGATCCCATCTTGCCGCCGAGCGGCACGCGCTGATTGCGCATCTGGCGGACGGCTTCCTGGTCCTGGCCTGTTGCTTGCGCAATGCCGGCGACCGCCATCGGCGTATCCATCAGGCCGGGCAGGACGGCATTGCAGCGAATGCCGTGTCGCGCATTGGCCTGGGCTATGCCGGTGGTGAGACGATTCACGCCTGCCTTGGAGATTTCGTAGGCGACCTGGTTGCCGCCCGCGATGGAGGCGAGCGAGGAGATGTTGACGATCGCGCCCTTGGCTTGCTCGCGCATCACCGCGATCACGGCCTTGCTCACGAGCCAGGTACTTTTGAGGTTGACGGTCATGATGCGGTCGAACGCCGCTTCTTCGAGCTTGTGCGCCGGACCATCACGGCCGCCGATGCCGACATTGTTGACGAGAATGTCGATCCTGCCGAAGCGCGCCTTCGCCGCCGCGACGATGGCATCTGCCGCGCCAGGCTTGGTGGTATCCGCCTCCAGGCTCGTGGCGCGGCCGCCTTCCTTCTCGATCATGGCGACGGTTTCGGCGGCTCGCGCGCCATCGCGATCGACGCACAAGACGTCAGCGCCCTCGCGGGCGAACAGGATCGCCATGGCCCGGCCGTTGCCGATCGTCGTGCCTGGCGTCTGGCCGGCACCGACGATGATCGCGGTCTTGCCCTTGAGCCGCATGCGTCAGAAGCCCTTCAGGTCCGGATCGAGCGTCTGGCCTTCGTCGAGTTGGATGCCGAACGAGTTCAGGATCATCGAAACTTGCGTGTACTGGCCGACGGTGAAGACCACGTCCATGCATTGCTTCTGCGTGAAATGCTTTCCGAGCGCAGCCCAAGTCGGATCCGAGATGAACTGATCCTTGTGCAATTCGTCGCTGGCACGGATCAGCGCTGCGTCCGCCGCGCTCCACCCGGCCTCGGCGCCTTTCTTGAGGCGCCCAATCTCGTCGTCGCTAAGTCCCGACCGCTTGCCGATGATGACGTGCTGCGTCCACTCATAGCCCGACTTGCAGAGATAACCGGTGCGCAGGATCACGATCTCGCGTTCGCGTTCCGGCAAGGCGTTGCGCCGCGACAGCACATAGTTGCCCCACGCGAGGAAGCCCTTGAACGCCTTGGGCTCGCGCACCAGCGTGCGGAAGATGTTGAGGACGCGTCCGCCCATCGGCGCCAGCATTTCCTTCTGTTCGTCGTTGAATTCCGCATCCGTGAGCGGCGCGATGCGTGGCGTGGTCGTTCGCAAGCAAGTATCTCCTGTCGATTGGGATTAGTGGGCGCGGGCTTCCGGAAAGATCCTAAGGAAGTTTTCCGCATAGAACTTCTCGCGCACGGACGGCACGCGTTCGCCGAGCGCGCCTTCGAAACGGGCGATCGGATTTCTCCCGCCTTCGATGTGCGGATAGTCGCTCGAGAAGAGATAAAGGTCAGGATTCGATTGGTCGATGAAGGCGCCGACGTCCTCGAACACGAAGGGCGTGAACGCCATCTGCTCGGTCAACTGCTCGCTCGGCGTGCGCTTGAAACTCGCCAGCGTCTGATCGGTGCGGCCCCAATGTTTCGCGACCCAGTCGAGCCGCGTCAGCATCGCGGGCACCCAGCCCGCGCCAAGTTCGACGCTGGCGCCGCGCAGCTTCGGATGCCGCTCGAACACGCCTTCGATCACCATCATGGAGATGAAGGTCTCCGGTCCTTGATGCAGCACGGCGACGTCTTTGGTGCGGAGATTTTCTCCGCCGCCCAGCCAATCCTTGGTCGCAGCGCGGCCGTTGTTGCCCCAGGCCTTGGCAAGCTGCAGCGGCGAGCCGCCGACATGCAGCAGGAACGGCACGCCGGCTTCGGCCAACTTCGCCCAGAACGGTTCGAACTCGACATGGCCGGGTGACTTGTCGCCGCACGGGCGATGCGGCACCCAGACCGCCTTCAAGTTCGTCTTCAGCACGAAGTCGAGTTCGGCGAGCGCGAACTGCGGATCGTCGAGCGGAATGATCGCCGCGCCCATCAGGCGCGGGTCATGCGAACAGAACTCCGACATATGCCGGTTGTGCGCCCGCGCGCCGCCATAACGCCGCTCCGGCGCGATCTTGGAGCTCGGCGAGAAGGGCATCGCCACGCTGTGCGTCGCGAAGACGAGTTGGCGGCGAAAGCCCAGCATGTCCATCGCAGTCTTGCGTTCCTTGCCGTCGAAGGCGCCGAGCGCCTGGATCTCCTTGGACTTCTCGATCAGCTTGTCGCCGAGGCCGAGAAGTTCGGCCAGATGTTCGTCGCTGTGCTTCCCGCCGCGCGCCATGATCTCGGCCACCTCTTCATCGGTGACGATGGAGGCGGAATAACTCACGGCCGGAATCTCGTCGCGCACCGCCGGATCGGCATATTTCTGCAGGAAGTCGGGCAGCTCCATGATGTGGCTGTCGGCATCGTAGATGGCGCGGTCGTGCGGTGCGTAGGTCATGGCAGTGTCCTCGTCGGAGCCGATCCTAGCACTGAAAATCGCGACCTTTGCCAACCGAAATTGCCTCCCGCATGATCGGCAAAAGCCAACGAGCGAGCTTTATGGCAAGTGCCAGCGAATTCGAGGTTCCGGACTTTGGGCTCGGCTGCGCGCCCATCGGCAACCTTTATCGGCCGCTCAGCGACGAACAGGCGATCGCCACCGTCCATGCCGCACTGAACGCGGGCGTCGGCTATCTCGATACGGCGCCTTACTACGGACATGGCAGAAGCGAGCAGCGGATCGGCGAAGCCTTGCGCAGTTGGTCCGGCCGGCGCCCGGTGCTCTCGACGAAAGTCGGCCGCGTTCTCGATCCCGTCGCAAAGGGCGAGGAAGGCGATTTCGGCTATGCCGAACCGTTGCCGTTTCGTCCGCGCTTCGACTATTCGCGCGACGGCGTGCGCCGCAGTCTCGAAGGAAGTTTGGCGCGGCTCGGCGTCGAGCGTGTCGACATCGCGCTCATCCACGATATCGGGCGACTGACCCATGGCGATGCGCATCCAAGGTTGCTCCGCCAGGTTCTGGACGAAACCCTGCCCGCGTTGCACGACGCCCGCCGCGAAGGACTCCTTCGCTGGATCGGAATTGGCGTGAACGAATGCGAAGTCTGTCTCGAGCTTCTTCAACGCGCGCCGCTCGACTGCATCCTCCTCGCCGGACGCTACACGCTCCTGGAGCAGCCGGCGCTGACGACAGGGCTGCTTGATCTCTGCCTGAAACACGGCACCGGGCTGTTCGCGGCAGGCGTCTTCAATTCCGGCTTGCTGGCGACGAAGCCGGACGTGTCCAGCCCCTACAACTATGCGAACGTTCCGCCCGCCGTCCTCGAGCGCGCGCAAGCCTTGTGGCGGGCCTGCGAGGCGTTCGGCATCGCGCCCCAGGTTGCCGCCCTGAAGTTTCCCTCCTGTCATCGCGCCGTCGCCGCAACGATCATCGGTGCCAAAAGCGCGGACGAAATCGCGCAAGTCCTGGCGTGGCGAAGACAAGTCGTTCCATCTGCGTTGTGGACGGCGCTCGAGAAAGATGGATTCATCGTCGCGGATGCGCCGACAACAACATAAGGACGAAGATCGTGCGACTGGAAGGAAAAGTAGCGGTCGTGACGGCGGCCGGGGCCGGCATCGGGCGCGCCACCGCTTTGGCGTACGCGCGCGAGGGCGCGAACGTCTTTGCCACCGACATCGACGAAGCCGCGCTTGCAACACTCAACGCAGAGAAGCCCGCCATCGCGACGCACATCTTGGACGTTCGTGACGAAGCGGCGATCGCCCGCTTCTTCGCGCACATCGGCCGCTGCGATGTCCTGTTCAATTGCGCCGGAATGGTGCCGAACGGCACGATCCTGGAATCGCCGCCGGACGTGTTCACTTCGGCATGGGACCTCAATGTCTTGTCGATGGTCAGAACCATTCGCGCGGTGCTGCCGGCAATGTTGCAGCAAGGTGCGGGCTCGATCGTGAACATGGCCTCGATCGTCTCCAGCGTGAAAGGCGCGCCCAACAGAAGCGCCTACGGCACAACGAAGGCGGCCGTCATCGGCCTGACGAAATCGGTGGCGGCGGACTATGTGACGCGCGGCATCCGCTGCAATGCGATTTGTCCGGGAACGACGGACACGCCGTCCTTGCGCGACCGGCTCGCGCAACAGCCCGATCCGCAAGCGGCGCGCGCCGCGTTCATCGCCCGTCAGGCCATGGGGCGCTTTGCCTCGGCGGACGAGATTGCGGCGATGGCGGTCTATCTCGCCAGCGATGAATCGGCCTTCATCACCGGACAGGCCCTGGCAATCGACGGCGGCTGGACAATCTAGATCGCGACATGGCTCTCGTGGTGTTCCTGCGCGGCGTGAATGTGGGCGGACACAGGACGTTTCGTCCCAGCCTCCTGGCGAAAGACCTCAGCGCATTCGACGTGGTGAATGTGGGCGCCGCGGGCACATTCGTGGTGCGAAAACCCGGATCGAGCGCGACCTTCCGCTCCGCGCTGCTGGCCAAGCTGCCGTTCGAAACCAAAGTGATGATTTGCGACGGAAGCGACTTTCTTGACTGGGAGACGCGCAGCCCCTTCGGAAGGGCGGCGCCCGAGCGCGATACGGTTCGCTTCGTGAGCATCCTGTCGGAAGGAGGTCTCCGGCGTTCGCTCCCCATCGCTTTGCCCGAAGAGGGCGAATGGCTTTTGCGGGTTGTAGCGTCGAAGGGGCGCTACCGCTTTGGCGTTTACCGCCGCCATATGAAGACGATCGGCTATCTTGGCCAGCTCGACAAAGTGTTCGGTACGCCGGCGACGACCCGCAACTGGAACACGATCGCGGCGATTACGAAGATTCTGAAGGGCGACCAGGAGAAACCTGCAGAGCGACAAGTTCGCAGCCGCCGGTCGGGTGGAAAGCGATAGGCCGAAGACGCCTAGCCAACACAGACTTTCCGCGTTGTAGTGGACGATAGCGCATCTCCGCCATCTCCAGTTTATTTCGTCACGGCGCCAATATTCGACAACTTAATTGTGTCGAGAATTTTGAAGTCCTCCCCGTGCGCGAAATTCATGTCGAATTTCGGGAACAAACAAACATCCATTCATATACGGCGATGCTTCGACAACAGAATTGTGCGTCGTTTTTTGGATTTCATCGCACCCCCTCCCCCCGCCATCTCGATTGCGCGTTTTCGACATCGATTCTGAGGATCAATCTGCCACCGGGTTCTACAGCGCGTATTCGTTTTTGAGTTTTCGTACCCCTCCCCCTCGTAGCTCTTTGCCTCAATGCCTCCGCTATTCGAGCGGATCGATGGAGGTGGAGAGCGTTACTGGGTAATTCAAGGACGCAACGATCACGATTTCGTCAGGGCGCTCCAAATTGCCGAACCGCCAACTCAGCTCTTGAGTCCTTTGGGCGCCCGACGCCAACCGCACAATTTGTGCTTATGGGTCCCTCCAACGTTGGCAAGGATGATATGCAGATTCCGAGTGGCCGCTCGCCGTTGGAAACCGCCTACCCGCGAAGCAGCGGTATGCGATCGAGATGTTCATGAAGAGCTCGGAGAACCTGCTTTGGAAGCTCGGCCTCTTTGGCGATGTTGGGCCACTCGGCACGCAGCTTTTTTGCGATGTTGCCCGCCGCATCAGATTGCAATGATGAAGCCAAAAATATCATCAAACGTGATATTGATGATGAATAAGGCATCAATCGACAACTAAGTTGCCATAGCTTCCAAAGCCCATGGGCGCTATGTGTGCAGCAGTTGGAGCTCAGTTCGCCGTCAACCGCGGAACGTTGGATAACAAGTTGAGTCCTCACGGGAAAATCTTCGCCATCGCGCCGATGATGGAGTGGACGGACACGCACTGCCGTGTCTTGCACCGGCTCCTGACGCGCCGCGCGCTGCTCCACACCGAGATGGTGACGGCGGAAGCGATCATTCGCGGCAATCGCGCGCGCCTTCTCGCCTTCGACGCGAGCGAACATCCCGTTGCGCTGCAGCTCGGCGGTTCGGAGCCACAGCGCCTTGCCGAGGCGGCGCGGATCGCCGCCGATGTCGGCTATGACGAGATCAATCTCAATGTCGGCTGTCCTTCAGAACGCGTCCAGTCGGGGCGCTTCGGTGCCTGCCTGATGCGCGAGCCGGAGCTGGTGGCGGAGTGCGTCGCGGCCATGCGCGCCGCCGTCGCCGTGCCGGTCACGGTGAAATGCCGCCTCGGCGTCGACGAGCAGGAGCCGCATCGCTCATTGCGCACGCTGATCGATCTTTGCGAGCACGAAGGCGTGACGACGTTCATCGTGCATGCGCGCAAAGCCTGGCTCGATGGGCTGTCGCCGAAGGAAAATCGCGACGTGCCGCCGCTCGACTACGGCCTCGTCTATCGGGTGAAGGAGGAAAAGCCGCATCTCACCATCGTCATCAATGGCGGGATTGAAAGCCTCGACGCATGCGAGGCGCATCTTGCCAAGGTCGACGGCGTCATGCTCGGCCGCGCAGCGTATCAATCGCCGGCGATGCTGGCCGAGGTCGATGCCCGCTTCTTCGGCGGCGAGGAACGCGACGTGGACGACGCGGTCGAGGACTATCTCGACTATGTCGCGAAGAAGCTCGCGGCCGGCGAGCCGCTCGCGGCGATGACGAAGCACATGCTCGGTCTCTTCAATGGCCGGCCGGGGGCGCGGCTCTTCCGCCGCCATCTGAGCGAGAACGCGACGCGCAAGGGCGCGGGCATCGCGGTGCTGCGCGACGCGCTGGCGCGCATGCCGCGGAACGTTGCGGTCGCCGCCTAGCAGGCGGTTGCGCGCCGGGTCATGGCGACGAGGTCGCAGCGAGTTCCTCGGCAACCAACGTCTTCCACTGCGCCGCCGGATCGAATGACTTTTGCACTTTGATTTCACGTAGAAGAGCATCCATATATTCGCAAAAGTCCGCGCCGAACCGGTTTCGCAGAACGCGCCAAGCGGCACGATATGCCGGAGCGGCGAAGTGAACGCGCACCATCTCCACGTCGCTCGCCAGGCCGGCCGCATCGAGAGTGCCGGATTTGAACTGCAAATATCCGTCTTCAAAGTTTCGCATGACGGCCTGCAACATGATGAGAAATGAGCCGACTTGCGATGGCTCCAGGCTCGCGTCGCAGGCTTCGGCGCGCACGATAAGATCCTGCATGACCGGTTCGGCCCAGCGCATACTCGCGTCGACCAGCATGGTGAGGTGACCCTGTTGCATGAGTGACCGCTGGTTCCTATTCGTCTGCCGCGTCTGGATCAGAAGAAATCCTAACGTGATGACAACGGCGATCCCGCTTATGAACGAGCCGATCGCCGCCAGGTCCGAAAATGCCATGATGCCTCCTCCTCGAATGAGCCTGAACAGCGCTCATGGTAGAGGGAGGACGGTTGACCTGACAGGTGGAGCGGAATGTCCGCTTTGGGTCCATCGCTGGCGTCGGCGCGCGGATGCCGCGGAGCGTTGCGGTCGCCGCCTGGAGCGCGTGGCGACTTGCGCGGACCGTCAAATGCCAGTTCACTCGCGCCTTCTTTCGGGTGATGCATGGATTTCCTCGCAAGTGCGTCGGGCGGCGAACTCGGCACGTTCGCTCTCGGCCTCGTCATGGCCGGCGTGGTCGGCGGCCTCGTCGCCGGCATGCTGGGCGTGGGCGGCGGCATCGTCATCGTGCCGGTGCTCTACCACGTGCTGGCGCTGATGGGCGTCGACCCCGACGTGCGCATGCACATCGCGGTCGGCACATCTCTGGCGACGATCATTCCGACGTCCTTCTCCTCGGCGCGCTCGCACAACGCCAAGGGCGCGGTCGACTGGGAGTTGCTGCGCCGCTGGGTCGTGCCGATGGTCGTGGGCGTGCTCATCGGCAGCGCGCTCGCCGGCATCGCGCGCGGCCAATGGCTGGCGCTATTCTTCGCGCTCGTCGCCATGCCGGTCGCGGTGCAACTCGCCTTCTTCGCCGAGCACAAAAGGATCGCCGATCATCTGCCCACAGGCCTCGGCGGCCTCCTCATGCCGGCGGCGATCGGCGGCGTCTCGACCATGATGGGGATCGGCGGCGGCACGGTCGGCGTGCCGACGATGACGCTCTGCGGCTATCCCATCCATCGCGCCGTCGGCACGGCCAGCGCCTTCGGCGCCATCATCGCGGTGCCGGGAACGATCGGCGCGATGATCGCCGGCTGGCACGCGAGCCACTTGCCGCCCTACTCCATCGGCTATGTCAACCTGCTCGGCTTCCTCTTGATCGCTCCGGCGTCCTATTTGGTGGCGCCGTTCGGGGCGCAGATCGCGCATCTGACCGACGTCAAGCGGCTGCGCATGCTGTTCGCCTTCTTCATCGCCGTCACCGCGGCACGCATGCTCTACGACGCGCTCACCTAGATCTTCTGGTCGTAGTCGCCGACCTCAGGATGCTTTTTCAGCCGCGCGTCGATGTCGGCGAACATGGCGCGCATTTTCTTTTCCGAGACCGGACTTTCGACCACGACGACGAGCGACGGCTTGTTGGACGAGGCGCGCACGAGGCCCCAGGTGCCGTCTTCCAGCGTGACGCGCACGCCGTTCACCGTCACGAGCTTCATGATCTTCTGGCCGAGGATGGTTTCGCCCTTCGCCTGCAGCCCCTCGTACTCCTTCACCATCGCGTCGACGATGCCGTATTTCTTGTCGTCGGGTGCGAAGGGCGCCATGGTCGGCGAGCCCCACGTCTTGGGCAGGTCCGCGACCAGTTCCGACATCTTCTTTCCGCCGGCGCGATCGAGCATTTCCAGCACCGCGATGGCCGCGACGAGCCCGTCGTCATAGCCGCGGCCGATGGGTTCGTTGAAGAAGTAATGGCCGCTCTTCTCGAAGCCGGCGAGCGCGCCAAGTTCGTGCGTGCGCCGCTTCATGTAGGAATGGCCGGTCTTCCAATAGTCGGTCGTCGCGCCGTTCTTTTTCAGCACGGGATCGATTTCGAAGATGCCGGTGGATTTGACGTCGACGACGAATTTCGCGTTGCGCTGGCGGCTGGAGAGATCGCGCGCCAGGAGCACGCCGATCTTGTCGGCGAAAATCTCCGCGCCGGTGTCATCCACGACGCCGCAGCGGTCGCCGTCGCCGTCGAAGCCGAGACAAAGCTCCGCCTTGTGCGTCTTCACCGCATCCGACATCGCGTGCAGCATGTGCAGGTCTTCGGGGTTCGGATTGTATTTGGGAAACGTGTAGTCGAGCTCGGCATCGAGCGGCACGACGTCGGCGCCGATGCGCTTCAGCGCCTCCGGAGCGAAGGCGCCGGCCGTGCCGTTGCCGCACGCCGCGACGACGCGGATCGGTCGCGTGAGCTTGTGGCCCTTGGTGAGAGCGTCGAGATAGGTCTCGCGGAAATTCGCGACGCGATGCCAACTGCCGCCGGCGCGCTCCTGGCCGCGGCCTTCGAGTACGATTGCCTTCAGCCTCGTCATGTCGTCAGGGCCGAAGGTGAGCGGGCGCTGGGCGCCCATCTTCACGCCGGTCCAGCCGTTCTCGTTGTGGCTCGCCGTGACCATCGCGACCGCCGGACAATCGAGCGCGAACTGCGCGAAGTAGGCCATCGGCGAAAGCGCGAGGCCGATGTCGTGCACCTCGCAACCGGCCGACGTCAGCCCGATGATCAGCGCCTGCTTGATCGAGAGAGAATAAGAACGGAAGTCGTGACCGACGGCGATGCGCGGCGTGACGCCGGTCTCGTGCAGAAACGTGCCGAGGCCAAGCCCGAGCGCCTGGACGCCGAGCAGGTTGAGTTCCTTGCCGAACAGCCAGCGCGCGTCATATTCGCGAAAGCCGTTCGCGGTGACGAGCGGCTGGTTCTCGAAGTCAAACGTGTTGGGCTTGAGGTCTGATCTGGGTTTCATGTTCGACTTTACCGGCGTTTCGGCATTTTTCCCCGGGAGTCCTTGAGAATCTGGCAACGCGCTCCTCGCGTGCCTGATCCATATAGGAAGAGTGTCGAGTTACGAATTCTCGATTATTTCCGTACCTGAGCTGTGATATACTGTCATTCACAATTCCTGGACGTAGAATGGTCAGACCGACACCATTGCATAGCGCCCGCGCCGACGCGCTGCGCCTGCCCGCATTCGACAAGGGTTGGGTGTGGCTTGCCGGCGCGGGCCCGGGCGATCCGGGCTTGATCACCGCGCTTGGGCTGCACGCCATCGAACATGCCGACGTCATTCTCTACGACGCGCTCGTCAATCCCGCGCTCTTGAAGCTGGCGCGCGCCCGCGCCGAACTGGTGTTCGCGGGCAAACGCGCCGGCGTCAAATCCTGCAAGCAGTCCGATATCTCGCGCACGCTCGTCGCACTCGCGAAGAAAGGGAAGCGGGTGCTGCGCCTGAAAGGCGGCGACCCGTTCGTCTTTGGACGCGGCGGCGAGGAAGCGCTCGCCCTGACGCGCGGCGGCGTGCCGTTCCGCATCGTGCCCGGCGTGACGGCGGGAATCGGCGGACTTGCCTATGCCGGCATTCCGGTGACCCATCGCGACACCAACTCGGCCGTGATGTTCATCACCGGCCATGGCGCCGACGGCAAGCTGCCGAAACTTGATTGGACGGCGATCGCCAAAGGTTCGCCGACCCTCGTTCTCTTCATGGCGCGCAAGCACGCCGGCGACATCGCGGCGAAACTGATAGCGGCGGGGCGCGGGGCACACGAGCCGGCCGCCATCGTCAGCGATGCGACATTCGACAAGCAGCATGTGATCGTCACGACGCTCGCAACGCTGGGCGAGGCGGCGGCCGCGAGCGCCGCGCCCGCAATCATCGTCATCGGCGAGAATGTGAAATTGCGCGACGGTCTCGACTGGCTCGGCGCGCTGGCCGGGCGCGTGCTCGAACCTTATCCGCTCGGCCGCGACAAGCTCAGCGACGCGGTCTAGATGACCATCCTCGTCACCGGCGGCACGAAGGGCATCGGTCTTGCCATTGCCGATTATCTCGCCAAGCCGGGTGAAGCGATCGTGCTCAACTATCACAGCGACGACGACGCGGCGGCGAGCGCCAAGGCACGCATCGAGAAGACCGGAGCACAAGCGACGACAGTCAAGGCCGATGTCGGGACGATTGCGGGCTGCGAGCGGATCGCCGCCGCAGCCGCCAAGGCGCACACCGGCACGCTGCATATCGTGCACAGCGCGGCGTTGATCTATCCCACCTCGCTCATCGCCGCCGACCTCGAGAAGTTCACGCAAGCCGTGCACACCAACGGCCTTTCGCTGCTTTATCTCGTGCAGAAGGCGTTGCCGCTTCTGGGCCGTGGCAGCAGCGTCGTCTTCGTCTCGAGCAGCGGCGCGCGGTCGGTCGTGTCCACCACCTATGGCGCGCTCGGAACCGGCAAGGCGCTGGCCGAGGCGATCATCCGCTATCTCGTTCCCGAACTGGCGCCGAAGGGCATTCGCATCAACGCCGTGGCGCCAGGCCTCGTGCACACGACCTCCGTTGCCAGGATGGTCGGGAGCGAAGACGGTGCGGCCAAGCTCGTCGAACGTGCGGCGCGCGCCAACCCGTCCGGACGCGAAACGCGCGACAGCGACTATGCCTCGGTGGTGAAATTCCTGCTCAGCCCCGAAGCGGAGTTCGTGCAGGGCCAGGTGATCGCCGCGACCGGCGGGGTCTAAGGCGCGCGCTCACCGGGGATGACAAGTTTGTTTTTCCGCATCCGTTCCGGCAGCGTCGCCATGATCGCGAGGCGCTCGGCTTCGCTGAGGCTTCCCCATTTGGCGATTTCGCCGAGTGTGCGCCCGCAGCCGGAGCAGAGCCCGGCCGCGCCATCGATCACACACACTTTGGTGCAGGGCGACGAGATCATCCCACCTTGAAGACGCAGACCTTGTTGCCGTCGAGGTCGCGGAAATAGGCGCCATAGAAACCGCCGCCGCGATCGCCCGGCGCGCCTTCGTCTTTCCCACCGGCAGCGAGCGCATCGGCATGGACTTTTTGCACGATATCCTGCGAGGGCGCGGGGATCGCCACCATCGGGCCATTGCCGGAAACCGCCTTGGCGCCGTCATACGGCTTGCACACCGCGAACATGCCAGGCGTCCCTTTGATGCCCCAGCCCTGCATGCGATCATTGGACAGGGTGCGCCGCACACCGAGCGCTGCGAACGCCTTGTCGTAAAACGTCTTCGCCTTTTCGAAATCGTTGGTGCCGAGAGTGGTGTAGCCGATCATGTCTAGCGTCCCGTCGGGATTTTGTTGAAGGGAACGTCTTTATCGACGCGGATGTCCTGCGGCAGGCCGAGCACGCGCTCGGCGATGATGTTGCGCAGGATCTCGTCCGTGCCGCCGGCAATGCGAAGACCAGGCGCCGAGAGCCAGCCGCCCTGGAACATGCCGTGCATCGGCGCGGCGTCGCCCTGCAAAATTCCGGCTTCGCCTTCGAGATCCATCGCAAAGGCCGAGAGATCCTGCAGCTTGGAGGCGACGACGATCTTCGCGATCGAGGCTTCCGGTCCAGGTTGCTGGCCGCGCGAGAGCGCCGTCATGGTGCGGAACGTGGTGTAGCGCAAGCCCGCCGAGCGCACATACCAGTCGGCGATCTTTTCGCGCACGGCGGCGTTCTTGATCGCCGGTCCGTCTTCGAGTTCGAGCGTGCGAGCCAGCTGCATCAGTTGCGGCACGTCGAGGCCGCCGCCCTGCCCGCCGCCGACCGCGAGACGCTCATGCATCAGCGTGGTGAGCGCGACGGTCCAGCCGTTGCCGACTTCGCCCAACCTTTGGCTGTCGGGAATCTTCACATCGGTGAAGAAGATCTCGTTGAAGCCGCTGCCGCCCGAGGCCTGCTTGATCGGACGGATGTCCACGCCCGGCGATTTCATCGACAGGTAGAACATCGTCAGCCCCTTGTGCTTGGGCACATTGGGATCGGTGCGCGTCAGGATGATGCCGTAGTCGGAGAATTGCGCGCCGGTGGTCCAGATCTTGGAGCCGTTGATCGTCCAGGTGTCGCCATGCTTTTCCGCACGGGTGCGAAGGTTCGCGACGTCCGAGCCGCCCGCCGGTTCGGAGAACAGCTGGCACCAGATCTCATCGCCCTGCACGGCCGGCCAGACGTAACGCTTCTTCGCCTCTTCGGAGCCGTAGGTCATGAGAGTCGGAATGCACATGCCGAGGCCGATGCCGAACGGCCCACCACCAGCCACGTCGTACTTCGCCTCTTCCTGGCTGAAGATGATCGACTGCATCGGCGTGCCGCCGATCCCGCCCATGCCCTTGGGCCAGGTGATGCGGGCATAGCCAGCCTGGGCCTTGGTCTTCTGCCACGCTTTCGATGCTGCCATCTCGTTGGCGGCGCCGTTCTCCATGTCGTCGGCGCTGATTTCGCGCCTGACGCGCTTTTTCGCATTGGCGTCGAGCCAGCTGCGCACTTCGGCACGGAATTTTGCTTCTTCGGGGCTGTCTTCGAAATCCATCGTTCTTCTCCGTTATCTTTTCAGTGCGCGTATTCGTCGTCAAAGGAAAGGGCGAGTGTCGAACCCGGCGCGGTCGCGTCCCACAATTTCTCGAGCCGGCGCATTTCGGCGCGGATCGCGGCAATGTCGGTGCTGGTGACATCGAAGGGGACGACGCCGCGCGCATCGCAGGTGACGCGATACATGGCGATGAGATCGGCGGGCGCGGGAAAACCGCTGTTCGCGTCCGCCTGCATCACTTCGACCAGGCGTTCCATCTGGTCGGACACGACGTCGGGCGTCATGCCCAACGAGAGTGCCTCGCCCGCCGCAACCTTGCGAAGATAGCCGCGCATCCGCATTACATTCTCGACGGCGAAATGCACCATGTCGTGCGGAATGCCGCCGATCTTCGGGCATGGGACTTCTTCCGTCCGCCCGTCGCGCTCGACGACAAGGCGGTCGTATTTTCCGGTTCGCATCTTCTGGAACAGGAACTTCATCGTCAGGCCGCGTTGGTCAGTTCGAGTTCGGTGACGAGCTTGTCCTTCCAGGCGCGCTGCGGGCCGAGTGCAAGACCAAGCTCCTTGGAGCGCTTGTAATAGAAGTGGCAATCGACCTGCCAGGTGAAGCCCATGCCGCCGTGCGTCTGGATGTTCTCCTTCGACGCATAGTCGAACGCCTGCGTCGCCGAAACGCGCGCGGAAGCCGCGGCAAGCGGGAGCTCGCGCGCCCCGGTGTGCAGCGCCCAGGCGCCGTAATAGGCGTTCGACCGCGCCAACTCATTATAGACATACATGTCCGCGAGCTTGTGCTTGATCGCCTGGAACGAGGCGATGGGCCGGCCGAAGGCATAGCGGTTGAGCGCATAGTCCTTGGCCATGGCGAGGCAGACATCGGCGCCGCCGACCTGCTCGAACGCCATCAGGATCGCGGCGCGATCAAGAGTGCGGCTCATATCGCTCCAGCCTTCGCCGACCTTGCCGAGCGCTTCGGCGTTGGCGTTCTCGAAGGTGATGTCGGAATGGCCGCGCGAGGCATCGAGCGTGGTGCATTCGACGCGCTTGACGCCTGAACCTTTCAGATCGACCAGCGCCAGTTGCAATCCACGCTCGCCTGGTTCGTCGGAGGCGCGCGCGAGCACGATGGCGTAGTCTGCGATCGGACCGTCGACGACGGCGATCTTCTTGCCGTTCAGTTTCCCTCCCTTGAGCGTAGTGCGAATATTCTTCGGCAGGACTGCGCCAGGACCCTCGGCCCGCGCGAATGTGCCGATGATTTCGCCCGAGGCGACTTTGGGCAGCAGGCGCTTCTTCTGATCTTCGCTTCCCGCGATCAGCAATGCCTCGGCAAAGAGATAAACGGTCGACGAGAACGGCACTGGCGCCAGCGCGCGGCCCATTTCCTCGGCGATGACGCAGAGCTCGAGGTGACCAAGGCCAAGCCCGCCGTAATTTTCGGGGATCGCCGTGCCGGTCCAGCCCATCTCGCCGATCTGCTTCCACAAACTCGCGTCGAAATGGTCCTTGCCTTCGAAAACTTTGCGTACGGTTTTGGTGGTGCATTTCTCGGACAGGAATTTGTGCGCCTGATCCTTGAGCATCTTCTGGTCGTCTGAGAAATCGAAATTCATCGCCGCCCACATCCTTATTTGTTCTGCTTAACGGCACGATAGAACACGCAAATGGTTCAAAGCGAGTCCGCCGTCTTAACGCCGACTTAATGCGCCTTTGTTAGCCTTACCCTGGGTAAAGGCAGGTTCGGCCATGGCAAAAGCTACGTTTCACAAAAGCCAACGCGTCTATGTCAGACCGGTTGGAACCTGGGCACTGATCGAGCGCGTGGTGCCGCATTGGGCCAAAGGACTCGATGAACCGATCCGCGTGCACTACGACGTCGGTCTTGGTCGCGAATTCACCGCCGACGAATTGCAGGCGGAAGAGCCGCAACTCGAGAACGTCGCCGAGAATGGCGATCATTGGCGCGTCGTGCGCCAACGCAACAAGTGGCAGCCGGAAAAAGACTGCGCGCGTCATCCCTTTCCCGGAACCTATCCCGTCATCATGACCGGTCCGACGGATTGGGGCGGCTGGCGCGTGCCGGGCGCCGAATATGATCTCGATCCCGTCAAGGTCGAAAAGCAGGCGCGCATGATCGCAAGCGCGCCGCGCCTCATCGCGTTCGCGAGCAGCCTGATCGAGTGGGCGCGCAAATCCGGTGAGGAAATGCCCAACGCGCTCGTCGAAATCGCGCACGAAGCGCAGGACGTGCTGACCGCGATCAACGGCGACGCGTAGTTCCCGCGACCCGCCACAGCGGGCCATCCAGCCGATAAGAATGACTCTTGCGCCGGGCCGCACTATAACCGTGCGCCCGCTCGCAAGGATCATCGCATGCGCACCGAAGAGCCGCGCGCCGTCAATCTCAAGGACTATCACGCGCCCGACTATCGCATCGAAAGCATCGAGCTCGACTTCGAGCTCGAGCCTGGAGCGACGCGCGTCACCGCGATCTCGCAAGTGACACGCAGTGGCGCCGCGGTGCCACTCGTTCTCGATGGCGAGGCGCTGAAACTCGTCTCCATGGCGATCGACGGCCAGAAATTGGCCGAGAGCGCCTACGCGCTCGGCGAGGACAAGCTGACCATCAACGCGCCGCCTGCCCAATTCGCGCTCGAAATCGTGACCGAGATCGCGCCCGACAAGAACACCGAGTTGTCGGGTCTTTACACTGCCAACGGCATCTTCTGCACGCAGTGCGAAGCGGAAGGCTTTCGCCGCATCACCTACTTCCTCGACCGGCCGGACAATCTCGCCGTCTATACGACGCGCATCGAAGCAGACAGGGAACGCTATCCGGTGTTGCTTTCGAACGGCAACCGCATCGCCGAAGGCGCTCTTCCCGATGGACGCCACTTCGCGACCTGGAACGACCCCTTTCCCAAGCCGAGCTATCTCTTTGCCCTCGTCGCAGGCGATCTCGGCGTGCTGCGCGACGAATTCGTCACCATGTCGGGAAGAAAGGTCGCGCTTGCGATTTATGTCGAGCATGGCAACGAGGAAAAAGTCCGCTACGCCATGGATTCGCTCAAGCGCGCCATGCGTTGGGATGAGGAAAAGTATGGCTGCGAGTACGATCTCGACATCTTCATGATCGTCGCCGTCAGCGCCTTCAATTTCGGCGCCATGGAGAACAAGGGCCTCAACATCTTCAACGACAAGCTCTTGCTCGCCTCGCCGGACACGGCGACCGACGATGACTATGCGCGCATCGAGAGCGTCGTGGCGCACGAGTATTTCCACAACTGGACCGGCGACCGCATCACCTGCCGCGACTGGTTCCAGCTTTCGCTCAAGGAAGGGCTCACCGTCTTCCGTGACCAGAGCTTTTCCGCCGACATGCGCAGCGAAGGCGTGTGCCGCATCGGCGACGTTCGCGTCTTGCGCATGCGCCAGTTCGTCGAGGATGCCGGGCCGCTGGCGCATCCCGTCCAGCCGCAGAGCTATATTGCGATCGACAATTTCTACACTGCGACCGTCTATGAGAAAGGCGCCGAAGTCATCCGCATGCTGCAGACGCTGGTCGGACCCGAAGGCTATCGCAAGGCCACCGATCTTTATTTCAAGAGGCACGACGGACAGGCAGCGACGGTCGAAGACTGGGTCAAATGTTTCGAAGACGCGTGTGGACGCGACCTCAAACAGTTCCGCCTCTGGTACCAGCAGTCCGGCACGCCGACCGTTGAGGCCGACGGCACATACGATCCGGAGAAGAAGACCTACGCACTGACCCTGAAGCAAAGCCTCGGACCGACGCCGGGCCAGCCAACGAAGAAGCCGATGGTCGTTCCCGTTTGTCTCGGACTGCTCGGCGGCAAGGCTGCCTTGCCGCTCACGCTGGAAGGCGAGAATGCGACCGGACCTGAGGAACGCGTACTCGAACTGAATGCGCCCGAGCAGACTTTCACCTTCGTCAACGTCGAAGAAGAGCCCCTGTTGTCGCTCGGCCGTCGCTTCTCCGCGCCGGTACACTTCAAAGTGCCGGTGAACCGGCGCGCTCTGGCGACGCTGATGGGGCGCGATACCGATGGCTTCAATCGCTGGGAAGCCGGCCAGGCGCTGGCGAGCGACGTCCTAGACGACATGATCGAAGCGGCAAGAGCCGGTCGCCGGCCGGCCGCTGATCCCACCTATGTCGAGGCGGTGGGACAAGCACTCGCACGGGCGGACGAAGACCATGCCTTCGCGGCGCAGATGCTGATGCCGCCGTCCGAGAACGAACTCGCACTCGCCGCCAGTCGGCCCGATCCCGAAGCCATCCACGTCGCGCGCACGGCACTGATTCGCGCGCTCGCGGCCGCACATGGACGAACGTTCGAGATGCTCTATCGCAAGCTTGACGGTGGGACGTTCAGCCCGGATGCGAAATCGGCGGGCCGCCGCGCGTTGCGCAACGCCTGCCTGCGCTATCTGACGGCGGCGGACGACGAAGCGGCTGCGGCTCTCGCAGATGCGCATTACCGCAGCGCGAGCAACATGACCGACATGATCGCCGGCCTGGCCCAGCTCACGCGCATGGAGTCCGGGCTCGGCAAATCCGCGTTCCAACACTTCCATGATCGCTTCCGCTCCGACCTGCTTGTGCTCGACAAGTGGCTGAGCCTGCAGGCGAGTTCGTGTCTTCCCGGCACCGCCGAGACGGTGCGCCAGTTGATGAGCCGGCCGCCCTTCGACATCAAGAACCCCAACCGCGTGCGTTCGCTCGTCGGCGCTTTTTCGGCGAATCACCTGCGCTTCCACGCCAAGGACGGCAGCGGCTATCGACTCGTGGCCGATGTCATCGCCAAGCTCGACCCGATCAATCCCATGGTGGCGGCGCGCATGGCGGGCGCGTTCGAATCCTGGCGCCGCTACGATGAAGAACGTCGGGCACTCCTGCGCGGCGAGCTTGAAGCGCTCGCGAAACTCTCCGGGCTTTCGTCCAACCTCTTCGAGGTGGCGACGAAGATGCTCGGCTGATCATCGACAGCGACTCGGCGATTCGCATAATCGTGTGAGGCGAATCACTTGCCTCGGGGAAACGCGATGGCGAACAGCCACGCTGCCATACTCTCGCCGTTCGACGTTGCCCGTGCCGCCTCGCGCAACATCCGCCTGACCGTGGTGGTGAGCGTCGTGCTCATCTGCGGCAGCTTCGCCGCGGCGGCGGCGCTGCAAATGCGCAACGACCGCGCCCACGCGTTGGCGCAGGCGGACTATTTCGAAGCGCGCCGTGCCGCCGACGTCGCGGTGGTGGCGGAAGCCAGCCTCGCGCGTATCGCAGATTTGGGTCGCGCTTTTGCCGGCGGCAAGGAGGTGCGTGAAGCCGCCCACGTGTCCGGCATCAGAAACATCACGCTGTTCGATGGAAATCATGCGCCGATTGCGCGTCTCTGGGGTGACGTGGTGACGCTTCCGCCCGGAGCCGGCGCGACGACCGCGCCGGCCATCTCCGCGCGATCGATCATGACCGTGCCGCTCCCCGGCAGAATCGTGGCCATCGCCTTCGATCCCCGCGCCTTGGTTCCCGCACGCATGCTGGAGCGCGCGGCTTTGACCACCGCGGATGGAACGGTGCTGATCCAGGATGCGAATTGGAGCGGCACGGGAGCCTCTGTTGCGGTCGGCAACTGGCCCGTTGGCGTGCGAACCTCGGTTGACGAAGCGTCGGCGCTCAAGGCGTGGACAGGCTCTCTGCCGCTTTATCTCTTTGTCATCCTTGGTCCCGCTCTCGTCGGCGCCGGCCTTGCGGTGATCTTCGTCGGCGAATTCGAGCGCCGCGCCCGGGCCAATGGCGCAATTCGCTCACTGCGCGCGACGCGACCCGTCGAGGCAAAACTTCTGGTGCGGCTCGCGCAGGCGGAGCTCCGCGCAGCCGACGATCTGCGCGCCAAGTCGGAGTTCATCGCGCATATGAGTCACGAATTGCGTACGCCGCTGAATGCGATCATCGGTTTCTCCGAAGTGATCGAGCAAGGCTTCTACGGCGCGGTGGGACACGCCAAATATGTCGAATACGCTCACGACATCAACGAGGCCGGGCGGAACCTGCACGGTAAGATCGGCGACATTCTCGAATTCGCCAACATCGAGGCCGGCCGCTACCCGCTCGAGCCCGTGGTGATCGACGTCGCGAAGATCGTGACGGCGTGCGCCGACGAATGCGCCGGACGCGCCTTTTCGCGCCGCATCGCATTGAACCTCGGCTTCACGGCAGTGGCCGAAGCGCTTGCCGATCCGCTCGCTGTCAAGCGCATCGTCAACTGTCTCTTGTCCAACGCCCTGCTTTACACGCAGGAGGGCGGTCGGGTCCGTGTCGACGTGCACGAAGACGAAGGCGCGGTCGTCGTCTGTGTTGCGGACAACGGAACCGGCTTTACGCGCACGGAAGCTGCGACGGCGGGATCGCCGTTTCGCAGCCATGCCCGCCGTGGCGCGACGACGGGTATGGGCATGGGACTGACGATTGCCATGGCGCTGGCGCGGCGCATGGGCGGCGCAATCCGCATCGGAGGCGTCGCCGGCGAAGGCACCGTCGCCGAGCTCAGGCTGCCTAGGCTCTAAAGGTTTAGAGATACCAATCGTATTCGGCTGGCGAGACGATCTTGCGAAAGCGCGCGACTTCCAGCCGCTTGGTCTCGCCATAAAGCGCGACCGTCTCCTGACCGAGATAGGATTGCAGAATTTGCGCTTTAGCGAGGTGCGCGAGGGCATCGTCGATCGAGAAAGGCAGCGCCGCGTCCGGCTCGCGCGACACGTTGCCGACCGCGGGCGGGCCAGGGTCCAGGCTGTTCACCAGACCGTGGTGGAGGCCGGCCAGAACCGCGGCCAGCGCAAAATAGGGATTGGCGTCGGCGCCGCTGACGCGATGCTCGACGCGCCTGGCCGAACCGGGACCGACAGGAATGCGCAGCCCCGCCGAACGATTGTTCATGCCCCAGCGACGATTGACCGGCGCAAACATGTCCGGCTGAAAGCGGCGATAGGAGTTGAGCGAAGGCGCGAACAGCGCCATCGATTCCGGCATCAGCGCCTGCAATCCGCCGATCGCGTGGCGCAGCTGCTGCGAACCGGCTGCCGAGCCATCGTCGAAGATATTGTTGCCCGCCTCGTCGAGGATGCTGGCATGGATATGCAAGCCGTTGCCGCTGCGCTCGGGATAAGGCTTGGCCATGAAGGTCGCCTCGAAACCCGTCGCGCGCGCGGCCGCGCGCACGATCTGTTTCAGGAGCACGGCATGATCCGCGGCAAGGCGCGCGTCGCTCTGATGCTCGAGGTTTACCTCGAACTGCCCCGGCGCATATTCCGAACTGGCCGCGCTGGCGGGAACATTCTGGACAGCCGCCGCTTCGTTCAGCGCCGCATGGAAGGCGCGATAACGATCGAGATCGTCGATGCTGTAGACGGCGTTGTCGCGCTCGCGGGCGCCGCTGCGCGGATTGAGCGGCGGTTGCGGCGCGCCCTTGGCGTCGCGTTCGCGGTCGATGAGGTAGAATTCGAGTTCGAGCGCCACGACCGGGGTCAGCTTGAGTTCCCTGAAGCGATCGAGGGCGCAGTCAAGCGCCGCGCGCGGTTCACCGGCCGTCGCCGATCCGTCGTCATTGCGCATTGTCGTGAAAATCTGGGCGCGGCTGGGACCTTCGCCCCAGACACGGCAGATCGTTCCGGGCAGCGGCCAGGCGGTTCCGTCCGGATCGCCGTCGCCGAACCCGCGGCCGAACGGATTCACCATCTCGCCCTTGGCGTCCATCAGATAGACCGACTTCGGCAACTGCATGCCGGTCTCGAAGAGACGCGACGCATCGGCGAGCGGCAGACGCTTGCCCCGCATGGCGCCGCAGATGTCGACGACCACGGCATCGACGAAGGCGAGATCCTTGTCGCGCGCGACGAGCGCTTCGAATTGCGCGCGCGCATCTTCGACAAACGCTGGTCCCGCAAAGCTCGGTATGGAGGCCGCCTTGTTCATGGCGGGAACTATACGCTGCGGGACACTTGCCAGAAAGCTAACGCGCCAGGGGCAGCAGATTGCGCGCCGCGCACTTGATCCCTAGTTTTCGGCAAGTTTTACCGTGAGGCAGACAATGAAGTTGCGATACTGGGGAGCGCTTCTATTTGGCGTCGTTGCCGCCTCGGCCATCGTCTATTCCGGGCTGCCGCATGGCTCACGCTCGCAGCCGGCGACCCTCTTCCAATGGGAAGACTATATGAACCAGCCGTTCCTCGCCGATTACGAAAAGACATACGGCGAAAAGCCGAACGTCGCCATGTTTGCAGATGAGGACGAGGCCTTCGCCAAGATGCGCGCCGGATATCATCCCGACGTGATGGGGCCCTGCTACTACGAATTTCCGCGCTGGCGAGAAGCCGGACTCCTTCAGCCCATCGACACGACGAAGCTCAAAAACTGGAACAAGATCTCGCCGATCCTGCGCAACCTCGCTGGCATCGGCGCGGGTCCGAACAAGGTCTGGTTCGTGCCGCACTATTGGGGCAACACCTCGATCACGTTTCGCACGGACCTTGCTCCCGAATATGTCAACGCGCCCAGTTGGAACATCTTGTTCGATCCGAAATACAAGGGCCGGATTTCTGTTCTTGACGGCGTCGACGACACCGTTCCGTTCATCGCCCATCTTCTGGGCATCGACGCCTACAACATGACCGCCGCGCAATACGAGCTCGTGAAGGCCAAGCTCAAGGAGGTGGTCGCGCGTTCGCGGCTGGTGTCGAGCGAGGATACGGCGCTGACGCAGGGGCTGGCTTCAGGGGAACTGGTCGCGGCGATGTCGTGGCGGATCGTTTATTCGACCTTGCACAAGGAAGGACGACCGGTCGCCTTCATGAACCCGCCTGGCGGCATGTTGACCTTCGTCTGTGGGCTCGTGATGCACAAGGATCCGTCGAACGAGGCCAAGGCCTTGGCACTGATCGATTCGTCCCTCTCCGACGAGGCGGCGGCCTATATCATCGAGCATGTCGGCGATGAACCGGCCAACGAAGTCGCACTCAAGCGGGTCAGCAACGCCACCTTCGAGAACCTGGGGCTGACGCGCGATGTCGAGACCTTTCTCCGCTCCGGAATCTTCGAGCAGCGTCTGAAAAACAAGGATCAGATCGTCAACGACTGGACGGAAATCCGAGCCGGACTCTAGTCCGGCCGCCCCTTGATCGACGCTCAACGCGACCGCCGCGCCTTTCCGTCGTTCAAGGCCTTGTCCATCAAGCGCAGAAGTCTCGTGCGCTCGGCCGCCGTCGTTGCCCGCAACCGCTCGAAGTCGTCGGCGAGACGAATGTCGGCGTAGAGTTCATCTTCGCCATGCTCGTGAAAGTGCAGAAAGGCGCGGCTGCCGCGATAGAACCGGCCGCGCGCGATTTCCTTGATGCCCTCGCGTCTGCGAATCTCCTTGAGCAGCGATTCGATCTGGTCGAGCGCGGCGGGGCCTGCGTGCTTCATGCGTGAAATTGGAGCGGGGATTGCCGGCCTGCGCAAGACCATTCGTGTCTGCGCCGGTTTGGCAGCAAGTCTCGCAAAAGGCCCAAAAGACAAGGGCGGAAGCGGTTTTCGGTCCCGCTCCCGCCCTCTCAAATTTGCGGCTTGAAACGCCCTACAGCACGCCGCGCTTGTGTTCGCCGATGACGATGCGGCCGGGATTGAAGGCTGCCTTGAAGACGCCGAGCGCCTTTCTCGGCTCCGCCTCGCCGCACATGAAAACGTCGAACGCCGCATAGCCTTTCTCAGGCCAGGTATGGACGCTGATGTGACTCTCCGCGAGCACGGCAACACCGGAGATGCCGCCACCCTCGGTGAAGGTGTGCAGATGGATGTGCAGAAGCGTCGCGCCGGCCGCCTTCACCGCGTCGATCAACGCGGCTTCGATGCGGTCGCGATCATCAAGTCCTTCGGCTTCCCACAGATCGATGATCAGGTGACTGCCCGCATAGGTCAGGCCGTTGCGGGTGATGAAGTGATCTTTCTTTTGGTCGTCGTTGACCGGAGGGGTCACGACGGCACGAACGGTCCTCGCCGAAGTACGGACGCGAGGCGCCCTTGCTTCTTTGGTCGCCGCAACAAGTTCGAGTCTAGCCATTTCGGGCACCTACCCTGTTAGAGTTGACACCTGCGCCTTGGCCTTACGGACTTCCGGACGCGTCTCAAGAAGAAAGCGGCGGACGGAAGGCCGTCTCGCCGCTTTGTTCCTTCGCAGGAACGAGGCGAATATAGGCACGCTGCCCCCTCATGCAAGAAATTTTGTCATCCAATCGTCAATTTTTTCTTCACGCCAGTGCGCGAATGCCACTCTCGACTCCGCTTCAGACGAGCCGTAGAGAACCTCTCGCGCCCCGAGCGGCGCTGTCACAATCCTTCGGAGCGATCAGATGCCGGCCAGTTTCAAGGAGCGTCTCCACAAGGGCTACGCCCAGTCGATGGAGCTTCGCGCCAAGCCGATTGCCGAGGAAAAGAGCCAATTTCAGCGCATCCAAATCTTCGACAGCGTCGCCAACGGCCGGGTCATGGTGCTCGACGACATCGTCCAGATCACCACGCGCGACGAGAGCGCCTACGCCGAGATGCTCACCCATTTGCCGCTCCTCGAGCATGGCCGGGCGAGCCGGGTGATGATCGTCGGCGGCGGAGACCTCTCGATCGCCGACGAGGCGCTGAAACACCGTGGCGTTAAGGAAGTGATTCTCGTCGACATAGACGGCCGCGTGGTCGAACTCTGCCGTGAACATTTCGGTGAAATCAACGCCAAGGCATTCAAGGACCGCCGCCTGAAAATCGAAATCGCCGACGCCTTCGAATTTCTTGGAAGGCCTGAAAACAAAGGTCGATTTGATCTGATCGTCGCCGATCGTCCAGATCCCGTCGGGCCCGGAAAGGCGCTTTTCGGTGAGACGTTCTACGAACGCGTCAGGGCGGCGCTGAAGCCCGGCGGCTTCGCCACGTTCCAGACCGGCGTGCCCTTCTACCAGCCGTGGGAGATCACGGACGCACTGAAGGAGCTGCGCCAATTCTTCCCGCGCTCGGGCCTCTACCTGACCGTCGTGCCGAGCTATATCGGCGGCTTCATGGCGCTCTCGTGGGCGAGCAAGGGCCAAAAGCTCGGCACACCTGCCGGCGTGCGCCGCGCGGCAGCCGCCTTCAAGCGCTCACGGATCAAGACGGACTATTACAACCCGGACATCCACTTCGCGGCCTTCGCGCTGCCGGAATGGATCAAGCGCCTGGTGCCCTGAGCTTGCCTCTCGCCTCGCCTGACGAACGCGAAGCGGCGCTTTACGTCCGGCTGAGGGAACTCGGCATCGCCTGGACGACGCACGTCCATGCTCCCGTCTTCACCGTCGCGGAGGCCGCCGCGCTCTACGCCAGCCAGCCCGGCGGTCACACAAAAAATCTGTTTCTCAAGGACAAGAAAGACGGACTCTGGCTGGTCGTGGCGCGCGACGCGCTCAAGATCGACCTCAACGAATTGGCGAAGGCGTTGGGCGCGCCGCGCTTCTCGTTCGGTCCGAGCGCGTTGCTGAGCGAGACGCTCGGGGTCGAGCCTGGTTCCGTGACGCCGTTTGCTATCCTCAACGACACGGGCGGAAAAGTGCGGGTCGTGCTCGACGAAGGCATGTTGGCGCTCGAACCGCTCAACTTCCATCCGCTGCGCAACGACCGCACGACTGCTATTCCCGCCGCCGACCTTCTCAAGTTTCTGCGCGCCTGCAAGCATGAACCGGTCATCGCAAGGCTGCCGGAACGCACATGAAAGACGTCAAACCGCTTGGAGGCCACACGCTCAAGGGCCGCTTCATCGCGCTTGAGCCGCTCGAACCGCGCCACTTCGATGGCCTCGTCGAAGCCGGTCGCGATCCCGCCATCTGGACTTACATGCCGCACGACGTGTCGGCCGGCGTGGGCACGCTCATACGAAGGCTGGCAGACGAAAACGCGCAGGGCCGCATGATCATCTATGCCGTGCGCCGGCTGTCGGACGACGCATTGGTGGGCTCGACATCGTATCTTGCGCTTGCTCCGGAACACGCGAAGGTCGAGATCGGTTTCACCTGGTATCAGCCGTCCGCGCAGGCGACGGCGGTCAACCCGGAAGCCAAATACCTGCTGCTCGGCAACGCGTTCGGCGCCAACTACAACCGTGTTGAACTGAAGACCGACGCGAAGAATGCGCGCTCGCGTGCCGCGATGAAAAAGATGGGCGCGACGGAAGAAGGCACGCTGCGCGGCCATATGTGGATGCCGCAAGGCTACTTCCGCGACTCCGTCTACTTCTCGATCCTCGCCGGCGAGTGGCCCCAGGTGAAAGCCAAACTGGAAACCCGCCTGGCCGCGTTCAACTGAGTTCTCAAAGCCGCGGCGGCGGCGCCAGACCGAAATGCCGCTGCAAGACGGTTTCCGTCCGCTCGAGCGCGCCTTCGACCCAGCCTTGCGCGTGCGAATAGGCCTCGCCGCAGACATAAAGGTCCCGGTCGGGCACAGGCTTGAGGATGGCCTCCGCGTCGGCTTCGCCGTCATGGCCGAGCGCGTAATAGTGCCAGCCGCCGCCATAGGGGCCGACGGTCCAGTCCTGGAAATAGGCCGCCAACGGTTTCAGCGCGGTCGTGCCGATGACGAGCTGTGCCTCGCGATGGACCTCGCGCGCCAAGGCTGAATCACCGTCAAGCGTCGCGAACCCGACGCTCGACCCTGCGAGTGCCACCCAGGTCTGGACCGACTTCTCGTCGCAATAGGACATGAGCACGCCATAGCCGTCGGCGGACTCGTTTGCGGTGCGCTCCGGCTCGGCTCCGAAGCAGTAGAACTGCCGCGCCGGCATGTCGGTGACGGACCGGCCTTCGACGATGCCGTGATCACGCCACCACGGCCGTTGATAGAGCAACAGGCTCTTGCACGCCGGGATGGGCGTGACCGAAGCGATGAGGCGCGCGAAGCGCGGTTCGCGCGCGGCCGCGAAATCGGCGATGCCTTCGAGCGCGCGGCGCGGCAGCGCCAGGATCACCTTCGCCGAGGTCAGCGTCGAGAGCCGATCCCGCCGATTGCGAAAGGCGAGTTCGAAGCCGCTCGCCGTCATGCGCAGGCTGACAAGCCGCTCCGTCTTGGAGACACCCGCGCCGGCCTTTGCCGCGCGTTCCGCCAGCGCCAGAGGCAGACCCTGATAGCCGCCGACGAGCGTTCGGAACGGCTGACTCTCGTCGTCATGGACGAAGTAATAATCCAACTCGTCGAGACCGCTTTCGCCCTCGATCCAGTCGTCATAACCGGAGGCGTCTTCCGCAAGCGCAAGCTCTTCGCCGCTCATGCCGTCCAGCAACAGCGCCCGGTTGGTCCAATCCCGCAGCAGCCTTTCCTTGAAGCGATAACCGGCACGAATCTTCTTCCAATCGGAAGCGGACATGCGGCGGACATCGGGAAGGACACGAGCAATGGCACGATCGAAGTAGTCCGCGTCAGGCGTCTGATCCCGATCAGGAACGCGATAGGAAAAGCGCGCCCTTCCGGCATGGACGTCTCCCAGCGAATAATTCGTCCCGCGCAGCATCACCCGGTCTGTATCGCGGTCGACGGGGAACTCCCGCGTCGCCAGGCCGAGAGTGCGCACGAGACCGCTGACATGACGATGGGCGTCGAGAAAGCGCATCCCGCCGCCCTCGACGATCAAATGCGGGGCTTGCGGAAACGACAGCGAGTGAAGGCGTCCGCCGATCCGGTCGCTGGCCTCGAACAGGCGCGTCTTCAAATGCGGCCGCTCCCGCGCGAGGCGCCATGCCGCATACGTCCCCGCAGCACCGCCACCGACAATGGCGACGTCGAGATCGCTCGCGGAGCGCGCCCGCGCCAGCGCCGGCGCGATCGACCAGGCGGACGCCGCGCCGAGGAACGAGCGTCGCGAGAGGATATGGGTCCCTAGTGGCGCCGTTAGTTTTGACATGCGCGACCCCGTGACCCTGAACCGCAGGTTGGAACGGCTGAACTATCCTAACAAGCCCGGTTTTCAGGCCCCCAGGGCCAAGCACTCTTTTCTTTCGCGCCGCCAGCGCCCATCTTCCGGGTCTGACAACTGAGAGAAAGTTCCATGGCTTTGATTGGTCCGACAGGTCGGCCGGTGTCTGCGGCCAAACCCCAAGGGGGCCAGCAACAAGCTGCGGCCGGCGCAAATCCGCACATCAAGGACAGCACGCTGGAGACGTTCGCCGCCGACGTCCTCGAAGCATCGCGCGCGGTGCCGGTGATCGTCGATTTCTGGGCGCCGTGGTGCGGGCCTTGTAAAACGCTGGGCCCCGCGCTTGAGAAGGCGGTCGCGGACGCCAACGGAGCGGTCAAGCTCGTCAAGGTCAACATCGACGAGAATCAGGAAATCGCGCGCCAGCTTCGCATCCAGTCGATCCCGACGGTCTACGCGTTCAAGAACGGCCAACCGGTCGACGGCTTCATGGGCGCGATTCCGGAGAGCCAGATCCGAACCTTCGTGCAGCAACTTGCCGGCGGCGAAGCCCATGGCGGCGCCGATCATGCGGTCGATGTGCTGGCGGCAGCCGACGAAGCTTTCGCCGCGGGCGATATCGCGACGGCGGCACAAGCCTATGGCCATGTCTTGCAGGACGAGCCCGGTCATCCGAAGGCTGTTGCCGGATTGGCCAGATGCTATCTCAAGACGGGCGACATCGATCGCGCCAAGAAGACGCTTCAGCTGGTGCGCCCGGATGGCGCGACGGACGAGGCGGTGCGCGCCGTCGAGGCCGAGCTCAAGCTGCGCGAGAGCGCACCCGACACGGGCGACGCGGCGAACCTTGCCGCAAAGGTGGCCGCCGATCCCAACGATCATCAGTCGCGCTACGACCTGGCGCTCGCGCTCGATGCCAAAGGCGACCGCGAGGGCGCTTTGAGCGCTCTTCTCGACATCGTCAAGCGCGACCGCAAATGGAACGACGAAGCCGCGCGCAAGCAGCTCGTCACGTTGTTCGAGGCCATGGGCCCGGCCGATCCGCGCACCATCGACGCGCGCCGCAGACTTTCCGCCATCCTATTTTCATGAGGCACAATGCCCGGCCGCTATCACAACATCGACGCACTTCCCCGCACCATCGGGATATTTCCGTTGACCGGCGTTCTGCTGCTGCCGCGGGCGCAATTGCCGCTCAACGTGTTCGAGCCGCGCTATCTCGCCTTGGTCGAAGCGGCGCTTACCGGCAATCGGCTGATCGGTATGATCCAGCCGACCGAGCATGAGGAAAAGACGCTCAAACCCCAACTCTCCGCCATCGGCTGCGCCGGCCGCGTCACCGGCTTTCGCGAAACCGATGACAACCGCTATCTGATCACGCTGACGGGCATCTGCCGCTTTCGGGTCATTGAGGAACTGGTGTCGGACACGCCGTTTCGCCAAGTGGCGGCGGATTATGCGCCGTTCGCCGGCGATCTGGCCGAAGGCGGCGACGGCGAATTTCCCCGCGAACGCCTGCTGGCGGCTCTCAACGACTATCTGACACGCAGGGATTTGAAGGCCGATTGGCGCAGCGTCATGAATGCGCCCGCCGAAACGCTGGTGAACGCCCTGGCGATGCTCTGTCCGTTCGAGCCGGCCGAGAAGCAGGCGCTCCTAGAAGCCCCGAGCTGGCCTGAGCGCGTCAATACGCTGCTCGCGCTCCTCGAGATGGCGAGCACGTCGAGCGGTTCAAACGCGGTGAACTGAGCATGGAACCGGACCGCAAGCTGCTGGAGATCCTGGTCTGCCCGCTCACCAAGGGACCGCTCCGCTACGACCGCGCCAGGCAGGAACTGGTGAGCGTTCAGGCGGGCCTTGCCTACCCCATCCGCGACGGCATTCCGATCATGCTGGCCGGCGAGGCGCGCGAGCTCACCGACGCGGAACGTGACGCCAGATGAGCGGCGGCGCCAAGCGTCCCTGGCCGACCGAGCTTCGCCTCAGCCCCGACAAAGCACGCCTCACCGTCGAATATGACAGCGGCGAGCGCTTCGTCCTGACGGCGGAATATCTGCGCGTGGAATCGCCGAGCGCCGAAGTCCAGGGCCACGGAGCGGCGCAAAAGAAGATCGTAACCGGCAAGGAACAGGTTCGGATTGCGGCACTCGAACCGGTCGGAAACTATGCCGTTCGCATCCGCTTCGACGACGGCCACAATACCGGTCTCTTCAGCTGGGACTATCTGCACGAACTTGGCCGCGAGCAGCAGACGAAATGGGCTGCCTATTTAAAGGCGCGGCGCTAGAATTGAGCGGCAGCACGAGCATCGGCGCATGAACGACAAGCCGGACAAGTCAAAGAAAGACGAATTCCCTCGCGAGTTCACGCCCGGCAGCGTTGTGCGACTGAAGCCTGGCAAACGCATTGCGGTCATGAAGGGCCAGGACCGCTCGCGCTGGACCGACGTTTATCACGCGGTCCTCAACGCACCGTGGTGGCTGTTCTTCCTCGGGCTGGCGGCGTTCTTCGCGACGATCAACGTCGTCTTCGCGCTGCTCTATCTCTCCGATCCCAATGCGCTCGCACACATGCGGCACGGCAATTTCTGGGACGCGTTCCTGTTCAGCGTTCAGACCATCGGCTCGATCAACTACACGGTCTTCGTGCCGCAGACGATCTACGCCAACATCATCGTCAGCATCGAGGCGTTCTTCGGCATCCTGACGATCGCGCTCTTCACCGGCATCATCTTCGCGCGTTTTTCCAGGCCTTATGCGCGCGTGGTCTTTTCCAAGGTCGCGATCATCACGCCGTTCGACGGCGTTCCGACCTTGATGTTCCGCGCCGCCAACCAGCGCGGCAACCAGATCCTCGACGCCTCGATCACACTTTCCGTCGCGCGCCAGCAGACGACGAAGGAAGGCATCACGATGCGCCGCTTCGAGGAATTGAAGCCGGTGCGCGAACGCACGTCGCTCTTTGCCTTGTCCTGGACCGTGATGCACAGAATCGACGAGACGAGCCCGCTTTTCGGGCTGACGCCGGACAGTTGCTTCGACAACCAGCTCGAGATCATCGCGCTCCTGAACGGCATGGACGAGACGCTGGCCGACCGCATCTATGCCCGGCACTCCTACACGCCGGACGAGATCCTCTGGGACCGCCGCTTCGTCGACGTCATATCCATCGCCAATGGGCGGCGCGTCGTGGACCTCACGCGTTTTCACGATACCGAGCCGTTGACGGCGAATGCGACTTGAGCATCAGGGTCGGGGCCTCTAAGGTCCGCCCGCCATGCAGCCCTTCAAGAAACTTTCCGGCGTCGCCGCGCCTCTCAACATGATCAATGTCGACACCGACATGATCATTCCGAAACAATTCCTGAAGACGATCAAGCGTACCGGTCTGGGTTCGGCCCTCTTCCACGAGATGCGCACGCGCTCCGACGGCAGCGGGAATCCCGATTTCGTGCTCAACAAGCCGGCGTACAAGAAGGCACAGATCCTGATCGCTGGCGCGAATTTCGGCTGCGGCTCGAGCCGCGAGCATGCGGCGTGGGCGCTGCTCGACTTCGGCATCAAGTGCGTGATTTCGACGAGCTTCGCCGACATCTTCTACAACAACTGCTTCAAGAACGGCATTCTTCCGATCGTTCTGCCGCAGGCGGAGATCGACAAGCTGATGGACGATGCCGAACGCGGCGCCAACGCCATCATCTCGGTCGATCTGGAGGCGCAGGAAATCCGCGGACCCGACGGCGGCATGATCAAGTTCGAGATCGATGCGTTCCGGAAACAATGCCTGATCAACGGCTGGGACGATGTCGGGCTGACGTTGCGCAACGAGAGCAGGATCTCGGATTTCGAAGCGAAACGTCGGCGCGAAATGCCGTGGGCTTGATGTGAGGCGTGAGGAAACATGAGCGATGCATTGCTGCGCGAGCTGAAGGACGGGCTCCTGACGCTGACACTGAACCGCGCCGACAAGCTGAACGCCCTCAACTTCGCGTGCTTCAAAGGCCTGGCGGAGGCCATCGACTTCGCGCTCGCGAACCTGGACAAGGTCGGCTGCGTCGTCCTGCGCGGCGCCGGTCGCAGCTTCTGCGCCGGCAATGATCTCGGCGATCTTGGCGGCGTCTTCAATGACGGCGACAATTCCAAGTTCCGCAGCGACACGGTGGAGCGGCTCGCCAGCCTGCCGATGCCCGTCGTCGCCATCGTGCAGGGCCATTGTCTTACAGGCGGCCTCGAACTGGCGCTCGCCGCCGACATCATCATCGCCGGCGAGAGCGCGAAGTTCGGCGACACGCATGGCAAGTGGGACCTCGTGCCCGTTTGGGGCCTAAGCCAACGGCTGCCGCGCCGCGTCGGCCGCGCCAAGGCGCTCGAAATGTCATTCGGCGCGCGTCATTACTCGGGACGCCAGGCCGAGGCGATGGGTCTTGCCAATGTCTGCGCGCCTGACGGAGAACTCGAGAAGGTCGCTGCCGACTTCGTGAAGGATGTGCTGGCGAATTCCTGGCGCTCGAGCCGCGCGATCAAGAAGCTGATCGACGACACCGACGGCATGCCGCTGAAGGCAGGACTCGCGCACGAGGTTCACCGCAGCGAAGGACGCGGGCCCGAGACGGCCGAACGCCTCGCGCGCATGCGGAAGTAGCTTCTTCAATGTCATGGCCCGCAAATGCGGGCCACCCAGGTGACGCACACTCGAACGAAAATGGGCCTCAGCGTAATTTGCTCTCAGGAGTCTCGGCCCAACTGGGCGGCCCGCACTCCGGCGGGCCGTGACAGTTGAGAGTTTGAGATGACATATCGAATTTTGTTTACTCCCGGCGACGGCATCGGTCCGGAAGTCATCGACGACACGCGCCGCGTGCTCGGCTGGTTTTCGCAGAACCGCAACATGGCGTTCGAGACCGAAGACGCACCGATCGGCGGTATCGCCTACGACACGCTCGGCACGTCGGAGCCGGACGCCACCATCGCCAAAGCCAAGGCGGCGGATGCGGTTCTGTTCGGCGCAGTCGGCGGCCCCAAATGGGATGCCCTGCCGTTCGAGAAGAAGCCGGAGCGCGGGCTTTTGCGGCTGCGCAAAGATCTTGGCTTGTTCGCGAACCTGCGCCCTGCCCTTTGCTTCGAAGCATTGAAGGACGCGTCGAGCCTGAAGCCCGAGATCGTCTCAGGGCTCGACATCCTGATCGTGCGTGAGCTGACGGGAGGCGTTTACTTCGGCGAGCCGAAGGAAATCACGACGCTCCCCGACGGTCAGAAGCGCGCCGTCGACACGCAGGTCTATACGACGTCCGAGATCGAGCGCATCGCCCGCGTCGCCTTCGAGCTCGCGCGCTTGCGCAAGAAGCGCGTGACATCGGCTGAGAAGAACAATGTCATGGTCACGGGCGTTTTGTGGAAAGAGGTCGTGCAGCGCGTGCACGACAAGGAATTCCCCGACGTGCAGCTGAGCCACGGGCTCGCGGACTCCGTCGCCATGCAACTGGTGCGCAATCCCAAGCAATACGACGTGATTGTGACGGACAATCTCTTCGGTGACGTGCTCTCGGACGAAGCCGCGCAACTGACCGGCTCGCTCGGCATGCTGCCGAGCGCCTCGCTTGGCGCCAAGGATGCGAACGGCAAGCAGCGCGCGCTCTACGAGCCGATCCATGGCAGCGCACCGGACATTGCGGGCAAAGGCATCGCGAACCCCATCGCCTCCATCCTCTCCTTCGCGATGTGCCTGCGCTATTCCTTCGGACGCGGCGACGACGCGCGTCTGCTGGAGGGCGCCGTCGAACGCGTTCTGGCCGACGGCTACCGCACGCCCGACATCATGCAGGACGGCATGACGAAAGTCGGAACCAGCGCGATGACGGCGCAGATCCTGAAGGCGCTGGATAAGCTGAACTGAGCTGCCCTCATCCTGAGCTTGCCGAAGGATGAGGACGCGATCGTCTACGGCTCGAGCACCACTTTTCCGATCACGCTTCTGTCCTGCAGCGTGCGCATCGCGTCGACGGCGCGCGCGAGCGGAAAGCGGGCATAGACATGCGGGCGGATCTTGCGCTCTCCCAAGAGCCGCATGATCGCCGCCATGTTCTCGCGTCCTTTCTCGGGATATTTCCGGCCATATTCGCCGGCGCGCACGCCGAGGATCGAGAAACCCTTGATCAGCGGGATGTTCACGCCGATGGAAGGGATGCGCCCTGAGGTGAAGCCGATGATCGCGATGCGGCCGTCGAAGGCGATGCAGCGCGTCGATTCGTCGAACACGTCACCGCCGACGGGATCGTAAATCACATCGGCGCCCTTGCCGGCGGTCAGGCCCTTGACCGCTTCGCGAAAGCCCGAGGGAGGGAGCACGTGGTCGGCGCCATAGTCCTTCAGGAAGGCGCGTTTGGCCTCGCTCGACGCCGTCGCGATCACCTTCGCGCCGAGCACCTTGCCGAGATCGACCGCGGCCAGGCCGACGCCGCCTGCCGCACCATGCACCAGGAGCCACTCGCCCGATTGCAAACGGGCGCGGCGTACCAGCGCGACATAGGCGGTCAAGTAGCCGACCGTGAAGCTCGCCGCTTCGCCATAGCCGATGCCGTCCGGGATTTTGCGCAAGCCTGCCGCGGCGAGGTGCATCTCCTCGGCGTAGCAGCCGAGACCGCCGCAGATCACGCGGTCGCCAAGCTTCACCTCCGTCACGGCGGGGCCGACCGCGATGACGTCACCCGCAGCCTCGCTTCCGGGCGTAAATGGCACAGCAGGTTTGTGCTGGTACTTGCCCTGGACCGTCAGGATGTCGGTGAAGTTCACCGCCGCCGCACGAATACGCACGCGCGCCTCGCTGGGCTGAAGCGCGGGCAACTCCACCTCTTCCAGCTTCAGCGTCGCGATGTCGTCGCTAATTTCGCGGCAGACGATCGCCTTCACGCCGTGCCCGTTCTTGCCGCCGGATGGGCGACATGGGGCAGCGTGCGAATGCCGCCGAGGAGGAGCGCGGTGGCAAAGGTCGCGGCGGCGGCCGGATCGCGGCGCTCGCGCAGGATCATGCGCTCGCCGACTTCGAAGGCAACGCCGACGATCGCCGCCATGAGGAAGTCGGCATCGATCGGCGGAAATACGCCCTCGTTGATCGCCTTCTCGATATCCTCGCGCAGCTCCTCGAAGCCCGCGATGACCTCGGGCGTGTCGAGGCGAACCCGCGTGGTGTCGGCGGTGTGGCGGATGGTGCGGAAATTCACCTGGTCGTCGGCGACGAAATCCATGAAGGTGCGAAAGGTGCTGGAGATGAACTCCTCGACCGTCTTGGCCTTGATGCGCTCTTCGCGCAGGCGCGGACGGATGGCGAGCGCCACATCGTCCTGGATCGCCTGATACACTTCCTCCTTGGACTTGAAGTAGTTGTAGAAAGTGCCCGACGCGAGCGGCGTGGCACGGATGATGTCGCGCACCGTCGTCGCGCCGAAGCCGAGTTCGGCAAAGACCTGGCGTGCCGCGGCGAGGATCAATTCCCGGTTTTGCAGCTTGGTCTGCTCGCGCTTGCCGAGCGGTTCGGCGCGCGTGACAACGGCAGGCTTGGCGAGTGCGGTTTCCATGCTGGTCCTGAAAGGCGGGTTGTGACGCGCGGGAGTCTAGCGATGGATGACGCGCCGTCAATTTCTGAGTGAGGCCCGTTGATCGCAACCCACTGGATCTTGGGGGTCGGGGGGCCGGCACCACATCGTACTGTTTTCAAGTTTTCAGAAGAGAAACGCGCTTGGTCAGCAAACGCGACGAGAGCCGCTTCCACTTCTTATGGTTGCGGCAAATGCCGGCTTCAAGGGTGGGTCGATCCGCGTGACCAAATAAATAAAACCGGCTCGAGTCAGCCGACGGCCTGTCGTTTGACAGACGCCTCGCCGCCCTTACACCTGGAAGCATGACAACAGAGCCGCCCAATCTCCTGCTGCACTCCCTGATGAAAGCGCAGGACGGCACCGCCTTCGTCCGTGCGCTGGGTGCCGAGATCGTTGCCGCCGAGCCCGGCAAGTCGACCATGCGGCTCCCCTACTCGCGCGCGATCATCGGCAACCCCGATACTGGCGTCGTCCATGGCGGAGTGATCACCGGTCTGCTCGATCATGCCTGCGGCATGGCGGTCGGAACCGCGCTCGGCGTCATCGTCACCGATCCGGCCAAACGCGCCAGCACGAGCTATGCGACGCTCGATCTGCGCATCGACTATCTCAAGGCCGCCAAGCCCGGTTCCGACATCATGGTGGTCGGGGAATGCGTGAAGATCACGCGCCAGATCGTTTTCGCACGCGGCCGCGCCTATCAGGCGTCGCCGGACGAGCCCATCGCCATGGCGACCGGCACCTTTATGCTGACCGAATTGCGCGCGTCAGCCGACACGAAGGCCTGACGCGATGGAGCTTTTGGCCCGTGCCGCCCGCGACGGCGTTCCACCCGACATCGACGCGCTGATCGCCGCGGTTCCCTATTGCGCCTGGCTGGGACTTTCCGCGCGCATCGACGTCGAGCGGGTCGTGCTCGAGATGCCGTTCGACACGAAGCTCATCGGCAATCCGATCATTCCCGCATTGCACGGCGGCGTCATCGGCTCGTTGCTCGAGACCGCGGCGCTTGTGCAGTCGATCTACGCGACGGGGAGTGCGTCCATTCCAAAGCCTGTCGACATCACGATCGACTATCTCAGAACCGGCCGCGCCGTGACGAGCTTCGCGAGCGCACGACTGGCGCGCCAGGGCCGGCGCGTCGTCAACGTTCATGCGCAGATGTGGCAGGAAGACGAGATGAAGCCGATCGCGGCGCTGCGCGGCCATTTCCTTCTCGCCTGACGTCACCTGCCGACCGCATCGGCGATGGTCGCGAAACCATCGCGGACAAGACAGGACACCAACTCCCGCTTGATCTGTTGGACCAAACCCGGTCCCTGAAAGGCAAGTGCGGAATAGAGCTGGACCAGGCTCGCGCCGGCGCGGATCTTCGCATAAGCGTCCGCTCCCGAGGCGATGCCGCCGACGCCGACAAGGACGAGCTTGTCGCCAGCGCGCGCATGCATCTCGCGCAAGATCCGCGTCGACGGTTCGAACAGCGGCGCGCCCGAGAGGCCGCCGGCCTCCGACGCATGCCGGCTCTTGAGCGATGAGGGCCGCTCGATGGTCGTGTTCGAGACGATGAGACCTTCGATGCCAGAGGCCAGCGCAACGCCGGCAATGTCGTCGAGTGCGTGCCCGTCAAGGTCGGGTGCGATCTTGAGGAGCAGCGGCACCGTTGTCGCGATTTGCGCGCGGGCTTCGCGCAGCACTTCGAGCAGGCGCGTGAGCTCGTCGCGATTCTGCAGACCGCGCAGTCCCGGCGTGTTGGGCGAGGAGACGTTGACGGCGACATAGTCCGCAAGCGGCGCCAGACGCGCAAACGCCGCGCGATAGTCGGCGATGCGATCCTGCGAATCCTTGTTGGCGCCGATGTTGATGCCGCAGATGCCATTGCGCCGGCGCGCGGCAAGGCGGTTCGCGACGACGTCCATGCCGTCGTTGTTGAAGCCCATGCGGTTGATGACGGCGCGGTCTTCGCTGAGACGAAAGAGTCGCGGTCTGGGATTGCCGGCTTGCGGGCGCGGCGTGACCGTTCCGCATTCGACGAAGCCAAATCCGAAACCGAGCATCGCGGTGGGCACGAGCGCATTCTTGTCGAAGCCGGCCGCGAGGCCGACGGGGTTGGGAAAATCCATCCCAAGCACGCGGATGGCGAGCCGCGAATCGCGGGACCGGTCGACCGGAAGCAAAGCCGAGAAGGCCCTGGTCAGCGAAATCGTCGCCGAATGGGCGGTTTCGGCCGGAAAAAGCCGCAAAACCGAGGCCGCGGCATCCAAAATCATGTCGATTCCTCTAGACCAAGGGGCAAAAGGAGTGGTAATTCCTATAACTAGTTAACATCTAGGAACTTACCCCTCGTGGCGGACGAACTTCTTATGGGGTGTTGGGAATGCTGACTCACAACCAAATCTGGGGCGCGATCGATGCGCTGGCGGCACGGCACGGCCTTTCGCCGTCCGGATTAGCCAAGCTCGCCGGACTCGACCCGACGACATTTAACAAGAGCAAGCGCGGCGGCGCCAATGGAAAGCTGCGCTGGCCGTCGACAGAAAGCGTCTCGAAAGTGTTGCGCGCGACCGGCGCCTCGCTCGACGAATTCGTCACGCTGGTCGGCCGCGAAGGTGGCGCCACGCGCTCCTATGCCACCCGCAGCGTTCCCCTGATCGGTCTCGCCCAGGCGGGCACCAGCGGCTATTTCGACGACTCTGGATTTCCCGCCGGCGCAGGCTGGGACGAGATCCCGTTTCCCGAACTCGCCGACGAGCACGCCTATGCGCTCGAGATCACCGGCGAGTCGATGCTACCCGTCTATCGCGATGGCGACCGCATCGTCGTTTCGCCGTCGGCCAGCGTGCGCCGCGGCGACCGCGTGGTGGTCAAGACGCAGGCGGGCGAAGTGATGGCGAAACAGCTGTCGCGCCACACGGCCCAGCGCGTCGAACTCCGCTCGTTTAATCCGGCGTTCGAGGATCGTGGCTTCGCACTCAGCGAAGTCGCCTTCATGCACCGCATCATCTGGGCGTCGCAGTAATCGCCATTGTGTCATGGCCCGCAAAAGCGGGCCATCCAGGCAAAACGGCGCCATGTCGAAGAACTATTACGTCTACATCATGGCAAGCGGCAGGAACGGTACTCTCTACATCGGTGTGACGAATGACATCGGCCGAAGAGCCTTTGAACACCATCAAGGCTTGGTCGACGGCTTTACGAAGAAGTACGGCGTGAAGCATCTCGCCTGGTACGAGGCGCATGAGGATATTCACGAGGCAATCAGGCGAGAAACTTTAATGAAGAAGTGGAAACAACGCTAGAAGCTCGAGCTGATCGAAAAGACAAATCCGGATTGGCGGGACCTGCGCCTCACCTTGAATAACTAAGAAGCGTCGGCTGGATGGCCCGCTGTTG